>Ga0209713_10000450_pt1 | contig 23128 bp, 15 predicted proteins | sample ArcOceMetagenome_3_FD_187444 | JGI IMG/M metagenome (GOLD analysis project Ga0209713, IMG submission 187444) | Marine eukaryotic phytoplankton communities from Arctic Ocean - Arctic Ocean- Svalbard ARC20M Metagenome (SPAdes) (version 2) | ecosystem: Environmental > Aquatic > Marine > Oceanic... | reverse complement strand
GGCACGCCGGGCGCTTTTCATGTAACTTGCGGGAATACCATTTATAGCAACTTATTTTTTCGCCTGATTTTCCGTTGCATTTCTACTCAAAATCAGGCTGTTTAGTAACTTGCTCGAATACTATTTATAGCAACTTATTTTTAGTATGCCTTTTCTTGTCTTTTTTGGATAACTTAATTTGTTCCTTTTCCGAATTCGTCGTTTGCTAGCACCTCGTGGACGGTGCGTCGCAGTTCACACCTTTCACGTGAACGACTTTTTGCTGTTTCGTATGCCGACGGCAGCGAGACTTTCCCGCTCAGGTGGTCCACGGCAACGGCGCGAGGCCGTGACTCTCAATGACCCATGCGGGCAGGCCACGTGCACGGCCTACCACCGTCCCCATCCCTCAGTTGACAGTGATCGCTCGGTGGGTCGCCGCCAACGGCTGCGCACTGGTCCCACGGGGGAGCCGAGGGTCGCCGCGGCAGCTCAGGTGGTCCACGGCAACGGCGCGAGCCCGTGACTCTCAATGACCCATGCGGGTAGGCCACGTGCACGGCCTACCACCGTCTCCGACCCTCAGTTGACAGTGATCGGCTCAACGGAGACCGGAAACGGCTCGAGACGGTCCTCGGCGCACCCGAGGGTCACCACGGCCGCGGGGGGTCGTCCGACCGTTACGAGAGTCACTCTCAACGGTACATCTACACTCACGTGTACCGTGCACGCGACGCCTATGAACGGTGCAGTTGACTGTGGGCGTCGCAGTTCTCGTACGTTTAGTGATTCCAACCCCGAACTCGCCATGGAACCAACTCCGTTCTTACAAACGTACGATCGGCGTTGTTTCGTGGCTTGGCTATCGAGCCGCGCCACCGCCCGCGTGGGGTTAGGCGTCGGACACCAGCCCGAACGCGCGTTGACAGTCACGGGCTCGTTGGGACGGATCCGAGCCGGCCGACACAGGCAGGCCGCGGCACGGACCCTCGGCTTCCCACCACTGTACCTAGTACCGACCACACTCTCACGACGAAGGAATTGCCAGACGGTACCAAAGAAATGCCAGACCGCACCTAACTACCTATGCGTACATACATACGCCACAGCCAACGTGTTACTGATCACAAGGCGGACAACTGGCTTCTTCATTGAGATGAATTTTATATTCACTGTACCTAGTACCGACCACACTCTCACGACGAAGGAATTGCCAGACGGTACCAACAGAATGCCAGACCGCACCTAACTACCTATGCTTACATACATACGCCACAGCCAACGTGTTACTGATCACAAGGCGGACAGCTGGCTTCTTCATGGAGATGAATTTTATGTTCACTGGGTTGGGAGAGGACACAATCATGTCGGTGCTATGATCACCGGTGAGGAGCTGGAAACGGACTTCTTCATGTATCAAATGAAATGGCACGTATGATTCAGACAGTGATGACAGTGAGGTAGGCATAGGTAGGTAGGTTGGTTGGTTTGGTTGTGCAGTTTCGAGTCGGCCCGTACATGCTGGGAAGTGTTCTTCAGATTCCAAGGTCGTTTGGTCCCGTAGCTTTCACCCTATTGATGCTATCGCCATTGAGGCTGTTCACATAGCTAGGTAGGCATAGGTAGGTAGGTACTATATGCATTCACGAGCGTCTCGATCGACGTCTCGCTCGTACTACCGAAGATTTAAAATCTGCGTTGTTTTGCCCTCCCAAGACAAAGTCGTTTGGTCCCGTAGCTTTCACCCCATTGATGCTATCGGAGGCTATTGAGGCTTGTTCACATAGCTAGGTAGGCATAGGTAGGTAGGTACTATATGCATCCACGAGCGTCTCGATCGACGTCACGCTCGTACTACCGAAGATTTAGTTCTGTCGCTGTTGTTCTCGCTAACTGCCCACGTCTCTCGGTCGCGTCGACGGCGGTCATGCGTGCGGGCGAGTGACGTCACCACGAGCGACGGGGCACACGACGCCGACTCGGTCCGGGACATGCTCGGCTCCACCCTCGCCTCGGTGCATGGGAGTGGCGAGGGGCGAGGCTGCCGAGCCATCACCCGCACGAGCCGCCGGCGCGGACCACGCGGGGCGCGTCGGGCGAGTCGGGCCGACGCGTGCCGACGGGCGTGCCACGCGACGACGAGCCGCGAGAGGACCGGACCAGTCGCCTCGACCACCGAGGCCGAGGCCGAGGCCGCGGCGAGGGTGGAAGCTCTGCGCCGCCGACGACGGTCCGTGCACGGAGACCGCTCGTGGACGGAGCGGGGCGCATCGGGCGAGTCGGGCCGACGCGTGCCGACGGGCGTGCCACGCGACGACGAGCCGCGAGAGGACCGGACCAGTCGCCTCGACCACCGAGGCCGAGGCCGAGGGTGGAAGCTCTGCGCCGCCGACGACGGTCCGTGCACGGAGACCGCTCGTGGACGGAGCGGCGACGGCGGCGGTCGCACGAGTCGGGCCTGCGACTACTCCCGCCGTTCGGACGGCGCACGCGAGCGGCAGCGGCGCGACGGGGGGAGCGTCGGAGGAGGAGCAGCAGCTGGACCACCCTCGCCTGAACACTGAGATAGCCGTCCCCACGCATTCGCATGCCCCCAGGGACATCTAAAAAGGTGATAGCTAGCAGTTTAGATCGTCCGTAGACCTCGGCGCATACTTACACTGTCGTTTTGGAGACTTTGGCTCGCGGTTCTCATCGCGGCTAGCTCTCCGTCTCGGCACCTCGGCTGGCTGGGGATAGGAGCAGCTGACGGCGCTCACCGAGTCTGGCCACACCAGCTGGCTGTTCCCGAACCGTCGTTGGAGGTTTGCGCAAGCTAATATGAGCGCCGAGCCACCGGACGACTGCGCTGCTCTCGAGGGCTCAGGGTGCGCGCCCCAGCTCCTCATTCCCGTTGCGCAAAAGTCCGCGTGCGAGCGCGCGACCTTCCTCTGGTGTGGCCCGACTCGCCTGCACCCCGCGCGCTCGCCAGATGAAGCGTTCCGAGCTTTACGACCGTGTGCTGTACTGCTGTTCCGCCGGCAGGCCTAAGCGCACGGCACAGCCCGTATCTTTGGCCCACGTGCGAATTTTGAGGCCGGATAACTTCCCACACTCCTCCCAGGCCCAGGCGGACATGATGGGAGCGAAAGCGCGCGATTCGATTTTTTCATCTCGTTTTTCGTTTTGGTACGCTTCAGTTCTAGCCGTACCAAACCAACCAAATGAATGTTTGCTTACCAAAAGCAAAACAATCGCAACTCGAACGCACATGACGCCTGGCGCCTGGCACGCTCGCATCATGTCACAGCTCCTCCTCTCGCACGACTCCACCCCGTCGGCGACCACCACCGACGACGCCATCAGCGACACCACCACCGGCGGCGGCACCGGCACCGACACCACCGCCGCCGAGGAGTTAGCCGAGGAGCACAGCACCACGCCCGCCGACACCACCCCCGCCTTGGACTCGCTCGAGGGGAATCCCACGGAGCCGGCATCACGCCCCTCTCGTGGCTTTCCCTCGGACGATGCTCTCGGGCGGGAGGTCGGGGCCGTCGTGGACGTGCACTGGCGTGCCGAGAACGCGACCTACCGTGGTCATGTCGTCGAGAAGGCGGAGGCCGGCCAGCTGGTGCAAGTCTACTACCCGTGTGATGGGGTGCGCAAGTGGCACGGCTTCGACGTGGACGAGTGCACGATCGAGAAGCTCGTCGAGCCGGCGGCGCACAGGCTCTCCAGCATCTGCAAGACCGCCGACGGCTACGAGGGCAAGGTCGACCCGACGACACGCTGGTCGTACAAGCTGGATGCCGACGAACTCGAGGAGCACTTTCGCCGCTGCGGCGAGTCGCAGTGGCTCGCCAACGTCGCGAGGACTGGACTGTGGACTCCCGTGCCACAGGGAGCACCTCTCAGGCGTGCGGTCGAGCCGGAGGTGGCGAAGCCGTACTGCGTCCTCGGGAGCCTCGCCAAGGCCGTCCTGTACACCGGCGACGCGGCGGCCGCCGAGAAGATCGACGCCGACTGCGAGGCGTCCGTGCTCGCCAAGGACCGCCTCAAGTTTGCCGCGACGAGGGCCTCCACGTACGGCTACGAGGCGCGCAAGGTCCACGTCGACCCGCTGCACGTCGCCTCCGAGCACGCCGTCCTCATGCAGGTCTCACGCGCGCACACCGTCACCATCCAGGGCGGCCTCGTGTTCGACGCCAACGAGAACGAGCCGCTCCCCCTCACGCGCGAGACCCTCGGCCGCTGCATCGGCGGCACGTACGTCGACGCCGTGCACCGTGGGTACGAGTTCGTCCCGCAGGCCACCCGCCGCAAGCGGAAGGGTCTGACGCACGAGTCGGACGCGCGCAAGGTCGGGCGCGCGGCGTGAGGTGTGTGGGTGGTCGTGGCGGCGACGCTGGCGCCTCCTCCCATCAACACTCGAGCGCTCATCACCAACACACTCGCGTGTTGCATCTCTCACACACCATGCCGTCGTGCTCTCTCTCTCTCTCTCTCGCGCGCGCGCGCTCTCTCTCTCTGTGATGACTACCCTGTGAGGAGTTTTGTGGTGCCTCTTGGGGTTCTTTTCCTCCACGGTGTACCCTATCAGTCCTTGTAGCAGCGCCACGCCTCCACCGCACTCATGTACGCCTCGGGGTCAAAGCTGCGGTACGCCGCGACGAGGTCGGTGCCGAGGTGCTCGCCGCCGTCGACGAGCTTGTACGCCATGTCCTTCTCCCCCTCGGGGAGCGAGTCGATCCACTCCTCCGTCGCCGCGTCGTTGATATGCACCCCGCGCGGAGAGTGGCGCTTCAGACCGATCTTGCTGACCGCCAGTGCCCACTCCGACGTAACGTGGAGCAGGCAGTGCGCGTCGGGGATGAGGTCGTTGGTCTCGAGCGTGCACGGGCGTCCGAGGCGGCCGCCGAGTTGGGTCAGCTCCGCGGGCGACCAGTTGCCGACCGCGACGATGGTGGAGACATTCTTGGCAAAGTCGTTGCTCCCTTCGGTCTGCCCCTTGTCGACGATGCCGATGACCGTCTTGTCAGTGGTGGTGACGTCCTGGAAGAACGCCTCGCGCGCGACCGCCGCGGCGGCGAGGTCGCCGCTGCGAAGGTCGTGAACAGCAAAGGGTCGGACCCCTTCAGCCTCCGTCAGGCTCTCGAGGTCGTGGAGTGCCGTCTCGTTCCCCGCCGGCTTGTGGAAGCAGACGAGGACGCTCTCCGTGCGCGTGACCTTTGCAAACGAGCCATCCTCCTGGACACGCCGCATCGACACGCCCTTGGGGTACCTTAGCTGCTGGAAGAGACGTCCGCCGTCGCTGCCGAGGACCTGCGACGCGAGGATCTTGTTCAGGAGGTTGTCTCGCGCCATCCATCCTTCGATGTTGACCCTTGGTTGGGCCTTGCAGTTGCCGACGGTAATGGAAGCGAGGGCCGCGCGCTCGTCCTCTTCGACGTCTTCTGGTGATGGCAAGGGGATGATCTTCCAGGTGGCCCTCCGCGGCTGGTGGGAGAGCAGTTCGGCTGCGAATTGTTCTTCCTCCGCCGACGTGTACTCCACCACGCACGGCTCGGCTCCAAAGAGACTCGTCGCCTTGGTGGCGTGATCGTCGAGCTGCGGCGTGGCCGTGATCCCCGTCACGCGGAGCGTCGTTGAGTGGGTCTGTAGGAGCGACCTCATCGCATTCGACGGGCGCGCGTTGGTGGTCGCGTAGTAGCCGTGTGCCTCATCCAGGACGACGTGGATGGTCGGGTCGCCGAGCGGCGCCATCAGCTTCGAGTCAAAGGTGCCCTCGTACACCAGCTTCTTGAGCATGGTCTGGGTCATGGTGATGCGGACGGGGGGCGAGGTCTGGATCGCCGTCAGCAGCCCACCGAGCTTCGAGAAGACAAAGGGGACCTTGAAGAGCGCGTCGATCTCGGCCGCTTGGGAGCGTGCGAGCGCCGGGGTCTTGGCGACGTAGATGGTGAGGGTGGCAGGACGTTCCATCGAATCGAGCATGCCGCGCGCGACGCGCGTCTTGCCGTACCCAGGGGGGCCACAGATGATCACCGGCCTGCCCTCGTTGACCGATTGGGTCGCGCGCCTCGCGAGGGCGACTTGCGAGGGGTGAAGCGCGACCTCGGCCTCGGTCTTCTTGGCCTTCTTGCTGGCCGGCGTGGTGGTGGTCGTCGTCGTCGACGGGGTGCGTTTGGGCGCCATCGCCTCGCTGTATTGGTCTCAGTGGTGGATATTCGGGCGTGCGGATGCAAACACACTGATCGTGCGGGTGCAGGGCTTCTTGGCCTGAGACCTTCTTTTGGTACGCGCCCGCATCACCGCCTGTACCAAACGTTCGTTTGGTTGGTACCAAACGAAAGGCGCAGTGAGGCAAACACACATGCAGCAGACCAAAGGTGTGCGTCTCACCTGCCCCTCTCCGCCTCTCATCTCCTCGCACGTCAGAATGTGAGTCGTGTCAAACACAGATCAGCAGAAATAGAACCGCGCCCTCGCTCGCTTGAGCGCGTGTTGGAGTCGCATCACGTGATCCCCTTTTTTTGCTCGCCCATGACAGGAAACACGATGACCGCGCCAGTGGTGCCTGAGGCAATGAAGTACGTCGGCGAAGACCCAGACAAGGAGGGCAGACATCTTTGGAGAGACGAAAACATGGCCAAGGTGTACCGACATGCTGGAGCTGTCAAGGGCCTCTCTCCGAACGATACCAAAGGTGAGCCGGAGACCGAGAAGGGCAACGACTACCACGACGGCATCTTCAGCTTCAAGTACAAGAAAGGAACGGGGAATGCCACCCAGGAGCACAAAAAGAAGGCGGATAAGCCAGGGTCTGTACAGGGGCAGCTGATCCAACGACTGCTTCAGCAGTACGGCCAGAACCGCTGCTGGTTTGACGCGCCGGCCGTGGAGATTGATGCACTCGAGCGTGTGCAGTACGTGCTGCTACCGGGGACCGTGAAGGCTCGGGAGACAGGCGAGCCGCTCGCGACCTCTGTGGAAGCGATGCGTACAGAGCTCGCCAAGGTGGACCAGTTCATCAAAAAGTTCGGCTCGAGGGACGAGTCCGGCGAGCTCAAGCCCGCAGACCCCCGAGACGGCGTGCCGTATGCCGAAGTGATTACGCGGGGGCGTGCCAACGAGCTCCGTGAGGCCGTGGACCTAGTCGCGCGGGGCGAGTACGATGCCCCATTGCTGAGTCGCTTCCAACCGAGGGACGAGACGCAGATCGTGGCCGTGGACACGCAGGTGGCAGACGATTCTCTCTGCCAGGCTCTGATGAACCGTGAACGACAGCCCGCCGACCTCAGCCCGGAGGAGGTTGAGCAGCTGGTCCAGGAGCTGATGAAAAGAAACGGCAAGCATGAGCAGGCGATGACCATGCTCGAGCAGAAGATGGAGGAACGGTGCGTTCAGGTGCGCCGAGATGCACTTGCCACAAACGCCGTTGGTGCAGAGAACAATCGGCTGAACACACGCGACATCCACCAACAAAAGCAGATTATCGACTTGGAGAATAAGTTGTACGCCGCGGAGGAGGCTATCGAAAACCCAGACAGGGCGCGCTGGGTCCCAAGAGAGGAGTACGCAAACCTCAACTATGCAGCTTCGAATCTCAAGGCACGGCTGAAGTTTGACAGGGACATTTCCGGTCCGGCGATTGCTGCAGCAGCAAAGGAGAAAGCCAAACAGATGATTCTAGACCGGAAAGAGAAGCTGGAAGAAGATTCAGATGACAAAGCCCAAATTCGGACAATTTTGAAGGAGTTTCCCGAGAACGGCAACTCTTGGGATAAGATGGTCCACGGTGCTGATTACCGCTTGCAATACATGCCGGGCGAGGTCTGGAAGAGGGCTGCTACACCGATCCTTCAGAGCAAATTCGAACGAGCCAAACGGGATGTGCACGAGTACAAAAACTCCAGGTACTTGGGTCTGACTCCTGCACCAGACGGCCAGATAAGGGGCCTACTCCCGCACGAGTACATTGCTGCCCCACCATCTATCTCCTATTTCTTTCCCGAGTTGTTTCTGCGGGAAAGAAATGGGCGGGCTTCTCCGGCGGGTCGGGAACGTACCGACGGGAGATACTTGGTGAAATACTCGACTTGGGAAGCATTTGTACAGGCTGAGTGGGAAGACTGGAGCAAATGGTCACTCAGACTGGAGTATGAAGAGCTGGAGCTGGAACTTCTCACTCGGCTGGAATCTGAGTCTCAGTTTGACCTTGAACGGTTGTTCGAGCAGAGCATGCGCCTCAAACACGGTACGGAATGGCGCTGTTTCACTGGCCACAAACTATCGTTCGGACATCCGAACGATGCCGGTTTTTGGGTCCCAGAACTTTCTGACTATCTGCGCGACCCGATCAAACTCCTCAGGCACGCCATGGAGGCACACCCGCCACCGGATGCCCTCCACCAGTTTGTGGGCGACAAGTACCCGGAGTTTGGCTGGACTTCTCCGCCGCCAACACTGCTTGAGATCCACAAAGGCGCGATGAATGACACCACGGCACGTCACGTGCTGTACGCGGATGCCTACAAGTTCGGAGTGGCGGAAGGTGCCGATGAGAAGAAGCGACTGAACAGCAGCAGGTCATACACGCCTAACTGGTACAACGAGGAGGATTTTGACAGGTGGCAGCGGAAGATTGATTCAAGAGTGCAGGACAGGCGGAACAGCATTCTTGCTCTATCTGCGGAGGAGTTGAAGAAGAGCTACCATATGATGATGAAGGAGTGGCATACGGATAAGAACCAGGATTCGCCTTGGGCAGAGGAGATGTCTCGACTCTTGAACGCTGTCAAGACCTGGCTGGACAACTTGCCGAAAAAGCGCCCCCGTGATGATCCGGGGTGCTCGAGTGACGAGGTGGTGATGACCGAGTCTGTAGCAGACGTGGCTGATCCTCGCAGCATGGCCCCGGACGTCTGAGAGATTGCGCGGCGAGAGAACGTGTGCTTGGACGCGTCAGTGTTGACGGTTGCGCAGACGGCAATCTAAGCGATTGAGTAGAGAGAGAGAGAGAGGAGAGAGAGAGGAGAGGGAGAGAGAGAGAGCGGTGAGGTCTCTGTGCGTGTCTCTTCGGTCGGGTAAGATTTTCAGCTTGTGCCAGAAAGAAGGAGAAGATGAGCGTCGAACGTGACGAAGAGTGCCCCATCTGCTACAAGCCTTTTAGCGAATCAACAGGTGACCTCGCTCAGAACGCGATCGAGTGCCCTCGAGGTCATAGCGTCTGTACGACGTGCGCACGTTCCCTCGTCAGACCAAGCAAATCCGCGTCCTCTGCTAGTGGCCTCGGGTACAAGTGTCCGCTATGCCGATCGGAAGGTATCTTGACACGCCTTCAAATTCTGGCGTTGATCAAGGGCGAGTGGAAACAAGCGTACTCGTGCTTCCAAACGAGAGAGGAGAAGCAAGAATGGCTGCAGGGGTCAGGTGTCACCCCACCTTGTCAGAGCGCTGCGATTTCAAGCTTTTAATGGAGAAATAGTATAAGCGGTTTCATGGCCGAAAGGGCAAATTAACAAGTACTTTGTAAAGCGTTGTCTACTAAATGTCAGTGGGCCAAACGACATAGGTATGTAGGCATAGGTAGGTAGGTACTTTTGAAAAGAAAAAGGCATAGGTAGGTGGGTACTTTCAAAAAATTCAAAAAAATCTCAGTAATCCATTTGATCGAAGATGTCACGAGGTGAACTGATGATCGAACTCCCCAAAAGATTCAATGTCTGTAGTCTGTAGAAGTGGCTTTTTAGCATGCTTTTTAGTCAGATGTGAGCGACTTTGTTTACATACTCACTCGAGACTGGCATCGGCCCGTAGCTGCCCGCCACGCCCGCGTCGTGGATCAGGACGCGGTTGTACGAGAGGCTAGTCCCTATCTTCTCGTGACCCAGGAAAAGCATCGCGGCACGGTTGAAGGTCATCGACGACGAGTACAGGTGGTACGCGAGGCTCGCGTAGACGGATCGGAGCTGGTGCACGTCGCACGCGAGCGCCGGGAAGACGGTCGAGAGGAGCATCTTCAGAGGCCACGCGTACCGCTGGTTACACTCGTCTGGAGGCAGCTGCTCGCCCGCCTGAACGACACGGAGGACGCCGAGCGCGTGCAGGAAGGTCGCGCTGTCGCAGAGGAGCGGGATGGGAAACTCGGAGTCGGCGCCGCGCTTCTTGATCGCCCCACGGAAGCGCACCACCGTCGCCCGCTCGGTCGGCGTGAACGTCGAGAGGCCGTTGAGGAGCTCGGTGGTCCGCCGGCCGCAGAGGAGGAGGAGCGGCAGCGCGATCTGAGCGGGGGACATCGTGACGGTCGCCGCCCTCGCCATCGCCGTCGCGTAGCAGACCCACTCGTGCGCACGGTGCACGTGCGTGACATGCTCCTGTCGTTTGAGCAGGGACACCTCGCGCGTGCGTTTGAGACCCGCACTCTCGCGCGCGGAGAGTCGCAGTTTGTCCACCTCCGGAGGGAGAAGTGACACGCTCGCCAACGCCGCCTCCGCCGCGTCGCTCCACCGCGGGTCGGCTCTGTGGGCGGCCTGCAACCGGACCATCTCGTTGAGAGACGGCAGCTGAAGGAATCCACTCACGCCGTCCTCACTCCGAAACGGCGCGAGCGCCTCCTCCAACTGAGCCGTCGGCGGCGACAACGTGGCGATCACAGACTGTCGTACGCGGCTGACGGTACACGACAGCGCCGCCTCCGTCGTGCACTTGGACCTCAGGAACGCCATCACCTGGTCGCCAGTCGCGCCTCCTTCGAGCAGCATCGATGCCGCGACGTCGTGTTTCGCACCGCCGCCTCGTCGTCCCATCGAGAGATCGGCCGCTGGTCTCGTTTGTCTCCTAGGAGAGAGGAGAAAATTCTGACCGGAGCTAGAGAGCGTTCAGACCGCGCAGATCCGGGCGAATCGCAGCTCCTCAAACGACACCTCTCGACGCAGTCGCCTTGAGACCTCCGCCTGCAGGTCGGTCAGCTTCCCACCTACCACCGCCTCAGCGTCACGGCGCATCCGAAGCAGCAGTCGCCACAGATCCTTCGTGACGAGGTCTGGCGCGTACACGTGCACGTCGGGCACCAACACGGCGGCGAGTGCGTAGTACGACCACGCCGCGCGCACCGAGACGTCGAACCGCTTGGCGTGCTGATCGGCACCCACGCGTGCACAGATCGATCGGTACGCCTTCAGAACACGCGGCGCGGGTGCGACCTCCACTCTCACGAGACCCGCGGCGGCGGGGAGGTTGACGAGTCCAGCACCTCTGACGCTCGCCCAACGCGTCCCGAAGAAGGCAAAGCCACGCGTCACGTCGCGATTTGGACTCTTGAGTCGACCGTGGCTCGAGACCTGATACTGCGGATTGCACAGCACGAGCCCACAGCACCACTCCAGCGTCTCCCACGTCTCGCCCTCAAAGTCGCCGCCCTCAGGGTCCGCCTCGGCGTCCTCCTCCTCCTCCTGCGCCACGCCCCACACCACGTTGGTCGCGTCGAGCGGCCGAATCAGGTCCACGACGCGCACGCGCGCCGTCGAGTCGGGTGCACGGTGCTGCCACGCCGTCGCGATCGCCTGCTCGACCGACATCCACCCCGTGGCGGCAAACGCGTACCCTGACCGCACACAGTCGGCGTCGAGCGAGGTCGGCACCACCTCCCAGTCGCTCCACGTGTGCGAGACAGCGTTGAAGTACCGTCGGAAGGCGTCACCGTGACGCGTGATGAAGACGGCGGAGCTCCACACGCTCGGCTGCACCAACTCACGCGCGGGAGCCCCGTCGATGGTCTCGAGTCCGTCGGGCCACGTCAGCAGCATCATTCTCACACGTCAGGGGTGGTTGATTGTGGGATGTGGATTATATGTGCTTACCGAACTAAGTACTATGAGAAAAAGATCCATCACACTGGTCACAGAACGCATGGATCATTACATTGCGAAAGGACTACATCTTTTTCCTGCCCCAATGATGATAGAAATCCCCGCCAGAAACGGACCGCCACGAAAAATGCCAGCGGCCGTGGTCCTCCTTGATAAAAAGCCGCAGCCCCCATCAGTCGTGCTGTACGAGGAGGAGACCGCTGACGACGACATCGTGATTGAAGTATCACCTCCCCGCGCCAAACGTCGCACCGCATCCAATCGAACCATCACCAAGACACGTGTTGTTGTCCCCCCCCGCGCCATTTCGTGGCCGATGGCGGGGTCGCCGCCCGCGCCCCACGACACTTCGCACCGAGTGACATGGTCAGATGACGTGCTGCCGTGAGTGAGCGATCCTCGTCTCCCTCTCCCTCTCTCTCCTGCGCCCTCTCACATGGTGCTGTCGTACGGCTCCACCAGCCCGCCGTGGACGTACGCCGTGATCGGCTCCGGGAGGCAGAGACGATTCGTGTTGCCGTGGGCGTCGGCGGTGAACCTGACGACGATCCGGGGAAACTTGGGACGGATCTTTTCGACCCTCGCCGAGAAGAGCTGGTGCGCGCTGTTGTGCCACCACGCCACCTTGATCGTGGCGCCGACGGTGCAGTACGTCGGCACGGTCATCTCGTCGATCACCGACACGTACGGCTTGGGCGGCGCGGGCGCCGAAGCGTACTTGGACGCCTTGCCATCCATCTCGCCCGCGTCTCCGAACCGAGCCCGCTTGCGGCACTCGCGTCCCGACTGCGTCGTCGTCGTCGACGTTGGCGGCGGCTTTGGCGGCGGCTGGGGAGGAGGAGGCTTCTTCTGGACCGGCGGCGTCTGACGAGCCTTCTTCGTGGGTGGCGGCTGGGTCGCTTTAGGCGGCGCCGATTTGGACTCTGGAGGCGGCGGTGGTGGTACAGCGGCAGGTGGTGGTACAGCGGCGGGTGGTGGTGCAGGAGCCGAGACGATTGAGATCGGCCCCACCGCAAAGGGAGCATCCACTCCCACAGTGGTGTCAGGCAGCGTGAGCTGCAGTTCGACCGTCGCCACCTTTGTCGCAGGCAGCGTCGCCGTGACGGTCTTGGCGAGCGGTGGCACGAAGATTGACAGCTTGGCACCCGTCGTGAAGAGCTCCTCGTTCCACGGCATGCTCACCACGACCTTGACCTTCCCCACCGGCGCCTTCTTCGACGCGACGGGCGTGGCGGTGAAGGTGCCGGGCACGGGGATCGGTCGGATCGGTTTGGGCTTGAGGAGGACCTTGTCCATCGGCGACGGCTTCGGAGGAGGCTTCGTCGTCGCCGCCGCCGCCGCCGCCGCCGCCTTCGCCTTCGCCTTCGCCGCCGCCGTCGCCGTCGCCGTCGCCGTCGCCACCGTCGCCACCGTTGCCACCACCATCGACGGTTCCACCGTGGCCTTCGCCGCCGCCTCCTCCGACACCGTGGCATTCGCGTTCGCCGCCGCCGCCACCTCCCCTGGCGTGTCCCCTGGCGTGTGCACGATGGGCGAGTGGTGCAGCGCAGCGCGATCGTAGAGCACCACCGAGTAGGCTCGTGGGCGCGCCGCGAGCAGCGTCAGCACGTCCTTCCACGGCAACTGACGCATAAACGGCACCGTCTCGGGCTTGCCAGCTTGCTGTGGGGTCGTGACGAGGCCTCCACCACCCTCCGTGCGCCTCTCACCGTAGAGCACCGCAGGGTTGAGGATGCCGCCGCCGTGCTCAGACTTCTCGAGCACGATAACCTGCCGCTTGGTCGTCGCGGCGACGCCAAACATGAACGCCGTCATGAACAGGGCAGTGTCACCGTCATCACGACGCCAGAAGCCCTGACGCCTCCAGTCGGCCAGGTCCGCGGCCGCCGCCTCCGCGTCGACGGAGAGCCCCTCCTGCTCTCGCACGGTGGTGGAGGGGACGCCGCCAATCGACTCGGTGCCGACCAGAAGGTCCACCGCCGCGCCGCGCAGCGCCTCCACCGTCTCCAGCGTGTTGAGCGTCGGCTTGGCGACCGCGACCAGGTCCTTGATCTCGAAGCCCGCCGCCGTCGACAGCACAAAGCAGTCGCCGTTCATGGCCGCGTCGCCCAGGTGGAAGTGCAGCGTCTCCAGCGACGACAGCACGTCCGCCTCCGGGATGGGTGGTTTCACCTTCGACGCCGGGCGCACCTTCACCACCTGCGCCACCTGCGGCGCCGCCTTGACCTCCAGCCCCGACAGCGTGACCGTGTCGCCCTGGCAGTCTGGCAGCCGCACGGTCAGCTCGTACGCCGACTCCTCCGTCGGAGCAGCAGCAGGCAGCGTCACCTCCTCCGCCACCACGCTGGCGTCGACAATGCGAACGAGGCAACCAGGCTTGAGCATGAGGCTTGAGCCGGGCGCGAGACGCGGGTCGATGGGCAGCACGACTCGGAAGGTGTCGCCGCCGCCGTCGACGCGGTGGGCGGTCAGATCTCCTTCGACCGGCACCCAGTCGCCGCCATGCCCACCGCCCTCCTCCGCCTCTGGGTCGGCCAGTGGGTCGACGTACGACTCGGTGGGCGTGAGCGCGCGCGCCGGCGGCTCCCCCACCTGCTCCTCCTTCTGTGGCTGCTGCTGCATCAGCAGCTGCGTCACGTGGAACGACTTGGCGCTGGCCGTGGAGTTCTTGAGGGTCAGAGTCAGCGCCTTCCCCACCGAGTCTTCGGGCGGCGTCTTCCAGTTGAAGCCGTTCTGCATGCCAGGCACGACGGCGAAGCGGTAGATGGTGTCGGGGCGCAGCGTCTCGAACCAGTCCAGCTGCAGCACGTAGCTGCCGTCGACGTCGCGCACAAACTCAAACGTCGGCGGCTGCGCCTGAACCACCAAGTAGCCGTCAGGGCACGGCACCTTGGTGAACGTCTTGGCGTACGACTCCACGTACTGCGTCGCCGCCGCACTGAGGCGGTCGTGACTCTTCTTGTCGTACTTGTCGCTGCCCTGGGTCGTCTCCTTGTGCCGCATCGACTTGGCGGCAGCTTTCAGGATCTCGCTGGCGTTGGGAGAGTCGTCGACCGTGTCCTTGAGCCACGTCACAAACGACGTGCGGAGCAGCTTGGGTGGTGGAGCGACGCCCGAGTGCCGCTTGAACGCCGCCTTGACCGTGGAGGTCCACTGCGACGACCCCACGCAGCGAGAGGCGTCGCGCTCGACGTGGAAGAGGTACGGGCACTCGTCGGTGGTGAAGTCGAACTGGAGGTGCGCGATCCACGCGTTGAGCGGCTCGGTCAGCATGCTCGAGAGCGTCGTCAGCGACGGGCCGTAAAACTTGGAGGTCTTGTGAGACCGCTGCGTCGTCAGGTCGAGCACGAAGCCGCCGCCGCACCGTTTCAGCGAGTGGCCGAGTCGGAGCTTCCGAATCACGCCCACGCGGTCGGGAGGGATGCACGTGTGGAGGGCGATGATCAGCCAGTCGCGCCGCGACTGCGCGGTCGCCTTGGCCCGGTACGCCACCTCCGCCTTCACCCTTGCGGCCTGCGCGTCCGGGAAGTCGAGCCAGTTGGCGTCGCGCCTCTGGAAGAGCTTTTGCTGCTTCGCCTCCGACTCGCACTGCCCACGGAGCCGAATCACCTCGTCGAGCGGCGTGCGGTGCATCGTGTGGATCGACTCATCGATCGAGTAGGTGCTGTACACGTGCCCCGCGACGGCGATGAGGCTGTTGGTGTAGTTGCTCATGCTGCTGAATTTGACGCCCTTGGCCGTGAGCGCCTGCAGGTACGACTCCACCCACGCCGCGAGCTGGACGCTGCCAAAGACGCCGAGGCCGGGTGTCACCTGCTTCTCCGCACGCAGCCACCCAAGGAAACGGAGACACGTCGCACGGTCGTTGCCGACGGTCACGTCCACGACGGCCGACCCGTCACGGAACCTGTTCAGCGGCTCCGCGCGGTACGCGTGGTACTTCTCCAGCTCCTTGGTGAGGGCTGCAGGGATGGAGGGGAGCTTCCAGTCGAGAGGCGAGGCGGCGGTGTCGTCGGCAGCGTCGTCGGCAAACGGCACGTGCACGGCCAGCTCGGTCGCTAGGTGGACGCCCTCCTCCTCGAGCTCCTCGAGCTCCTCGTTCAGCAGGAGATCCACCTCCGCACGCGCCGTCAGCTGGTCCTGCTCGAGCTGCAGCTGCCAGACCCGCGGCAGCTGCTGAAGCGACTTGAGCAACGCCACCGTCTCCGCGCGGCGGCCGTGTGCGGAGCAGGCTGCGACCACGATGGTCACGGGCACGAGCGAGCACCGCTTGACACGATTGCGTGATTCTGGGTCGGCGACGAGCGGCCGGAAGGCCTTGAGGATCGACGAAAACTCGTCCTCGGTCAGCACGCCCTCGGTCACGGTCTTCTTCTCGCACACGAGCACGGCGTCGTCGAAGGAGTTGCGCCTGAGCAGCTCGTGGGCCGCACCGGTGGACCTCTGCCGGCGAGAGGACGGCGCGTGAGTCAGGAAGGCGTGGCGGAGGGTAGGGGGCTGACGCAAAAAAAAGCGAGGGCAGGTCTCACCTCGGTGGTCCGGAAGAGGATGAGCTCGACGCTGCGAATGAGCAACCACTCCTTGGAACGAGGACGTTTGCTGCGACGGTCGACGAGACGGATCACCGGGCAGTGCACGGTGCGCCCGCACACGTCGACGAGCAGCTCTCGCACGTGGGCCGCCATGATGGACTCTTCCTGCCCGCAGTCCACGCAGACGTAACGGCAAAGCGAGCACCCCACCCTGACCTCGTCTCTGCCCACACACAGCGCAGCAGGATGCCCTCCGCCGTCGCGTGCACCCAGCAGCTCCTCACGGCCGTGAGGAACAACGACGCCGTCGCCACGGTGCACTGCGTCGCCGCGTTCGTGCCAGCCGACAACGTCGTGGCCGACGACCCCTCGGACTGGAAGACCGCGGGCGAGGTCCTCATCGCCGCGGTGAACATGTTCCCATCGCAGGCTCTGCTCTCGGGACTCGCGCTGGCGGCTCTGCATCGTGTCGGCGAGTGGTCGGACCACGTCGACGCGGTGGTCTCCATCGCCAGCCGTTTCCAACGTGGGGGCGACGGCAGCGCGAAGAAGGTGGTCCAGTGCGCGGCTCGGCTCCTCCAGGCTCACGTGCTCTCGCCACGCGGCATGGAGAAACTGCCGTCTGTGGTGACGGCGGCGGCGCGTTGGATCGAGTGGTTCCCCGATGACGAGTACGTTGCGTACTGGTGTGGCATCGTGCTGACCACGGCGGCCGCGATCGAGCCCGTCGACATCAAGCGTCTCCACGGTCAGTCGGGCGTCGAGGCCGTCGCCGTGGGCCTCGTGCATGGCTGCACGGCGACTCGGGTGACCGAGCTTACCATCGAGCACCGCCCGTGGAACCAGTGGGTCCTCGACAAGCTGTTCCCACGCATGCGGCCGCGTGAGGCGGCGGCGGCGTGAGGAGAGGTGAGAGAGAGAGAGAGAGTGGAGGTACTCACTCGGAGCAACGCGGTGCTGCGGTGCCGCCGGAGGGGGCTTGTGTGGGAGACTGCCGGGAGGCTGGGTCGGGAGGCTGGGTCGGGAGGCTGGCGTTCAGTCCGGCTGGATGGCAAATTCAGGGGTCGTCCCCAGGACGTCGTGGAGGTCCCAGAAGCTGTCTCCGTAGCTTATTCTGAGCTCTGAAGAGAGATTGTCCTCCCTTTTCAGGTCAAAGGCCGGGACTCGTGCCGCGGTCACCCTGAGGTAGCCGCCCTCCGTAATGACACAGTTGGTATGGTACCGAGTGCCGCGCGGATCGTTGGCTCGGGGCACCTCTGCCCCGCCACCACCCTCTCCGTCGACGAGTAGCACACCACCGCCTGGCGCACGCACCGTGATCAACTTGTCAGATCCCTTCATGAGGCGCTTGCGCGCCTCAGGAGCCGACAGAGCCTCCTCCCGCGAGGCGTACCGTCCGACGACGTCGTCCTGCGGGTAGATGCCGATGAAGTCGTCCTTCTTGAAGCTCCGTGCGGCGTAGAGACCCAAGGTGTCGATGCCGAGCCGTCTGAGAAGCTGAGAGGACGCCACGATGGTCCAAGGCTCCCACTCCTTCCCAGGCACGCGCCTCTCAATGCACGTCACCATCTTGACGTGCTGCACTGGGACGTTGCGCCACTCGGAGGCCCTGAGCGCGGCCTGTGACGCCATGTGATGGCTGACACCTTCTGTCCTTCGCTTGCCAAAGTGGGGTAGCGTTTTCTTCGTGGCAGTCCTGTGCGCGCGCGCGCGACATTGTGAGAGGACACGGCGCGGCGAGGTATAGTGAGAGCAGGGTGTATTCCAAGACTCAGAAGGGGCTGCTCACCTCTTCGCCGTGGCGAGTTTCGAAGCGGGTGTAGACACTGTGTTTGTCGCTTCGCCCGTGAGATATTGCCGTCGTCTTCAGGCCAGAGCGTCGCTGCAGCTCTTCCATCCATCCGACGAGGCGCGCAAGGTGTCGTGTCACCTTTCCCCACGACTTGAGCGACCGCTCCGCGAAGAAAAGCTCGTTGAAGACGAGGTGTGCGTCGCTGAGGTCCGTCTCCAGGTACCGGCTGGGTTCAATCTCGACGTTCAGAAGGTCACCAAAGTCTCCGCGCAGCTCCTCCGCCCGAGTCGAGTGCGCCCTGGCCAGCCGCATCGTACTCGGCCCGAACGACACGAGCGACGAGGAATCCTCGACGGCGCGCGTCACCACGATGAGGTCGTCACGTACTGACGAGAGGAGCTGCTCGGGGATGTTTGGAATCGCGTCCACGAGCATCTGCTTGACGGTACCGACGTATTTGCAGTCGAGTACGGAGAGGGCCCCACCTGCACCGACGATGCGCGCGTCTTCTCCTACCTGGTGGAGCAGCTGGTCGATCAGGTTGTCGACAGCGCGCTTCTCGAGGGAGCGAACGGGCGGCATGGTTTTGACACAGTAGCGTGGCAAAAAACTCGGAGTCGTCAGTGTGCAGAGAGACCACACAGGCGCCTCCTCAAAAGACGACGGTGAAGAATGACGCGTCGATCGCACGAGCTCGAGCTCGAAAGTCTCCGTCTCCAAAAAGAAAACGCTGAGCTCCGAGGGCTGCACATGCGACACATGGAGGCGCTCAAAGAATCGTCGGCCCTCCTCCTCAAGTCCCGACCGCCACGCCCACACATTTCGGCCGAGAAGAAGTTGCTCATCGCAGGAGAGCAGCGGTTCCGGTGCGCCGGAGACCACGAGCGGTGTCCCTGCTGGATCCTCAACCAAGGAAGCTTCGACGAGAGCGGCTTCGAGATTGACCACTCCCCGGCGTGGAGAGACGCGTGCCGAAGCGATCGCCTCTCGCTCCAGGCGCTTTGCCACTCGTGCCACGCGCTGAAGACGCGGCTCGAACGCATCCGCGACCAGGAGGAGGTCAGGGGTGAAGGGGACGTCGACGACCGGGAGTCGTCTCAAAGTTGACGGAGGGACCCGCGGGGATGCGCCCGTAGCGTATCCATCATGTAACGATTGAGCCGGAGGACGCGTGTTCGAAGGTCCTTCGCTGTCCCGCGTGTCATGAACTCCTGGATGTCGGCAGCGTCTCGCTCAGGATTCAGCAACCGCAGGAGCGTATAAAAGAAAGAGTGCGTCACGCACATCCCGTCAAAGGAGTCCGCCCTCTCCTGCACACCTCGATGTGGAGCGCTCGCGCGAGTCCCCTCATACTTCCACCCAGGCGGCAGGCGAGAGAGGAAGAGGCGTTCGATGACGACGTCGTATGCATCGAGCACGCTCGACTTGCGACCAGCCGGCTCGAACCGTTCGAGAACACGACGGGACAGGTCGAAGACGAGCCCGTTGGCATGCCCATCGTGTTGGTCGAACGCGCCAAAGTACAGCCCGAGGTTGCACACGGCGAATCGTTTTGCCCTTCGCGTGCAGTCGGACAGTGCGTCACGAAAGCCCGTCGGCAGCCACAGCCTGATTTCGGCCGAGCCCAGTCCCGTAATGATCACGCCGGCCCTCACGTCCACTCGGATTTGCTCACCACGGGGCGGGGAGGGGCAACGGCGTCCCAGGCTGCGCCGCATCGTAATCTTCGACGGGTCAGAGACGCTCGAGAACGCACAGAGGCGCCAGTCAGGGATGCACGCGACGGAGCGGAAATCGCCGGCGTCGCTGGAACGGACAATCGCGAGCAGGGACAGGAGGTCGAGATCCAACTGTGAGTAGCTGTCGGCCTCGCCGCCAGGCCTTTCTGAGGGACCGACACTCGGTTTGCCCGCGAGAAACCTGCTGACGGTGACCCACGCCGGCTTCGCCTTGCGACTCGGGGTAGCGGTGGCTGGGGGGGTGGCGGTGGTGATGGGACTTCGTCGTCGTCCCATGCTGCTGGCTCTTTGGAAAAGGGGGCAGGACTTTTCGTCGTCGCACTGGTGACCCTCCAGACGTGGGTACATGCACGCCTGCTATCATCGTGAGCGACGCCGACGGCGGCTCTTCCGTTTCGGCGAGCGTCGGACAGGCGGTGGGGGCGGCAGTGTGTCATCGCCCAGTGCCGAGCGGGTTGGCGGTGGCCAGAGGGGCGGCGACGGCGACGGCGACATGCTGCGGTTTATCATCCGACGAAGCGTGACCACCTCGCCAATTATCATCGTCTCCAAGTCGCTCAGCTTGGCTTCGAGGTCGTTCAACCTCGTCTCGGTGGCCACGTCGCCGCGCATCTCTCTCGCGTGGTGTGTCGTTTCCGTTGATGGTTGTCAAAATCTTTCCGCACGAGCCATCGCAGCGGCGCGTCGGGTCTCAGTGTTCAGGCGAGGGTGGTCCAGCTGCTGCTCCTCCTCCGACGCTCCCCCCGTCGCGCCGCTGCCGCTCGCGTGCGCCGTCCGAACGGCGGGAGTAGTCGCAGGCCCGACTCGTGCGACCGCCGCCGTCGCCGCTCCGTCCACGAGCGGTCTCCGTGCACGGACCGTCGTCGGCGGCGCAGAGCTTCCACCCTCGGCCTCGGCCTCGGTGGTCGAGGCGACTGGTCCGGTCCTCTCGCGGCTCGTCGTCGCGTGGCACGCCCGTCGGCACGCGTCGGCCCGACTCGCCCGATGCGCCCCGCTCCGTCCACGAGCGGTCTCCGTGCACGGACCGTCGTCGGCGGCGCAGAGCTTCCACCCTCGCCGCGGCCTCGGCCTCGGCCTCGGTGGTCGAGGCGACTGGTCCGGTCCTCTCGCGGCTCGTCGTCGCGTGGCACGCCCGTCGGCACGCGTCGGCCCGACTCGCCCGACGCGCCCCGCGTGGTCCGCGCCGGCGGCTCGTGCGGGTGATGGCTCGGCAGCCTCGCCCCTCGCCACTCCCATGCACCGAGGCGAGGGTGGAGCCGAGCATGTCCCGGACCGAGTCGGCGTCGTGTGCCCCGTCGCTCGTGGTGACGTCACTCGCCCGCACGCATGACCGCCGTCGACGCGACCGAGAGACGTGGGCAGTTAGCGAGAACAACAGCGACAGAACTAAATCTTCGGTAGTACGAGCGTGACGTCGATCGAGACGCTCGTGGATGCATATAGTACCTACCTACCTATGCCTACCTAGCTATGTGAACAAGCCTCAATAGCCTCCGATAGCATCAATGGGGTGAAAGCTACGGGACCAAACGACTTTGTCTTGGGAGGGCAAAACAACGCAGATTTTAAATCTTCGGTAGTACGAGCGAGACGTCGATCGAGACGCTCGTGAATGCATATAGTACCTACCTACCTATGCCTACCTAGCTATGTGAACAGCCTCAATGGCGATAGCATCAATAGGGTGAAAGCTACGGGACCAAACGACCTTGGAATCTGAAGAACACTTCCCAGCATGTACGGGCCGACTCGAAACTGCACAACCAAACCAACCAACCTACCTACCTATGCCTACCTCACTGTCATCACTGTCTGAATCATACGTGCCATTTCATTTGATACATGAAGAAGTCCGTTTCCAGCTCCTCACCGGTGATCATAGCACCGACATGATTGTGTCCTCTCCCAACCCAGTGAACATAAAATTCATCTCCATGAAGAAGCCAGCTGTCCGCCTTGTGATCAGTAACACGTTGGCTGTGGCGTATGTATGTAAGCATAGGTAGTTAGGTGCGGTCTGGCATTCTGTTGGTACCGTCTGGCAATTCCTTCGTCGTGAGAGTGTGGTCGGTACTAGGTACAGTGAATATAAAATTCATCTCAATGAAGAAGCCAGTTGTCCGCCTTGTGATCAGTAACACGTTGGCTGTGGCGTATGTATGTACGCATAGGTAGTTAGGTGCGGTCTGGCATTTCTTTGGTACCGTCTGGCAATTCCTTCGTCGTGAGAGTGTGGTCGGTACTAGGTACAGTGGTGGGAAGCCGAGGGTCCGTGCCGCGGCCTGCCTGTGTCGGCCGGCTCGGATCCGTCCCAACGAGCCCGTGACTGTCAACGCGCGTTCGGGCTGGTGTCCGACGCCTAACCCCACGCGGGCGGTGGCGCGGCTCGATAGCCAAGCCACGAAACAACGCCGATCGTACGTTTGTAAGAACGGAGTTGGTTCCATGGCGAGTTCGGGGTTGGAATCACTAAACGTACGAGAACTGCGACGCCCACAGTCAACTGCACCGTTCATAGGCGTCGCGTGCACGGTACACGTGAGTGTAGATGTACCGTTGAGAGTGACTCTCGTAACGGTCGGACGACCCCCCGCGGCCGTGGTGACCCTCGGGTGCGCCGAGGACCGTCTCGAGCCGTTTCCGGTCTCCGTTGAGCCGATCACTGTCAACTGAGGGTCGGAGACGGTGGTAGGCCGTGCACGTGGCCTACCCGCATGGGTCATTGAGAGTCACGGGCTCGCGCCGTTGCCGTGGACCACCTGAGCTGCCGCGGCGACCCTCGGCTCCCCCGTGGGACCAGTGCGCAGCCGTTGGCGGCGACCCACCGAGCGATCACTGTCAACTGAGGGATGGGGACGGTGGTAGGCCGTGCACGTGGCCTGCCCGCATGGGTCATTGAGAGTCACGGCCTCGCGCCGTTGCCGTGGACCACCTGAGCGGGAAAGTCTCGCTGCCGTCGGCATACGAAACAGCAAAAAGTCGTTCACGTGAAAGGTGTGAACTGCGACGCACCGTCCACGAGGTGCTAGCAAACGACGAATTCGGAAAAGGAACAAATTAAGTTATCCAAAAAAGACAAGAAAAGGCATACTAAAAATAAGTTGCTATAAATAGTATTCGAGCAAGTTACTAAACAGCCTGATTTTGAGTAGAAATGCAACGGAAAATCAGGCGAAAAAATAAGTTGCTATAAATGGTATTCCCGCAAGTTACATGAAAAGCGCCCGGCGTGCC
>Ga0209713_10000449_pt1 | contig 23147 bp, 18 predicted proteins | sample ArcOceMetagenome_3_FD_187444 | JGI IMG/M metagenome (GOLD analysis project Ga0209713, IMG submission 187444) | Marine eukaryotic phytoplankton communities from Arctic Ocean - Arctic Ocean- Svalbard ARC20M Metagenome (SPAdes) (version 2) | ecosystem: Environmental > Aquatic > Marine > Oceanic... | reverse complement strand
CTCTGCAATGTCCTTACTGCATACCTGCATCTGCACAGCGCGATTGTCAGTTGCTATGAAGTGAGCTTGTTGTTTCAACACATGCTGGGAACATTGATGAGTGACACGCAGCAGTTTTTCTTTTCATCTGTCCAGTAACACACAACTGAAACGTCGCAGATCTTTGCATGTCAAAGAATAGAGAGCAGGTGCTTGGCACACTACAGTCGGTCACTTTGGTCGATTTGCTGTTGCGGTTGTTATTTGTCCTCCTATCAAACAAAAATAGCGGAAGCATCAAATCAAGTCGTCATATTTGCCACAACGAACATTTGCCATATACATATACACGTACAACTCAAAAAATAATATCAGTGTACGCCTATTTTAAATACTAAAACCAATGCATGCTCTATGAACAATTTATTTTTGTTTTTTACTCGCACATTGTGTCACAACCAAGATCACGTACTAAGCAGTTCCAAGCAACCAATCATGCATGAAGCAATGTCTATTGCGAAACAGTCGAAGTTTTCTTGATATTGTATCGGTTAGACGCATAGGCAGGTCCTTTGCCAGCACAACAAAGCCTGCTAAATGCTTGGTGCGCTGATCATGGTTTCGTAACCACGCAGCTCTCTTGCGTCCCAGTTGTTGCTGACTAAGGTTGCGATCATCTGGATGCAAGGGCTCATCGTGTGCGTAGGCTATGATGCTAGTTTTCTTTTGTTGCCTCGTCCAAGCCAGTGCTCTCAAAAGCATAGAGAAATATCTTGGCACGTTGTTGGGGTACACAGCAGGTGCAGAAAGAAAAGGTTCCTCCAGCAGAAAACCTGCATCTTCTTGTTCTTCGGATAACAGTCTCATCTTTCTCTTGCGCCCTTCTTTGCAAATGTCACATTCCTGGCTCATGAATTCCTGCGGATTTTTGCCTTGCAGAAATTGTTTCTTCCACATGCCGTTGTTATTCGGAGATCCAGGCCTGATTGTTCCCTTGGAGCACACGGAAAAAAGGGCACTCAAGATAAAGCACAAACCGAAAACTCATTTGCTAAGCAACGTGAAAGTTTCGAATCTCCTTGCAAAAGTTTGCAATTGGGGTTGCCACAGCCAGGTTCACTATTATTTGGATCAGCTGAGCCTACGACAAAAGTGGGACCGCCGTGAATAAAAAAATAATTGTCATCCGTCAATGCACCCCAACGTATCTGCGTTAAAATCGTTGCCCACCACGGATCCGTTTGGAACCTCATAGGTGCCTCCAGCTCCACGAAGCGAGGTTCACGATTCCAGAAAAAATTTACCATTTTTTCACCCATGGCTGATACGCATTTACGTGGGTCGCTCCACCAAGATGCCCCTGTCACAGGTGGTTCCTGCCACATGTCGCACCCGGCCAGGATATTCAGCCCCCCCCAATATCTGTTGTATCGATTTCCGTCTGATGCAATTCTGTACTTATATGTGCCTGTGGATCTCATGGCTCTGGAAATTACATCTTCCAAACGTCCCAACAAATCGTACGACAGCATTGCAGCTTCGTCTATAAGCAGCATCCGCAACGGCACAAGTTTGCATGAGAGTTTGTCCATATCCTTGTAACGCTTTATCACGCACAAGCTATTATAACTATCATTGTTTTCATCACCAGTTTATCATGACTGTCATTGTCATCATCAGTTCATCCTCATCATCGTCAGCATCGACATCTTCAGCATCACCAACATCATAATCGCAAGCGTTCTCATTGTCATCATCATTCGCAATGTCATCATCTTCACGATCCTTCGTTATCCTCATCCTCGTCATTATCGGAATCATCAGGATCATCATCATCATCATCGTCATCACCATCATCATTATCGGCATTTTCGTCATCAGGATCCTTGTAAAAATCTGTAATTAACGAAATAGTTTTGTTTTTCATCGACACGTAACCTGAGTACATTCAAGTTGCGACCTCACCAGAGCCAATGTCGATCGGCAAGCCTGACCAGGAGTGAACTGTTTGGCCATCGTTGTCGCTGGCCACTTGATTCAGAAAGGCCAAAGTAACGTAGTGAGTACCATTTTTCATTCCAACTGCTTCAAAGAGTTCTCGCACCTTATTGAGGAGCAAAGATTTTCCCGTGCCTGGAGGGCCATGCAACCATTCCATCAAAGGTTCCAAGTTCGAAGTTTCCACGTATCTGATTCCTCTTTTTTCTTCATCGTGTTCAACAATCAGTCTCGCTCCCCATCTGCGAATTATATCCATTTGTGCTGTGGTGGGCGCTGGCGTTCCTGATTGGATTTTTTGCAGAGTTGTTATAATCTGTTGTTCGAATGCAGGGTAACTATAGCGATGCACCTCTGGCATTGTGGCTCCTGTAAATGGAAGGCGTTCTTCCACACCACGATTGAGTTGTTTCGCTTCAGCAATTAGTGCAGGGTTGTCTTCTTGTCCCGAAGACAAGACATTTTCTGGAACTCTGGGACCAAGTACTGTTGGCTCTTGGAGCGCAACACCGAACAATTTCTTCGTCTGTGCCAGTTCCGACTTGTATCTATTGTCCGTTGTCTGTTCTTCTTCTACAGAGTCCTTGGTATCCTGAGTATTTTCCAGCACGTCTCGAAGCATGTACCGAACATCGTCAGCTTCCAAAGGATCCATGTCCAATGTTTCAGGATCAGCGTCGCTCTCAGATGCAGATCCAGTTTCATCATTTATCGTGGGGATGCATGCCAGCAAGAATTGACGAATAGTTCGCGCCGCAGACTGGGATTTTATCCCAGTTTGCACATAAGCCTCCCAGTCCTTGTAGTATTCTGGTTGTTTAGCTGCTCCTTCTATCGCTCATTAACTCGTTCACACAATCAACATGAAACTTTTGCATGAATTCGGATGTTTAATTGACTAATTCACAGAACAGCTTTGGTATGAAGCAGGTTCTTGTACCTTGCTGGACTGTTGCAACTAGGTCACAGCTCTGGCATAAGAAAAGCTTGCTGTTTCGGGAGAACAGGTGCTTGGCACGCTGACAATAGAATTTTTTTCATATAGATTACTTACTAAAGATGTTTTAAAATAATAATTGGGATATTCCGAGAAATCTCATATATCTTTATCTCTGAATGTATTGATCGTACCAGTCAAACAAAATGAAACTAATAAAAATTGAGACACCTTTGCCAAATCCAAGGTCTCCGAAATGAGCTATTGAACTGGAGGAAGCATCAGGTACAAGTGTCCAGGGTCGGAAAAATAGCAGGCCGTATCTGCCATGTTCTTCGGCTTGTGATGTAGAAGGGATTCTCAATCCTTCCAAAACTGGCACAACAGGAACCGTTCGTCGACGAATGACCCAACCATCACGCAGTGATTTCGGCAAGACTTTCAAGCATGAATGTAGATGGAAACACCCGTCCTGAGCTTGAATTTTTTGCCTGCAAAAATGGTAAGCTGATATGCCTATTAAATTACTCACATGTAAGAAAGCAACAGATTCTCTATCTTTTAAGTTGCGATTCCAACGATCAATTAAGGATCTATTAATTCATTATGGTAACTCCAGTCTTGCTTGTATCTAGAACTCTAAATATATTTGTAAACTTACTTGCATGTTATATTTATTAGAACATAAAGTTTGCCACCTGAAGACTCATACGCAAGTTACTATGTAATCAAAGAACAAAAGACAATGTGTTTTTGATTCCGATATCCGAGATACCTCCAAAGTCTCTGGCACTGTATAGTGTAGTCCTGGCTTCAATATGATTTTCAGACCGTTCTTAATTGCTTCGAGCTTTGCGAGTTGTCCATTTGGTTTCCAAACGCCTTTGATGCCCTCATTACTCATATCGTCTGGTGGTAACACTGGCACCACATCCCAGTGTCGTATAAATTCGATGCCAGAGAGAAAACCTAATGGATACCCTGCTGGGCGATAACCGTACACGATGAACCAGCATGGCCTTGACCAGCGGTGCAGTTGTTTCTTGACATCCATTTTGCCGAAAACAACTGAACGCTGCAGTTTTCTGACTCCAGAATGCACTTGTTCCAAATAGTGAACCCAGGATCTGGCATCAATCGAGAGAGACATAAAGGTCTGTAAAGATTCGGCGGCAAGAGCGTCGCCTGGTGTCATTCCGCTCGCCAAATTGTATAGCTCTACTGCTCCTCTGCTCACAGCGTTGCACTCCAGGTCTGTTATCATTCGAGAAACAACTCGTCTGGAACGTTTTTTTTCGTCGAATTGTCCTTCTTGGAACACCTTCCTAATATCCAACATTTTCCCGACGCATTTCTGTAACTCTTTTTTTGGAAAGGCTTGTCCCTTTGTAGTGTAACCTGCGAAATATCGAGCGCAGGCAATCTGACGTCTCTGCACCAATATAGAAGTTTTCACGTGACTTTTTCGGATGCATTTCTTGCTCTTGCATAGTTTGCTATGAGATGCTTTAGTGATGGGTAGCAGATCACTGGGAATGGTATTGGTGTTTCCGAAACCCAGGACGCACAATCCTTTCGGCGAAGATGCTAACCACTTGCCTTGGCTTGCTTTTGATCAATGAATATATCGATGCAATGATCGAGCAAAGGATTGTGCAAACGAGAGAATTTTTCGTTTTTCGGAGTAGTTTTTTGGCACACTACGGCGGATCACGTGACCGTTTACTCTTGAGAGAGCCAGGAATTGTGAAGACAACTAATCTTAGCAGCAGGTGCTTGGCACACTACAGTGTCTCATGTGTTTGTTTTTTTCATTGCCTTCGAAATTGCAGCTTTCATCAAGCTTGCTGCACTTTTAAACTATCGTACCTGAAGCATCTATACAGAACATTCACACAGCATCTGCAAAGATTCAAGAAACATAGGCTTTCTGTTAGTGCAAATCACGAAGCTATTGTCCACCAGGGCGCAATTCCTTTTTGTCATGACAGTCGACACCGCACTCCTTTTCCCAGACGTCGCCAACCCTCTTTTGCGTGCCATCCGTATGCACACAACCGTAGTTTCCATTCGGTTCATGCTAGCTTCTTGTGGAAAACCATGCTTGCAATCAGACCCATGTTTACCCAAGCAACATTTAGGTGTGATATGTAAGCCCGTAGTTCCGTTTTTAGGATGCTTGTGGTGTTGATAGCAACTTTGGTGGTGCTGCAAGGCCGTGTCAAATTGTCTGGAATAATCCTGAGCTTCTGCTTCCAAGGTATGGTACTCCGAGTCATCAATGCCACTGTGGTAGCAAGTTTGTTTTTCCGATCTGAGAAATTGCGGGACCTCGTAGTTGCTGAAGCAACCGAAGTATGAATGCACCATGCATCTGTAAACAGTTCGAAATTTCGAATATAGTGATCCCCAAACGTTGTAGGTTTTTTTTTCTTCCATGAATACGAGTATATGAATACCACAAACAGGCTCACTAATTAATATGGCTCTTTGCTTTTTCTTTTCGAATGTATTTTGCAGAAACTGGAACCCCCAATATGCTTTAACATGCATGACTCGATCCTTTTAGACAACCTAACTCTAATCCATCCAGGAAACTCGTCCAAGATTCGGATAGGATGAAAACCATGGATGTTCTTTTTCGTATTTAGGCAAAGTTTCTACATGGTTTTCCTCATTTGGGTATTCAGTGCAAGCAATTTCTTCGTAATAGCTGTACAGGTCTTTCGCGTCCACCAACCCATTCTCCAGCTTCTGAGCAATTTCATCCAATGTTGCAAACTGATGAAGGCGTTGGCCATACACAAACCAATGTAGATGCAGAGACCCTGTCATGCCCTGACCTTCCGACATGCCCACTGCAGCATCTGAGCGATGCACAGCACCGCTGGTCAAGGAAGCCGCAGACCCAAACATGTTGCTACACGGGGTTTTTGTCCGAACACACCGTGGACACATGTCACAAGGTTCGGAACCCGAATATTTCGGCAACCAGAAGCCGAATTATAGACCAGTAAGCATCGCCGGGTGCGAGAGGATCTCTGGACATAATCAATTTTCTGAGCATGTGGTCCGGCAATGCTACATCGGTGCTCTCCAGACCTTTCAATGTTTATAGGATTCATCAAATTATCAAAGGTTACTGACTACCGCATTCTGTCAAATAAATAAACAGCTTTTTTTTTTTTTGTTCGATTGCTCCTTCTATACAGATTGCAAGTTTTCACAGAGAAATTCAAAATCGAAATGAAAGCAGCTTGGTTCGTTTGGACCTGCCCAGGCTGCTTCCGTGTCAGAAGCTTGCATGTAAGGATCACAAGCACGGTATCGTGATAAACGCAGTGCAAGCACGCCATGTCGTTCTGTTGGGGTCACTGTTACAAAGGTAGGATGGCCGTAAAACAGTCCTGCGAAGCGGATGACGTTGTAAAGCTTCTTGGTGGCAGCAGTGGTGCCAGCTAGCTTTTTGCATCGGAAATTCAGGTCTGCGATCAATTTTCTTTGCAAGGCTGTCACGTTTGTAGCATAGGGTAACTTGCTCGAGTCTCCATTGATCTTTATCCTCTTGCCCGATCTGGCACATAAATAAGTGCCGTTTCTTAGGATCTCATAAAGACCAGCTGCTGCTTTCACAGCATCCGTATGCCCTAAGTCACTGTCTTCTATTGTAGTTTTCCAGGTGAGACTTGGCCCCAGATTCACTTCAGCTCTGAAATTCCTTGCAGGTTTTGGAGTATCATAATATCTCGCAACACGACATGAACAAATCCTGAACACATTCACAAATAATTCGCAAATAATCCAAACGTCATGTTCCACGCTGATGGCATCCAATTCCAGTGACGTTTGAATTGGCCTTCAGACCTACGAGCGCACATCTGCGTAAATTCTGCTTGTGACAGCTCAGATGCAGCGACTTGCGGTGGCGTCTTTCTTCTCAGGCTTCGATCGGTTTTGAGATGACGAAATGGTATCCACTTCAGCAAGGCTTGACGACTTGCTTGAGGATATTGTGAAAGGTGCGGCCAGCTCAGCATGCTCAAAGGCACTTGCTTTGTTTCTGGCATCTTTCTTTCCGACCATCTTCGCCACACGTCTTGTTTTGGCATATCGAACATACCGCAAGCGAAATTAATCGTGAAGGGATTTGCGACTCCAAGGTATTGTGGGTTGAACTGCGGCACCATTGTTGTAGAGGTAGAGATGACTATCTTCGATAAATTGTTTTCCTGGAATTCATGGCTCTCGCTGCATGTCAGTCCAGACTTCTCTCCCACGATTTCGAGAGGCCTCATTGACTTGAAGACCGACGTCACAGGAGCTGGAGGGTCAGCGGGCAATGTGCTTTTCTCAGCAATCAAGGAGTCAGATGGTTTCTGGGGAGCTGCATCTGACGAAGTTTTTACCTTTGCCAGGATAGCAGCCGGGACAAACCCTTCACGCCATTGTTTTGTAGTATAATTGGACTTACCGTATATTTTGGCCGCTCGATCTTTCACCATGCTGGGTGTGTATTTTGCATACGCTTCCCATCCTCGTTCTCTCAGGACTCCTATCAAGTACACCACAACATGAGGTCGTAACTTCAGTTCTGGAAGATGGTCTGCGAGATTGGACACACCTGAAGTGAATTGTGCGGAGACTAGATTACTCAACACGTGCTCATCATGTGGCAGCGGTGTAATGACATCTTGTCGTATAGCGTCTCTGCATTGTTCTGCTACATCCATCCAGTTCATCTGAAAACTGAACAAGTTGCCTCTGGCTTTGGTTCTGGCAATCGCCCCAGACATTTTTTCGCCCATGAGGTGTCCGTGAGGTTCTTCCAGGTAGTATACCATTATCGTAGAAAAAATAAGATTTGCTGCAGCGACTTCGATCCATGTGAGCTCTGGGTCTGCAAGGATCTTGAGGACAAACCCATACCAATTGTCATTGGCGATAGCCATGGGGAGTTCATGATATCCATGGTAGGTAGATAAACCAATCCGGCATTTTCTGCAAAAAGGTATGCTACACTTGTTGCACAGTGTTCGATTGGAAGACTTTTTTCTCTTTGATTTGTAGCTATCTGCAGCACCTCCGAAATCACAGCCATCTTCGTCGCAAGAGATGTCTTCTGGGTTGCCGAACAAACGCACCTGGGTCCCGAGCAACTTCATGGCAACGACCCAAGTATCGAAGTCATCTCCTTCGAGGCAGCCAGGACCAAACCGCGCTAGAGGACCCGTTGATCCATATCGAGCACGCCAGAGATCGTACGACAAGTGGTTCAGAAGAGTGCCTGGGTGGCTTACTTCAGTTGTCATCAACCAACCGCCTGAGCAGTTTGCTAAAGGCGCGTTATTCAACGTGGCATCTGTGTTTTGGTTGGCATCTGCCTCAAACCTTTTTTCTGTCCTCGTCGTGTGGATGCAGCCACAAGAAAAACACATCAGATTCTTGAGTGATCGGTCATTAAACTTCTGCAAAGCTGCTCGTAGTGCTACTCTTGTCCTGCTCAAGCCAACGTACGGAAAGTCGTTGCGATCGATAACGGCGCATGCTTCCATCACAAATGCCAACCTTATTTCGGGGTCATGCAGCTTCACACCCAATACATCATTCAAACCTTTTGCAGCTTCGTTAATATCTTTGGCATGCACACTCGAACGTGAAGCAACGTGCTTTCGAAAATCGTTCTCATCGTCACTCTGCCACACGCAAGCTTTGAAAGGGCAGACATGCAAGGCCCAGTTTATGCCTTTTTTGATGTCCTTGGTTGGAAGAAACGAATTGCAACGTGCTGCGGGTATACATGGTCGCTTTCTCAAAAACTTCGACAGAACTCCTACCACATATTCTCGTGCATCTTGTTCTGTCGCCACACAAGGGATACCATCTATGGTGTTGTCGTACTTCACACGCATGTACAGGGGGCAGGTATCCGGTTCTGACTCATCTAGTGAACTTTCACAATCCATGTCTGTTGAGCTCGGAGACGGCACTTCCTGTATACGCATTTGCGATGTCTGGTTTGTCTTTGTAGCTCGAATCTGACTGGAGGTGTCTTCCACATCTGCACTTTGCTCCTGACTGGTTTTCCAACTCGTAGATTTGATCTCATACTCTTCAGCTTGGCTTCTAACTGGTTCTTCAAGGCGATTTCCTTCGGGGCAGCAGCCTTGGGCACATGATGTTTTCTGGTGTCCTGATGAGCCTTGCGAGAAAGCCAGAGAGCAAAGGTTCGAATTTCGCTTCTTAGGCCTTCGAGTCTTTCTTGGAACTTCCTCATCACCCAATCGACAGGTGTTTTGTTCCTCAGCTTGATCACTCCGAAGGTGTGGTTGACGGGTGCTGCGATGTTCATCGCCATTTCCTGCGTCTTGAAGATCTTCTTTGGCACTTGGTCCTTGATCGACAAGATCGTTGTGTAAGCGTGGATATCCATGGAAGCCTGAGGTATCACTGGCATGCGATCTGGACGCTTTTCCATTCTGGTTGGCGTTCCGTACAAATAATGGGACAAAGTGTTGTTGATTGGAATTGAGATAATGTATCGTTATCTCACCGGTTCCAAGATCGTCTCCCACTATTCCAAGGTCTTGGCTAACACACCTTGCTCGCAGATGTTCAAGAGTCACGTTGCAGGGATTCTCGAGTTGCTGATCCTGATTGTAACGGTTGATGAAATCCAGAATGAAAGGCAAATGTTCTCGGAAGTCTAGAAAGCTATCTGCCGTGACATGTGATCTCACTTTGTCACTAAAAGCTTTCATCAATGCTTCTCGCAAGCTACACGCATCCGGTATCAGAACCTGTTTCCAGTGTGCTCGCAATAGCTGGTAGGTTGCATCTATCAAGCAGTTACACCCAGCCCCCGAAGCAGTTCCTATTGCTAAGTCGCAGTCGTGGATTCTCACGCTCACTCCGTGCAATCCTTGGCAAAAACTTACAGGTACAACAATGGGCTCTGCATCATTGTAAATCTTTGGTCGTCCCACAAAGGCACAGCTTCTTTTGGTCCTCCAACACCCAAGTTTTCCGCACGCATGACAGCTTTCCTGCAATTGCACTCTACGGCAATCAGCAGAATCCATATTTGCGATGATTCCATGGTCCAAGCACTGCGGGCATGGTTCTTCTTCATCTGGCGGTGCATTGATTCCACAGGTGCTTGGCACGCTGACATCGCTAGACATTCTGGCTGATACTAATTGGCAAGCTTGAACCTATCGACGATACATTCATGCAGTGAGTTCTTTTTTGGTCAGCTATGATCTCTGAAGTTTTCATGACATGATCACTCTAAGTTTGTGTGGCACTTCTTGGGTTGTTCTGTATATTTTCGTTCATAACTAACAACATGTTTACTTGAGCTTTGCCAAAGTTAGCATGGTATGTGCAAAGCCAGGAAGACACGTCGAGAAAATGTATAAACAAGGGACTCGAGCAGGTCTAATCATATCAAGCAGGTGCAATCATGCGTCATACAAGTCGTGATTTCCATCCGCCATGCAAACGGTTCAACAGCGTACTTATTAATGGCAGCGTTTGATGTGATGGAGATTGCTATGGCAGCTGGATACTATACGGTTACAGTACCAAAGCTATGACTTGGAATTTGACAGCTTGCACCAAAGCAGCTTGTTCAACCAAAAACATGCTCAGATTGCAAAACACGTGACTGATTTTAAACTGATTCAGAGACTTATTTGAATGGTGGAATGTGGAATGACAAAAGCGCATTCAGAATGAAATTTTCTTTAATTTACATAATTTACTATATACAATTATTCATTAAGCAATTCGGTAAAACATTAATATCGATTGCCTGGCTGGCTGGGATGAATATGTTGACAGGCTAGGCTGGGTTCTGTGGTCTGGTTGGATTTGCTGACTCAGTGTCACAAAGTTTGCGCATTCAGGATGTAATTTTCCTTAATTTACATAATTTACTATATACAATTATTCATTAAGCAATTCGGTAAAACATTAATATCGATTGCCTGGCTGGCTGGGATTACTATGTTGACTGGCTAGGCTGGGTTCTGTGGGTAGGTTGGCTTTGCTGATTCAGTGTCACAAAGTTTAACTGAAAGCTTACTTCAACAAAATCGAGCTGCCTATCGCGGCCAAGCAAACATTACAGTCTCTTTTTTTTTGGCACTGAATCTGGTTACCTGCTGCTTTCCTGGACAGGGGAAAGGGGTATTCTATTAATCCAGCTTTGAGTGACTTCCAAACTAAAGAAGGCTCCCTTGAAGCCGATCTCTGTCTTCCTATTTGATTCCTTATGAGGACGTTTTTCAAGCTTGCTGTGACACTCCCCTAAAATGGGGCCTTTCAACCTTCATAGCATATGCCACGTAGTGATTGCTAAATTCCTTTTGAAGAAGCCTCGAATGCAAACTTGCGGCAGTTTTTTTTTCTGCGTACCAGCTGTATCTTAGCAGCTCTTATTCTCATTTGGCCTTTCTCTGTATAGGCATAGCAGTTTGATTTCTACTCAGTCACTCTCTACTTCATTCTACACAGCTTCTTATTACGATTGCTACAACTGTCCAGGCCTCGAGTAAAGCTGTTAAAAGCAGCTCTGCGAGCTCTCTCGGATGGGCTTGTCTACGGAATGAAACTATTCGGGCTGTTTTGAAATGCGTAAGTGAAGCTCCTAAAAAGGATTTCTAAACAAACAACCAACATAGGTGCACAAAATATTAATATTTATTTAAAAGGTATATGAAGAAAAACATATTAAATCTATGTAAAGACTGCCGATATGGCATCTTTGCACTTTGAGTGCAAAATGAATCAGTGCTCTGTTGCACTTCGAATGTGGCCCGAATCGAAGCCTTGGTTTTCAAACTACCACAGGCTTCTACAAGTGAAACTCAAGTTAATTTGCGCCAAGGCTTCTTCAGATTCTCACATCATCATACCATGGCAGGCCAAAGTTTTTGGCTAGTCTCTTCTTCTGCATGAGTCACTGACCGGAGGCTCCATTGCTGGTTGCTGAGCTACTTTTTCCAGAATTGCCTGGCAGGGTTTCTAGCCAGTCTAGCACATACCCTGGCCACTTGTGATTTTCACGGGTGTTGGTACGCCACAACCATTCAGCTGCCGTTCTTTTGTGTGTCTCAATTAATAACCCATGACTGCCCTTGCAGCCTTTTTCGTAGACTTGACGCAAATTTGGCTCTCTGTCATCGAACAACAGCACTGGCACATTTAGCAGCTCTGCACAGTCACCCTTGTCTCCATTGTCAAAGAACAGGAACTGAAGTGGGGTAATAGAACGTCGACTGAGGTGCATCTGTGGATTTCGAGTTGTATATCGCTCCAGATAGCGTGTGACCATGACTCCGTTGATGCTACTGCAAAATGCATTTAATCTATTATCCTGCAGAAGCTCTATCCACCTGTGTTCCCCTCGTGTGCAGACGTAAACAGCAACACCTTCCATGCCAGGACCTGTCAAGCGTCGCTGTAAATTCTCGAGTTCGCAGTGTGTAAGATCGCTCAGCACATGCCCTACATCCAAAAACACTGCTGCACGAGTAGCTTGCTGCACATTGCAGGTCCAAGCCCACTGTCTTAGTTTTTCCATGGTTTCCATGCAGACTAGACTCGTATTCAGATTCTGAATTGGGTTGGAGTTCAAGTACAACTGCGCAACTTTATCCTGTGACAGCTGCCTGAGCTTACCACCAAATTGGTCACGTGGATCAAATTCATATGTTGGCCATTTAGCACTCTCGTCTTCGAAAGGTTCTGGATTGAACTGCCTATGGCATGGTGGTTGTTGTGGTGATCCATTAACCTTGGCATTCTTTAATTAAAAAAGAAAATAGATACTAGTTGCACAACAATTAGGGCTATGTCAATGCTAAAAAACAAATAACATGGGTCTACTATGAGTTACTTGTCTGTTCACCTCCACGACATTGGCTTGCTCAACCTTGTCACTCAACTCCTGCATCCTGTGCTCCAACCACTGAATGTGTCTGTTTTGTTTCCACTGCACATCCTCCAAGCTCCTTAGACTCTTAACCAAAAAATCAAAATACGTATTTTAAAACAAAACCTTATTTTTTGATGAGCCTAATAAAAACAAAAAACAAATGTTTAAAGATAACCAAGATGCTGAATTTGGTCTTGCAAGTTTTGTATTTGCCATTTCATATCATCCGTCTCCGTAGACTGCCATCCACTATGATTCCATTCCTCATCATTCCACGCCATTTAGCACCTTAACCTAGATTGAATTGCTGTCAATTGCTTACATGTAAGTAGTTTCAGGAGATGATGATACTTGAAACACGCAAACTACAAAAACAACGATTCGGAATCATGTGCCAAGAGCACTAGATTATAAGAAAACAAAACCCAAAAGCACTTGTAAGCGTCAACGGATGTCTAAGCGAGGAACTAAAACAGGTGCTTGGCACGCTGAACAATAGCTTGGTCCAAAAAAAACAACACACGATAGAGACTCAACAATCGGAAAGCATTTCTTTATAACCACATGTGCTTTGCGCCTTAATGAGTATACCGGCCACTTCGTGTCATTTCAGCTGAAAGCTGAGATCTATTTTTTGTTAAATGGCTTGCCCTGAGGTGATCCCTGCTCTGCAACCTTGGATTGCCATTAACATGGCTAAGCAGAATCCTGCGAACGCAATAGTTACCAAGAGCTGCGGCAATGTCCAGGGCCTTGAGTGCATTTCATGCTCATCATCGTCATCTTCGGTCAGGAGTTCAAGGTTTTTATCGGCAAGGATTCCAAACATCAAGATGTCCCATACGACTAGAGCGGATACAATTGCAATGGCTGCTGTTTCGTACCCGTGCGACTCTGCCTCGTGACCAGGATTGATGCTATCATCACTCACAGTTTCGAGAAACATATATCTGGATTGGAAAGAATGTAGCAGGTGCTCGGCACGCTACAGTTAATCACTTGATCCAATTGCTGTGCTTGATCAAAACGTAGCAAATTGTTTCATGCTTAGGAATCCTCTAAAGATTATGAAGCCATGGTTCAAAACATCTCAACCAATTGGAGTCTAAAGTGAACATCTGCGTGATCCAGTTGCGATGAAATGGTATTCGAGTTATCCGAGTAACCCAAGTGCAATGAAGTGCAATGCGTTTTAATTTATGCTGCTTGCTCAGCATGAAGCTAAGGGACAAAATACTGACATCCTTGCTGGTATTAATTTGTCAAACCGTGGTCCATGTGAGTATGCATGGTTCATTCTGCGTCACAATTACCACGTGCGTTGACATTTGGAGCAAAGATTTGTTGAAGATTCTAGCAAGGAATCTTTTCCATGCTACTCTAGACACATTTTTATCAGCCAACGCAAATTTCAAACATTCAGTTAAGGTAATGCGTTGCTACTGTATCTGTTATATACAATGTGTATCACTTTTAGCTTGGCTTTGCAGGCGTTTCAGATACTACATAAAATTGCGGCTCAAAAACCCATGCACTGTTATTCGGCGTGCTCTTTGGCCTCGCCACTTGAATTGCCAGCCACCATATCACTTTGGTCGGGCTGTGCCAAGACATATGCTGCAGAGGTTGCTCGTGCACAACTTACAGATACCTCCATGCGATTTGCATGCTGTTCGACGACATCGTTCGCACACTGTACTGGCATAGTTGTTGTCACAGATATCGCAGACGGCTTTTGTCAATGCCACGTCAGACACCAGCTTCACATTCAAAGTCGGAAGGCGCATGTGCTTGGGTGATTTCAAAGTCTCGATGTTTTCCATCAGAATTTGCATTGGCACACAATTGAGTTGGAAAGCAATTTGCCGTTGTACCAAGGGTCTCGACCATGATGTTTTCATTTGCATGGAGAAAGTGGCCACATGAAAAGAAATTCTAACCCTTCGAAATTTGGAAGTATTCCTTCTCACATGAAAAGACACCACGGCTGGTAAGTTGTAATCCTGCAGACTTTTGTCAAGACGAGCAAGTTGCATGTCTCCCCACCAAAGCGTCATGTCAGATTGCATGGTATGCCCTATTGTCTCGCAGAAATCTCTTAAAAGCATGTTGCCTGGAATTCTGTGAACCCATGCGAAGCCACGCATAGGCATGAAACAGATTGTATGGATCATTGGCGGTTTATTTGCAGGGCAGAAATCCATCAATTCCCATACCTTGGGCAGATTTTTGTGGTATCCATGACTTGTTGTGAAGTTTGCATCGTAAGTACCACTGCGAAATTCCATATTAGACCAGAACCACGCCACATTTCTTCTGGCTCTTTTTGCCCATTGCGGAAAACAACTCTCTGCGCGAAACGACTGCAGGTTCATCTCCGATGTATTTCGAGCCTCATCCTTTGGTTGTTCGCCTTGCCGAGTGTGATAATTTCCAGGACAGCTTTTGCTCCGTGGCAGGTTTTGCTCCATATATGATGGCCCAAGATCATAGAAAGTGTTACGAACTACAAGCTGCATTGGTGAGAACCAAACTTCTTTGTTTGTTGAAGAAGAACCGACGATACAGCTTTTCGTCAAAATGTGTTCACCAGCGCTTCTCTATGCGTTTGAACAGTTTAGCTGCGGATGTCCACGAAATGGATTTAACATTACGACTTCTTTTTGTGGACTCATCTATGTAAGCTTTATATCACCAGAATAAATGATGCGTGATGTTTCTTAAATATGAGTATCTATTCACTGAAACTCACTGAGTATCAGGATGAACTGTTGTTCATTGCGTTGAAACAAATCGTTGTTGTGTTGCTTCCAAACCGTAAACATATACACTTTCTTTGCAACCATAGCTTTCGAGTGTCGCAAAACAGAATCTATTCTATTAGAATCGGTGATCACACTTTTCATCCGCTTTGCTGATGATTGGCTTCCATAGCCTCTTGTGGGATTGAAATTTGGTTTGACATCTTACCAACGCATGCCTACTTTGTTGAGCTAAGCAAACAGAAGAACAGGCAGATACCGCACAACATGATACAAACAATGAAATGTGGCAACTTCAGATTTCTTGTTGTTTTCGATCACGAAAATTTTGTTGACAAAGGTTGAATTTTAAAATTTATGTTCAGTGTTCCGTGCTTGTAGCACTTGTAGCCTGGCTTTGCAGGCTTCTCAAACCTTACATGCAGACAGATTCTCGAATTCCCATGCAGAGTCATTGCTGCATGCGTCCTTGCTGGCTTTGACACTCGCAGTTCAAAACATTCCTGCTATTGTGGCCTTATCATGGCTGTGAATCTTCACTGCTTTGGTCTTCCTGTGTTGTAAGGTTCTCTTGGAAGTTTTCCAGCAGAATCCTGTTTTGCTGCACAATGTTGTCATCTGGATGACAAGGAATTGTAAAAGGCGACTCCTTGCTGTGATTCAAGACATTCAAGTATTCGTGAGCCTTGGCGTTAAGTAGCGATCCTTTCTTGGCTTGTTTGTTACACTGGAGGTCCAAACGAGCCAACTGCACAGAGTCACGCCAAACAGATGTATTACCAGATCGTTGTCCACGTGAACGGGCTTTGTCGGAAATCCTTTTTTTGAGAATGTTGTGCTTGGCTTTGCGTTCATAGTGCAATGCAGCCCTCATCTCTTCGCAGGATAGTATCATCAAAGCTTCGTTCATGAATTCTTCTGCCTCTGACAGTGACTTTTTAATATCGATGTGCATTTGCGATGTGAATCGCAAGTCTGTCGTCGATGGAAAGGTTGTGGGAATTTCTTTGTTGAGAGCAGTGAACACCTGGCACGCGACTTCCTTATGCTTATCTGGTGAACAGTTTGACAAGAGGGTAGATGTGGCCACAAGTAGCTGTTCCGAGCATGCGTTCATTGTCTCCAAAGAAGATTGCAGATGCTTTTCGACCTGGCAAGCCATTGCTTTCACAGGTGCTTGGCACACCCACACGAGGATTGCAATCTTGGATCTTCAAATGTTCGTTCACAGGTGCTTGGCACACTGTCACGAAAGTGCAATCTCGGAGCCTCAAATGATATTTGCGGTGTGTATTGTATATATGATGCACAGTGTCTCAGTTGCTTCAGAGTAGCATACTCCAAAAACATAGACATCTAATCATGTAAATTTGCCATTCTTGGATTATTTGAGGTAGGGTACTTGGTGAGATGATGTTCACATTGTGGGGTATTTTTTTGTTTAATCGGTCATATACAGCCAAACTATATCATGTATCCCTGAAAATATAGCTAACTTTGGTTCTAAATATGATAAACACACACACACACTAAACAATGTTTGTCAGTCATGGGCAACAGGTTGCTTGCTTCCATGTGCGTGCTTAGCTAGTTTGACTGTGTACAATTTCAAACAAATCCCCAACGCATTCATATGTTTAGTGGTACACCCAGAGCAGCAATGTCTTTCTCCGACGCCTGTGTCCAGCATATTTGTCAAATTTGTTAATTAGTATATTAGCATCCTATACGGCTCAACTGGTGAACTATAGGTAATGCTGTCAAAACATGATGAAGCCAAAAATGCTAGTTTAGCTAGTTTGTCGGCAAAATCATCCTTGCGCCACCCTGGTTGAGAAGTCCAACTTATACAGCTGCTGATGTTTAACTCAAAGAAAATTCTCGCATGGTAAATGGGCTCATTAGTCAAGACAGGATTGCACCACCATGGCGAGGCGTCAAGAAAAACTGTACCATGCAATAAATCAGAGAGTAGCAGCCTGGCATGCTGCAACACGGCACTTGTTCATAATGTTTCTGCGAAATTTATTATCCTTTATTCCTTGTGTGTATTTTGTTGAAAGCTGTGATTTTTCCTATTTGCCATGCTGTTCGTTTCGATACGATATGTCAAACAAACGATAAAATAATGAAAGGCAAGATTTTAGTGAATGCGGAAAGACAACGTTAAAAATACTTCTCAAAGATTTACATTGATCAAAAATCAATGTTCAGTATGTAGCTACTGAGAAACTCCATGGATTGTTCGCTGGTTCGCCTTCTTCATCATTGCTGATTTCTCATAGACCTGATGATATTTTTTTCTGCGCCAGTTTCTGTCTGTCTAATGTGGAAAATTGAAACCGACAAGTCCGATGTAACCCCATTTGGTTGTTTTAACCATGTGGCGAGAATGAGTATTGATAGATGGCGATAACATTGATGCGAGAAGCTTTGCCCACTGCCACAAACATCAAAGCCATGTATTCTTTAATTTGCTTGCTGTCGCTCTTTGGCAAAGCAAGCATTCATTCTTGAAGATATCTAAAATCAAGCACCCGAGTTTTGAATTGCAAGTTGATACGAACCAGACTGCAGCTGTTTCAAGAATTCTTTGGCACGAGAATGTAATTTGTGTCCTCGTGCAAGTCGACCTGAATTAGCACCAAGGTCGGCACGCGCCATCTTTACTGCATTCCTCCATTTTGGTAATCCAGTCGTGCACTGAAGGATGTGCATTCTCGACTTTGATTCGCACTTGGTCTTCTTCGAATATAGATAGTGTTGCTTTTTCGATATCGATGAAGGGAGTGCTTGAAGTAATTCTTCGAGCTCATCGTGAAGACGTTTTACTGCTGTGGCAGCAGCAGAGTAGCATTTTAAAATGTTGAAGATAGCTGGCATCATGTTCTCTTCAACAGGTTCATGTTCAGCAGCTGTAATTGCCCCACGAATTCTCTTCATAAGATCTGCAACTTTTCTTGCTTTGGAGACTTTTGCCAGATTCGACATGACGCAGAAAAAAAGCAGGTGCTTGGCACTCTACAAATCTACACTCGAGCAACTGCGGAGAATAACTGAAACAACTATATGATCAGTTACATTAGACATAGTCAATATAGGTTCACGTGAACTTCATTGTGCCGGGTTTGCTGGTAAGCAAAAGGATACGAGGATGCAAATAATAAGGAAGCAAACAGACATGTTATAGCCAGCGCAGCAATGTGTCCCTTGACGCATGCATTGAGCATATTCATCAAAAGTGTGAATTTCACAAGCTTTACACACGAGAAAGTTTGACACTAGCTTGCAATTCATTACAATCGTTTAAGGTGCATTGCAAGATCCTTTTTACTTTTTCTTATAAGCAAATGGAATTGCACTATGCTAAACTATTATGAGATAAACAAAATGTACACGTCCAATTGTCTCTTGATTGTACACTTCGTCTGCATCGAGCATGGAATGTTTCGAGCTTTTTGTTTGACAGTACCGTCTACAACGTGTCAACTATTCTGAGGGCAGATGCTTGGCATGCTACAAACCTACACTCGAGCAACTTGCGGAGAATAACTGAAATCGCTATATGATCAGTTACATTAGACATAGTCAATATAGGTTCACGTGAATTCATTGTACCGTGTTTGCTGGTAAGCAAAAGAAGCGAGGATGCAAATAATAAGGAAGCAAACAGACATGGTATAGCCAGCGCAGCAACGTGTTCCTTTGTCGCATGTGTGGGGCATATTTATCAAAGTGTGAATTTCACGAGCTTTACACACGAGAAAGGTTGGCACTAGCTTGCAATCCATTGCAATCGTTTGAAGTGCATTGCAACTTTTTTTGTTTACACAGTTCTTATAAGCAAATAAAATTGCACTGTGCTAAACTATTATGAGATAAACAAAATGTACATGTCCAATTGTCTTTTGACTGTACACTTCGTCCGCATCGAGCAAGGAATGTTTCGAGCTTTTTTTGACAGGGCAGTCCACAACGTTTCAATTTCTCTGAGTCTTCTAACAATTAAAGTGTTTAACTAGTTAACTCTGAAGACATCTTGAAACAAATCAAAGGAGCAGGTGCTTGGCACACTACAGAGGAGTACACGAGCAGCATGTTGCGAAAAACTGAAGAGCCTTTGATACATCGCATTTCTTCTTGCCATCAAATATAAAAAAAATCACTTATAACACAATAGTGTAGGATGTACTTCAATTTTTTTTACCTAGCGTGTTGGGCTTTAGCAACGATAACTGCATAAAGTAAGAACAAATGCAAACTCGTCATGATTTTGCTTGGAAGTTTAGTATTTCAAATTTGGTGCCAGGATAGAACCATATTTCATGACAACTATAAAGAAATAAATAGATGATTACAGGCCTCATTGAAACAATATCTCATGGCATCTCAGTCTTCAGCAGGAAGAATTGTCGTAAACTAATCTCAGCGTGATCTTCGCTGAGATCAAGGGTTACTCCTCTGTTACATTTCATGCATTTGCATGTGAACATGAATCCTTCACAACTCGTGTCCTTCAACTTCTTGCGCCTGGCGCTGTTGATCGAGGCGACTTTGACCTGGTCACCACGCCTGACAGTAATCGTGTCCTTTTACTCTGTCAAGGGGTCTAAAAAAGCTTTTAACTAGAAACGCACAGTCGTTTTTTCTTAAACCACATAATTAAAATGTAACTCATGCTTCTTGCTCCAAAGAATCATACCAAATATCGTCTTCAAACCATGGCTTGTGATTGGATTGTAGTCCAAGTCTATTATCGGTCATGATTTGAGCTATCGATTGCAATAGTGAGCTTGCGTCGGAGCCCTTAGCATGTTGGTAATGGTAGGAGTTGTCTACCAGCTCTTCAAAGTTAGTGTCTCCTGGGCCGTGCCATAAGCATTGTGGATGTTGTGGTAATCCACTAACCTTGGCATTCTTTAATTAGAAAAAAAAATGGATACTAGCTGAACAACAATTAGCGCTATGTCAAGGCTAAAAAAAACAAATAATGTGGGTGTACTATGAGTTACCAGGTGTCTGCTCACTGTCACCACATTGGCTTGCTCAACCTTGTCACTCAACTCCTGCATCCTGTGCTCTAGCCACTCCATGTATTTGTTTTGTTTCCACAGCACATCTTCCAAGTGCCTTAGTTTCTTAACCAAAAATCAAAATGCGTATTGAAAAACAAAATCTTATTCCATGATAGGCTTAATATAAACAAAAAAAAAACAAATGCTCAAAGATAACCAAGATGCTGAACTTGGTCTTGCAAGTTTTGTATTTGCCATTTCATATCATCCGACTCTGTAGACTGCCATCCACTAGGATTCCATTTCACATCGTTCCTCGCCATTTAGCACACCAACCTAGATTGAATTGCTGTCACTTGCCTACATGTATGTAAGTTCTGGAGATACCGAAACTTGAAACATTCAAACCAAATAAACAATGATTCAAAATCATGTTTCAAGAGCACTAGAATATAAGAGCACAAAACCCAAAAGCACTTGTAAGCGTCAACGAATGTCTAAGCGAGAAACTAAGACAGGTGCTTGGCACGCTGAACAATAGCTTGGTCCAAAAAACAACATACGATAAAGGCTCAACATTCGGAAATCATTTCTTTATAATCACATGTGCTTTGCGCCTTAATGAGTATGATCATCTTGATGTCACATGTTTTGTTGTGACCAACAAATGTGGAATTGTGTTTGATCAAGCAACTCCAAATATACAAACCGGCAATGAATCTAATGTTAATTGTTTTCTCTTAGCGGCATCCTACTTTATCTTTTTTTTACTAATAGTCCCTTAGTGTCAACATGTATTTCTGTTAATCAAACATGTCCTGGCAGCCGATGTTAGAATCTACGTCAAGTTTATATGAATTCCCTGAAAGGCACAATAGCAAATTTACCTCAGTTCACAAAAAGAACTGACTTCGGAAGAGTGAACGGTTTAATCATACACATCATATGATTTCACCAATTTGTCACTTAGAATACACTTCTAACAAACACAGGAAATCTGATTGCATGATTTGATAGATAATGTAGATTCGATCATCCCAAAAAACAAATCCTTAGAAACGGTTTTTCTTTTGGTTGGTTTATGAATTCCTTTAATCAGAAAGCTGCGTAAAATGTTTCATCACGTGTTGGCTCTCATATCATGTGCAAAGAATACAAGCTCGTATGATTAAGTATAAACATTACGACAATGAATAACTGTTTGCATACAACGGGTTAACAGAAACCACTTGCTTATCTATGACATCTTCAAACTCACGTTAAAAGGTGAGAAACTAACAAATTCCCAAGCAAGTTCACGATCAAGGTGTAAAACCACTTTTTCACTTGAATTCGTCGGTTTGACATACTTGAGCTTTTGTCGTATGGACTCTTTGCCACACGCCCAATGCTTCTAGGCCTGGATATCTTTGTATCCAGAGAAATTATGCGACGCATTTAATATACACGCAGGCTCTTCTGTCCTACAGGGCATGTTGCCTAATCTCCGCGATTTGTTGAAACAAGAAATGATGAAGATTGGAAAACTCGTTAATTGTACAAATTGCTCTTTGTATCCTATTCATAATCAGGTTATTTTTTCATGGGATTTGTATTCTCGGAGTTTTTGCCACACGCTAAATGTATTTTATTTTGATGTTTTCTTTTCGTAGGAATTTTGCGATCGCAAGCAAATCGAAATTAGACATGCATGTAGTTTACACGCAGGCTCTTTTGTCCTACAGGGCTTGTTGCTTTTCCAACGATTCTGTTGGATTCAAGAAACATGAATATTGGAAAACTCCTTCAAAATTCTGTCATTGTACAAAATGCTGTTTGTGTCCTTGCCAAGTCGAAAGTTATAACCAGCCTTGATTGCATCATGATATTTCTTTGCTCGATAGTGTAGTTCTGAGCCACGACGTAATGTCACGGATTCCACGCCAGCATGAGCCAGTTCGATTCGAGCAATGGTTACGGCTGTTCTCCATTGCTTTGTATTTGGAGATGTAAGACCAGCTGCCACCTTGTTGGGATGTCGACCTTTCACAAATTTGGGTGAGGGAATCACAAATTGCCCGTCGGTTGAAACTGGGTAGGACAAAGTTTCCGCGTTTGTAAGTCGAGCAGCCAGCATCAACTGTCGACCTCGGTTGTACAACGCGAACATCACATTAATTGATATAATCAATTCCTAGGTAAGAATCTCAACAATCAAGATTGATAAACAATTACACACATTAGTATCATTGCAAGATACACACCGTGTTCAAATCGAATTCGTCTTGTACATTTCGTCCGTGTAGAGCAAGGTATGTATCGAGCCGTGTCTTGACAGGTCCGTCCACAACGCTGCCAAGTTGACTGAGGCTGTCAACAAGTAAGCCCTTTATCATTCCACATCCTGAAGACATCTTCGAGCAAAGAAAATCAGCAGGTGCTTGGCACACTACAGAGGAGTACTTGAGCAGCGTGTTGCAAATAACTGAAGCGATTTTACAAGACATCGCATATGCTTTTGTGTACCAAGCATTTAA
>Ga0209713_10000448_pt1 | contig 23154 bp, 18 predicted proteins | sample ArcOceMetagenome_3_FD_187444 | JGI IMG/M metagenome (GOLD analysis project Ga0209713, IMG submission 187444) | Marine eukaryotic phytoplankton communities from Arctic Ocean - Arctic Ocean- Svalbard ARC20M Metagenome (SPAdes) (version 2) | ecosystem: Environmental > Aquatic > Marine > Oceanic... | reverse complement strand
TTATAACCAAAAATATGCAGGGATTGTGCCGGCAGATGAAGCTTTATCCAAATCACTTAATGTTCCATTTGTGAGAATGCTGAGGGATTATGGAGTTCAGAAATTCCATTCTAAATTGACAAAATTAGGACTTACAACTCTTGATAAACCTGCATCTCATTATGGCTTATCCTTAATCTTAGGAGGAAGTGAAGTGAAATTACTCGACTTGGTAAATATGTATGCAAAAATGAGTAAGTCTGTTTCGCAGTTTCCAAGTTATGATTCTACAGTACAACAAGATTTTGTTTATTCTTGTACTTTACAACCCAAAGAATTTACGCCCCTTATTTCCCCTTCAGCAGCTTGGTTTACTTTAGACGCTATGCAAAAAGTGGTAAGGCCAAACAAAGAAAAGAATTGGGAAGAATTCAATACCTCACAAAGGATTGCATGGAAAACAGGAACCAGTTACGGGTTTAGAGATGCTTGGGCAGTAGGTCTTAATCAAGATTATGTAGTAGGAGTTTGGGTAGGAAACGCAGATGGAGAAGGAAGACCGGGCATAATTGGAGTAGAAGCTGCTGCACCTTTATTATTTGATGTGTTCGATTTTTTACCAAAATCACCTTGGTTCGACCCACCCTATGATGAATTAGTGCAAGAGAAAATCTGTAAAAAAAGCGGAAGTAGAATAGGAGAGTTTTGTGAAGATTACGAAGACAAGTACATTCCTGAAAGAGCAGTTTTAACCTTGTCTTGTCAGTTTCATAAAGCTATATTTTTGGATGAAACAAAGGAATGGAGAGTAACAAGTAAGTGTTATGAGGTTTCTAAAATGGAAAGAGTGTCTTGGTTTTCGTTACCCCCAAAAGTTGCTTATTACTACCAAAAAAGAACCCCAAATTATTCTCCAATTCCACCTTACAAAAAAGGGTGTGTAGAAAAGGATGAATTAGCGCAACTTTCTATTTTATATCCAAAACCTGAAAGTAAAATTGTGATTTCAACCACAGAAATTGGAGCGAAATCACAAGTAATTATGGAGGCAATTCACAGGGATGAAAATGCAGTTTTGTTTTGGCATTTGAATGATTTATATTTAGGACAAACAGCTCACATTCATCAGTTTCAGAAAAATTTAAAATTTGGGAAACATAGCCTCAAAGTAATAGACGAGTTAGGCAATTCAGAAAAAATAGAATTTGAGGTGGTGAAAGATTAAATAATGAGTATTTTTAAAAAATATAAAAAAATGAAAACAGTTCTGGTTACAGGAGGTTTAGGATACATTGGATCACATACTGTTGTGGAACTAATCGAGAGTGGATTTGAAGTTGTAATTGTAGATAATCTCTCTAACTCTAGACTTGGAATTTTAGATCAAATAACTCAGATTTCAGAAAAAAAAGTGAAATTTTACAACTTGAATATTGTAATTAAAAAGGACTTTGATTTAGTGTTTAAAGAAAATAAAATTGATGCAGTTATTCATTTTGCAGCCTATAAATCGGTCGGTGAAAGCATGCAGAAAGTTTTAGAATATTATGAAAATAACATTGGATCCTTAATATCTGTTTTAAGTAAAATGGACGAATACAAAGTAAATAACTTGATATTTTCATCTTCTTGTACTGTTTACGGTCAACCTGAAACACTGCCTGTAAATGAAGATTCTCCAGTTCAAGAGGCTGAGTCTGTTTATGGGACGACTAAAATAATGTGTGAAAAAATAATTAAAGATTTCATTAATCAAAAGCATACTCAAAAAACCATGTTGTTGAGGTATTTTAATCCTGTTGGAGCACATGAAAGTGGATTGATTGGAGAAATTACAACTGGAGTACCAAATTATTTATTTCCATTTATTACACAAACAGTATTTGGACAAAGAGAAGAATTAAAAATATTTGGTTCTGATTATAATACTCCTGATGGTACAGCAATTAGAGATTATATTCATGTGGTAGATTTGGCTAAAGCACACGTGTCATCATTAAAAAAAATAGAAGAATCTAATTCTAAAATTGAAACAATAAATGTTGGGACAGGTAAAGGATATTCTGTAATGGAAGTAGTGAAGATGTTTGAAAAAGTTCTTGATAAACCAATAAATTATAAACTAGTAGATAGACGAGAAGGTGATATTGAAAAAATTTATGCCGTTTGTGACAAAGCAAATGAACTTTTAAAATGGAAATCAGAATACAATCTTGAGGATATGGTAAGATCAGCTTTAAAATGGGAGAATAACCTGAGTAATGGGGATGTTAAATTGTAAAATTCAATATAGGAGGTTTCCTAAATTATTTTATCAATTGACTACAAGTTTTAACTTCGCAATTTTCTTCTTTTAAAAACTCTATTATTTTTTTATACAATGATTTCCAATCAGATTTTAAATAGTCACTAAAGTATGTATTGTGCCAATTGATACAAATGTTGCCTTTAAACTTCTTTATCTCTTGAGTTAACTTTTTTATTGCCTCTAGGCTTTCTTTTGGAGAAAGTCCCATGTAATTTGAGAATTCAAGAGAGCAATCCATGATATTTAAAGGAATTTCAATAAAATTAAAAGGTCTTTTTTCTTTAAAATTATAGAGTTTGAAAGGAGTACAAATACTATTTCTGAATCCAATTTCTTCTTGAAATCCAAGAGTTGTGTCAAATTTCAATTCGTTAGTTTCAATTACCTCGGAAGATTCTTGGATAGAATATTGTAAAAAATGAAACCTGTTTCCTTTTATGTTTTTATTTATTGTCGTGATATCTTTTTGGAGTTCATTAACTGATTCATGTGTTTTGTAACTTCCATGAATACCAATTTCATGTCCATTCTTTTTTATTTCAGAAATGGATTCTTGAATATAGGGATTAGATAAACTATAATCTGCATTTTTTATATTGTTTAATTTATTATTTCTAGCTAAAAGAAAAAATGTGGAAGGAACATTATGTTTAGAATTAAAATCAGATAATTCTATTAAGTTTTTCCAAGGATAAAAAGGTTTTAAGGGTTGAAATAAACCATGTGTAAACGCTTTTAAAAAGTGTTTCTTATTTACTTGAGTTCTCACCCTGTGTTTCCATCCACTCATCACTTCATCAATGTCATGAGTAATTGTAGTAGAAAATTTTCTATTGTTTTTAATTTTTGACTTGGTAACAATTTCAATAGCCTCTTTAAGTATTTCAAAATAATAATTGACAATAGGAATACCAACTATATTAAGCTTCTTTTGAATGCTTTCTTCAAATTTGAACCTGCCGTATTGGTCTCTTTTTTGATTATCTAATTCTTGTTTTCCACTCATCAAATACCAAGCAGAAGAAATAATGTCAAAGTTTACAACTACTTTATCGTCTTTATCTTTAGTAAGGACAGATTCATTGTCCGAACTATTCATTATAAATGGAATAGAAATTCCTTTCCATTGTTTCCAAACAATTCGTTCTAAATTTTCTAAAGGATTTTCAAACTCTGGCTTGGTTAATTTTATTTGACAGGAATCTTCATAACCAATGTTTAATTCCTCCCAATTTGGTTTATAAGAATAAGCCAATTCAAAATTTTCAATGAAATATGTGAAGTGATTATTTTGCATATTTTATTTCAAAATTTTCTGTTTGATTAATATTTTATCAACTAATCCATTAATCTCTTTCGATATCTTGAGAAGGTATATTGGTAATGCAAAAGTTAGGATTACTGTAGTTCCAACAATAGCTCCTTTGACAATGAGGTTCAAATAGGCATTATCAAAATAACTACCATTCGGCAAAAAATATAAGATTACAAAACTAATTGCTCCTATGCTTAGAACTTTTATAGTGTCAGAAGAAAAAGGGTGTATTTTTAGTTTGAAATAAATATATAATAATCTTAGAGTATTATAAGTAACTAGGGAGGTTAAACTAGCTATAGCTGCACCTTCCATTCCGTAAATTGGAATAAGTTTTATGTTGAGAAAAATATTGAGTGCTCCAAGAATAACGACAAATATCAAGTTAGCTTTAAAAAATTTCGAATAGATTAAAATATAGGAGTTGATACTTGTTATCATATCAAATAGTTTTGAAATAGCTAAATATAGAAATACATATTTTCCAACTAATAATTGTTCACTATATTTAGTAAGTGAAAATATATCTTCAAACAATGACCATATAACAAAGAACACTCCCAAACCTAAAATTATTAATGTGATAGATGTCTTTTTATATAAGGAGTTTGTTTCAACAAGCTCATTGTTTGCCATGTGAGTAGCTACAATAGGATTGGCGATTCTTAACATAGAATTTGCAGGAATACTAATAGCATTAGACATAAACAAAACTGTTGAATAAATCCCTGCTTGCACTAGAGCTAAAAAAGGATTGACTAGCATAGAGCCAACCATAATAGTGTCTATTTTTGTAGCTAATTGAGATGAAATGTCATTTAAAATAGAAAAAAGGTTATATGAGTTTATTTCTTTTTTTAAAGTCGGTTCAAATGTTATTTTTTTTGCTCCCTTTAGTTTATAAAATTTTTGCTTTATAGTATAAACAAACAATAAGGGTATTGTAATAAAGTAATAAAGGAATATTAGAATTATAAAAGCGGATTCATCTAGTTCTAAATACACTTTCAAAATAACAATTAAAGGGAAATAAATTTTTTGAACAACATTCCTAATGATTTCAGGCATTACAATTCTCTTGTTTGTTTCACATAAAGCAATGAAAAACCTTTGAATCATCAAAAGCAATATAAAAAACGGAAGTAAAAGGGAATACTTTAGAAAATTCCTGTTCAGATCAATTTTTAAGTCATGAAGCCAATTTGCCATTGGTTCTCTAACAATCAAATAAATCATTAAGAATATTATAAACTGTAAAACGGCTCTTTTGATAACCCATTTTTGAAACCCACCAAGATTGTCTAAAAATTTCGGAAAGTATTTATAATAAATTGCAAAAACACCAAGCTGGGCATAGGGTAAAAATAGGATTGCTAGATTGGTAATATATTCTATTAGGCCTTTTGCGCCAAAATCTAAAGGGTAAACATAAATAGTTGCGAAAAATCCCAAGAATAATGCAAAATAACTTATTAAGCTACTCTTGATTCCTTGCCTTTGTATAACTCCCATTTATATTGAATTTGATGACAATAATACGATATTTTACTGAGTTTTTATTAAGATGTTTTGTATATTCGCATCTTAAATTTAAATTAAATGTTAGACCTAAATAATAAGTCAGTTTTAATTACAGGAGGTACAGGTTCTCTTGGTAAAGCACTGACAAAAAGAATATATGCGCAGTTTCCAAACGTAAAACGTTTAGTAATATTTTCTAGAGATGAACAAAAGCAATTCCAAATGGCTCAGGAATATCCTGCTGATAAATATAAATCGATTCGTTTTTTTATTGGTGATGTAAGAGATAAAGAAAGGTTAGTAAGAGCTATGAAAGGTATTAATTTTGTAATTCATGCAGCAGCAATGAAGCATGTTCATTTGGCAGAATACAATCCTTCGGAGTGTATTAAAACTAATGTAAATGGAGCTGAAAATGTAATTTATGCTTGTTTAGAGTCAGGAGTTACTGATGTAGTTGCATTATCTACAGATAAAGCTTGTGCACCAATTAACTTATATGGAGCTACTAAGCTTACTTCAGATAAACTATTTGTTGCAGCTAATAATATTAGTGGTAATAATGACATTCGTTTTTCAGTAGTTAGATATGGAAATGTTATGGGTTCTAATGGTTCGGTAATACCATTTTTTATTAAGAAAAAAGAAGAGGGATTCTTGCCAATTACCGATCCTAAAATGACACGTTTCAATATTTCCTTAGATGGAGGAGTAGATATGGTTCTTCACGCATTAGGAAATGCTTGGGGAGGAGAAATTTTTATCCCAAAAATTCCTTCTTATAAAATTTCGGATGTAGCTAACGCAATTGCTCCAGAAATAGAGCACAGAGTGGTGGGAATTCGTCCAGGAGAAAAATTACATGAAGAAATGATTACGTCTTCAGATTCTTTTTACACTTATGATTTAGGAAAGTATTATACAATTTTATCAAGTGTAACAAATTGGGATTTAGAAGCGTTTGTTAAGAAAATGAATGCAAATAAAGTTACAGAAGGATTTACTTACAACTCTGGTGAAAATGAAGAGTGGGAAACTGTAGACACATTAAGAGCTTTGATAAAAGAACATGTAGATTCAACATTTAGTGCATAATGAAAAAGATACCATACGGAAGACAAAATATTGATAAAGATGATATTGCCGCAGTAGTAAGTGCGTTAAGTCATGATTATTTAACCCAAGGACCTAGTGTTGTTGAGTTTGAAAATAAATTTGCTGAGTATGTTGGTTCAATATATGCAGTTGCTGTAAGTAATGCTACTGCAGGTTTACATATTGGAGTGTTAGCTTTGGGATTAAAAGAAGGAGAAAGGGTAATTACTACACCGATTACTTTTGCAGCAAGTGCTAACTGTGTGAGGTATGCAGGAGGTGAAGTCTGGTTTTCCGACATTGATCCAGAAACTTATTTGTTAGATATTAATTCTGTAAGAGAATTGATAGAATCTAAACCAAAAGGATTTTTTAAAGGAATAATACCTGTTGATTTTGCAGGGCTACCAGTTAATTTAGAAAAATTTAAAGCATTGGCAGACGAACATAATTTATGGATTATAGAAGATGCTTGCCATGCACCTGGAGGAAGTTTTAGGGATTCTAAAAGCGAAAAACAAAATTGCGGTAATGGGAAATTTGCAGAGTTATCTGTGTTTTCATTCCACCCAGTAAAGCATATTGCTTGTGGAGAAGGAGGAATGATAACTACCAATTCCAAAGAATTGTATGATTCTCTGTTGAAATTGAGAAGCCACGGGATAACCAAAGAAAACATGAGTGAAAACCATGGAGGATGGTATTATGAAATGCAGGAATTAGGGTTTAACTATAGACTAACAGATATTCAATCTGCCCTAGGAATAACTCAATTATCTAAGAATAAAAAAGGAGTAGAAAGAAGAAATGAAATTGCTGAAACCTATAAAAACGCCTTTGTCGGAAAAATTAAATTTCAATCTTTACCAGAGAATAGTGTGAATGCACACCATTTATTTGTGATAGAAGTAGAGAATAGAAAAGAGTTGTATGATTTTCTTCATAAGAATGGTGTACTTACTCAAATCCACTACATCCCTTTACATACTTTGCCTTATTACAAAGAAATAGGATACAAAGGAGCAGAATTATCAAATGCCGAGAGGTATTATTCAAGGTGCATTAGTTTGCCAATGTTTCCAACATTAACTGATGAAGAACAAGAACTTGTAATTGAAAAAGTAATATCATTTATCAATGGCTAATATCTGTATCATACCTGCAAGAGGGGGAAGTAAAAGAATTCCTAGAAAAAACATAAAAGAGTTTTTAGGTAAACCAATAATAGCCTATTCGATTCAGGCTGCAATTGATTCCAATTTATTTGACGAAGTGATGGTTTCTACAGATGATCCAGAAATTGCAGAAATAGCAAAAAAATTAGGGGCTTCAGTTCCATTTATGAGATCGTCAAAAAACTCTAATGATTTTGCTACGACCTATGATGTAATAGAAGAAGTTATTTTAGAATACAAAAAAATAAATCAAGAATTTGATACTCTTTGTTGTCTTTATTCTTGTGCTCCTTTTGTAACTAGTAAAACCTTAGGTTTAGCACACGAAAAATTGGTAGAAAAACAATTTGATTCTGTTTTTCCAATTATTGCATTTAGTTTCCCGATACAAAGGGCTCTGAACAGAAAAGAAGGTAAAATATCAATGATAAATGAAGAAAATTTGACAGTTCGCTCTCAAGATTTGGAAGAAAGTTATCATGACGCAGGTCAATTTTATTGGTGTAAAACGCAGGAGTTGCTGAAGAGTAAAAAACTTTTGACTGCAAATACAGGAGGAATTGTAATTTCTGAATTAGAGGCACAAGATATCGATACAGAAACAGATTGGAAACTAGCAGAAATAAAACACCAATTAGCCAAATGAAATTTCCAGAAACATATAAATGTTTAACTCAAAATGTATTTGAGGAGAGAGACTATAAAATTGTTCCTATTCGATATGAAGATAGAATAGATATCATGAAATGGAGAAACGAGCAAATGTATCATTTGAGACAAGTTGAACCATTGACATTAGAAAATCAAAATAGATATTTTGATACAACAGTTAAAGTACTATTTGGTCAAAAGCAACCAAACCAAATTCTTTTTTCTTACCTTAAGGGTGATACGATTATAGGATATGGTGGACTAGTTCATATTAATTGGATTGATAAAAATGCTGAGATTTCATTTATCATTAATACCGAATTTGAAGAGGAAGAGTTTCATTTAAATTGGTCTATATATTTAAAACTGATAGAAAAGGTAGTATTTGAAGAATTAGCAATGCATAAAGTTTATGTCTATGCTTTTGATTTAAGGCCTCATTTATATGAAGTGTTACAAGATTGTAATTATTTTAAAGACGCAACATTGAATGATCATTGTTTTTTCGGTAACAAGTTTTTAGATGTTGTGATTCACTCTAAAATAAAAAAGTAAGAATTACCATGGCTATAGGTGTATTAACAAGTGGAAATTTAGGTAAAGACACATTAATAAAAATGGTGTTTAAGTTTGACATTGGTTTTGTTCTTACCGATAGTAATTCATTAGAGATTATTGAAGTTTGCAATAATCATAAAATTCCAGTTTTTAAAGGAAACCCAAGAAACGGTAAAGCATATGAATTTATTAAGAATATTGAAGTAGATATTATAGCTTCAATAAATTATCTATTTTTAATTAATAAGGACATAATTCAACATTCCAAAAAACTAACTTTTAATATTCACGGATCATTATTACCTAAGTACAGAGGCAGAACTCCTCATGTATGGGCAATCATTAATAATGAAAAAGAGACAGGAATAACAGCACATATAATAGATGAAGGTTGTGATACAGGAGATGTTATTTCTCAAATTACAGTGCCAATAACTAAAACTGATACAGGGGTTTTAATTTTGGATAAGTATAAAAAGCAGTATTTTAATTTGGTAAATAACGTAATTGAAAGTAGTAATAATAATTCGATAATTTTTACTAAGCAGAATGAATTACAGGCCACCTATTATGAAAAAAGAACACCTGAGGATGGTAATATTAATTGGAATTGGCAAAGAGAAAGAATAGAAAATTGGGTAAGGGCTCAAGCAAATCCTTACCCTGGAGCTTTTTCTATGCTTGCAGGAAAAAAGATAATTATAGATAAAGTTATAAAATCTTCTTTAGGCTATTCAGATGAAATGGAGAACGGATTGATTTTGAATATTGAGCCAAAAATTATTGTAAAAACTCCAAATGGAGCGTTAGAGTTAAAAGAATTGAGAAAGCCAATTGAATTGAAAATTGGGGATAAACTATTGTAAAAATGGAAAATAATACATTTATAATTGCTGAATTATCTGCCAATCATAATGGAGATATAGAAGTAGCTTTGGAAACTATTAGAGCTGCAAAAAGAGCAGGAGCAGACGCTATAAAGCTTCAAACCTATACAGCAGATACGCTCACTATTGATTGTAAAAATGATCATTTTAAAATTAATCACGGAACAGCTTGGGATGGAGAATATCTTCACGACTTATACAAACGAGCATTTACTCCTTGGGAATGGCATGAAGAAATTTATAAAGTTGCAGAAGAAGAAGGGCTAGTCTGTTTTTCTTCACCCTTTGACAATACAGCTGTAGATTTTTTGGAAGAATTAAATTCTCCTATTTACAAAATAGCATCTTTTGAAATACAAGATATTCCATTAATACAATATGCAGCAAGCAAAGGTAAACCAATGATTATATCTACAGGTATTGCCGAAATTGAAGACATTGAACTAGCAATAGATACTTGTAAAAAAGAAGGTAATGACGATATTACTATTTTAAAATGTACTTCTGCCTACCCAGCAGACCCTAAAGACTCTAACCTTTTGACAATTCCAGATATAAAAAAAAGATTTGGAGTAAAAGCTGGATTGTCTGACCATACAATGGGGATAGAAGGACCTGTAGTAGCAACTATATTAGGAGCAACTGTAATAGAGAAGCATTTTATTCTAGATAAATCTATTGGAGGTCCAGACGCTCATTTTTCTTTGGATGAAAAAGAGTTTACTGAAATGGTTAAAGCAGTTCGTAAGGCAGAACAAATGATGGGAAAAGTGGATTATGAAATGACTGATAAAAAGAAAAAAAGTCGTCAATTCTCAAGATCATTATTTGTAGTTGAAGATGTAAAACAAGGAGATGTATTGACAAAGAAAAATGTAAGAAGTATTCGTCCAGGTTTTGGAATGCATCCTAAATACTTGGCAGAAATTATTGGGAAGGAATTTAAGCATAGTGCAGAGAAAGGAACTCCTCTTACTTTTGATTTAATTAAAAAATAACAAAAGATGTTATTTAACTCGCTTGACTTTGCCCTATTTCTTCCCATAGTATTTTTGTTGTATTGGTTTGTTTTTAAGAATAAATTGAAAGCCCAAAATGCTTTAATAGCGATAGCGAGTTATGTTTTTTATGGATGGTGGGATTGGCGATTTTTATCTTTGATACTATTTAGCACTCTTGTAGATTATACAATTGGTAGATTGTTGCTAAAAGAAAACGACCAACTAAAACGGAAAGTATTTCTTTGGATTAGTATTGCTGTGAACTTAGGATTTCTAGGATTTTTTAAATATTATAATTTCTTTCTGGATAATTTTATTGATGCTTTTACCTTCTTTGGTTATTCGATAAAAGGTAATTCGTTAAACATAATATTGCCAGTTGGGATTAGTTTTTACACTTTTCAGACAATGAGTTACACGATAGATGTCTACAGAAAGAAATTAACTCCAACTACTGATTTTGTTGCCTTCACTGCGTTTGTTAGCTTTTTTCCGCAATTAGTAGCAGGACCAATAGAAAGAGCAACTAATTTATTGCCGCAGTTTTATAAGAATAGAGAATTTAACTATTCTCAAGCTATAGAAGGAATGCGTCAAATACTTTGGGGATTATTCAAGAAAGTTGTGATTGCCGATAACTGTGCAGAATATGCTAATATTATTTTCAATAGTTCTGAAGATTTATCGGGAAGTAGTTTAATAATTGGAGCTCTGTTTTTCACATTCCAGATTTATGGAGATTTTTCTGGATACTCTGATATTGCTATAGGTACTGCTCGTTTGTTTGGATTTAATTTAATGAAGAACTTTGCATTTCCTTACTTTTCTAGAGATATTGCTGAGTTCTGGAGAAGATGGCACATTTCACTATCTACTTGGTTTAGAGATTACCTTTACATACCGCTAGGAGGAAGTAGAGGAGGGCTTTGGATGAAAATAAGAAATACGTTTATTATTTTTATTGTCAGTGGTTTTTGGCATGGCGCCAATTGGACTTTTATAGTTTGGGGAGCACTTAATGCTGTTTATTTTTTACCATTATTACTGAGAGGTAATAACAGAAATAACCTTAATGTTGTTGCTGAAAATGGCCTTTTGCCCTCATTAAAAGAAGTTTTTCAAGTATTAACCACTTTTGGGCTTACAGTTTTGGCTTGGATATTTTTTAGAGCAGATTCTATGACTCATGCTTTAGGTATTGTGTCCGAGATATTCTCTTCATCTACTTTTAGTATTCCTGATTTTGATAAAAGGCATATGGCTTTTTATTTTATGCCTTTATTAATAGTATTTGTATTATTTGAGTGGTTTGGAAGAAGAGAAGATTTTGCTTTATCAAAGATTGAAAATAAGTGGAAAAAGCCAATTCGTTATTTTATTTATTATTCTATTTTAATTTCAATAGTAACCTACGCAGGGCAAGAACAACAATTTATTTATTTTCAATTTTAGTCCTATGAAACGTTTTTTTAAAAAGTTAGGTTGGTTTGCATTACCTTGTTTTGCCATAGTCGCTTTAGTTATATGTCTTGATTTTTTCAAAGTTTTTTCTGATTATGAAGAATATTATTCTGATGATTTGTTTGTTTCTCTAAATAGAGAATATATTTGCTTCAAAAATTTAGAAAAACAAGCTAAATTAAATAAACCAGATTCTTTTGTATTCGGAAGTTCACGTTCACAAGCTTTTAAGTGTAAAGATTGGCAAGGGTATTTAACCCCTTTAAATAGGAGTTTTCATTTTGATGCTGGAAATGAGGCTATAGTAGGTGTTCTATATAAATTAAAATACCTAGATAGAAATGATTTTAAAATTAATAATGTTCTTCTAGTATTAGATGTAGGTCTTTTAAATCAAACTTCATTAAAACATAGGAATTACTCTTTAAATATTTCTCATCCTGAAATTTCAGATAATTCATATTATGATTTTTACAAACCCTTTATTACGGCTTCTTTAAACCCGAAATTTGTATTTTCCTATTTTGATTTTAGAACTTTTGGCAAGCATAGAAAATACATGGGACAATATATTGCCAATACAAAATATCCTATGATTATGGATGAATCTAACATGGAAATTTACTATGGGAAAGACCTTGAAATTGAAAATGATTCTATAGAATTTTACAAGCGTACAATAAAAACAGGAATATTTTATGATCGAAGTGAAAAGCAATATGATTCAACAGAAGTAAATCCTGAAATGGTTAATCAGTTTCAGCAAATAAAGAGCTTTTTTGAAAAATATAAAACAAGCTATAAATTTGTAGTTTCTCCTATGTATGACCAAATCGAACTAAATAAAAAGTATCTATCTCAATTGATTAAGATTTTTGGTAAGGACAATGTTTTTGATTATTCTGGAGAAAACCAATTTACAAATTCATTAGGAAATTTTTATGAAATAAGTCATTATAGGCCTCATGTTGCAAGGCAAATATTGAAAGAGATTTATAATAATTAGATTTAAGACAGGTGTTTACTTATAGAAGAGAAATTAAAGATTATTAATTAGTAAGCAATGATTAAATGATCCAGTCCCTTCACTTCTATAATCATCTTTTGGGAAAATTTCATATGTAAAAGAATCTTTACTATGTTGTAATTCCAAGTATTTTTCATCATAAAATCTTGGGTACCTATGATAATCAAAAGAATGACTAGGTCCATGTAGTTCAAAATGTATAACTGCTTTTTTAGCAATTCTATTCATCTCATTTATAATTCCATTAACCTTATCTTCTGGAATGTGCATAAGAACTCCAGCTGTATATACTATATCAATTGAATTAGACTCTATATGGCTTGTTTCATAAATGCTTGAGATTTTTATGTCTTTAGGTTCAGAAGTTTGTTCATTTGCTACATTAATAGCAGTAGGGTTTATATCAAATCCATTTATTTTACAATCTGCAATCCCTTTTTGGATAAACTGTAAATTTCTACCTGCTCCACAACCCATTTCCAAAACAGATTCGGGGGAATATTTTTTCATAACATCTGTAAGATATTGACTAACCATTCTAGCTTCCTTATCTTGATTTTCAGATTTTAAATGTTCGTGATAATTTTCAATGCTTTCCCATGTTTTTTGTCTACTTTTTGAATCAGCATTTTCGTCTTGAGCAATAAGTAGAAAGAAAGTGTCATAATTTGCAATTCGATAATAACCTAAATAGGCTTTATTATTACTTATTTTATAACTTGCCATTTCATTGGTTTCATCATTAAATATTATTTTTTTATGAACTCCATTCCTTCCCATCATAATTAATTTCCTTGCAATTTCTTTAGGTGAGCTTGAGTTTTTTCTAATCCTAAGCCTATTCGGATTAGAGTCAGAGTATAATAGTAGATTTTTCTCCTCTCCTAAAAACGTATATAATTCTTTCGGAATCAACACATTGTTTTCTTCTATTTTAATCATTGACTCACTGTTCATATGCTCAAGTTATTTATTTATATTAAATACTTCTCAAATGAAAAGTTTATTTTGAATTGTTAAATTCTCTCAAAGGTAAAAAAATATGACATTCTTGAAGTAAGTATTCGAAAATAGTAATCATTAAATAATAAAGCTTTAAGAACTTATAAAAAGTAAGGGGTTAAATAAAAAAAGTTATATTTGTTAGTATTAAATTTTATGAAAATGGAGAGTGTAGCTATCATCAATAATAATGATTCATCTGAAGAAATGGATGTTAAAAATATTTTTCAAGACGTTTTAAAAGTTGAAAAAGAGAAGCGGTATCTTGATAAAGATCATCATGCAAAAAAGGTAGGTACTAACCTATCAATTTCTACTGCAGTTAGAAAAGAAATTTCTAATAAAATAGGACAGCTTTATCCAAATAAAATTATTGAATCTCCTTTTTCGTCTTCATTTCCTTTAAAAAAGGAAGAGATTAGTTCAATTAATAGGGATTTAGATTCAAAAGGTTTTTTTGTTTTAAAAGATTTATTAGATAATATAGTTTGTGATTCTATTAGTAAAAAACTAGAGCGAGTTAATTTCAATAATAGGAAATCAGTAAAAAAAATTAGAGGTTTAAATGAAAGTAATGTTTCAAAAATCAGTGGAAATACAGCTTGGGTAACTAATCAACAAGATGTACTAAGAATTCCAGAGATACAAAAAATTGCTTTTAATGAAAACTTGTTAAATCTAGTAGGAAAATTTCTTGGGTCAGAACCCATTTTGTGCCAAACTAATAGTTGGTGGACTGTTTCTAACTCAACTCATAGGTCAAATTTAAGTGCAAACTCTCAAATGTTTCACCAAGATATGGCTTATCTTAAATTTATAAAGGTGTTTATTTACTTAACTGATGTTGATGAAGATAATGGACCACATCAATATGTTCAAGGTACATCAAAAATAGCACAAGACAAATTAGGAGAAAATTATCAGCCAAGCGATAGAGTTGAAGATGAAAAGGTGGATAGTTTGTTTGGGAAAGAAAATGTTATAACATTCCAGGGTAAAAAAGGGAGTATAATTATAGAGGATACATTTGGTTTACATAAAGGGACTGCTGTGAAAGAAGGGTCGAGATTATTGATTCAATTATTATATTGTAATTCTTTGTATTTTCATGCTGGCTATTCGTTTGGATTAGATGGTTTACTGCCAGAAGTAAATGATCTATTGGAGCATTATCCAAGAGTGTTTTCTAATTTTGTTCCAGATGTTGACAAATTTAATGAGGAAAAATTTCAACAGAATAATAAACGAACAATTTCTCAAAAATTAAAAGACAAAATAAAGAGCTATTTATAGCCATTTATAATTATGGGGAATTACGCATTTTTAGATATCGCTCAAGAGTTTCAATTGGAAATTGTTTCCAAATTCCTGAATAAAACCAAGGCGAAATTATCCTATATAAATACAGCAGTTGCAGGTAATTTTCATGGAGATATTCTTGTTTGTGAAAAATGGGTAAACTCTCTTAAAACTATTTTTCCAGAAGGAGAATTCAATACGTTAGATGATTTTTTATACCCGAAAACCTACACTAAATTCATGTTAATTCCTTGGGTAATTACAGAGCAAGATTTACTGGATGCCAAGCATATAGAAAGTATGTCTATCAGGCTTATGGATAGATCTGCATTAATTCCAATTAGTGGTTTTTCTAGGAAAAGACTTTATTTATTGTTGCTCAATTATTTCACCTTTATTATTGAGTTTCATAAAATAGATGGAGTTGTTGTGTTTGATACACCTCATTCTTTTTTTACTCATGTTATGTATGAGTTATGTAAGTTAAAAGGGCTTAAGATTTTTAAATTGGAATATCATTTTCTTACGGAATACTCTGTTTTGTTAAATCAAGATAAGTGGCCTGGTATTCCTTTAGATTATATGCAAAATAGTTCTTTAGAAGAAATGAGAGATTCTATTCCTGAGAATTTAAATCAATCTATTTTTAAAGATTCCGAAATTCTTAATAATTATAAATCTAAAGAGACAAAAGCTATAGTCAAGCAAAATAGTTTTTCTTCTTTGAAATTGTATTTAAGATACATAGATAAGTCAATAAAGAATATAATAATGGGTCTTTTTCCATTTTTGTTCAAAAAAGAAGTTCTTCATTTTTCTTCGTTAAATGGAATTAAAAATAGGTTGTGGTATAGATTAGTTTTGAATAAGCAATTATGGAAATTGATTAAACTCAATGTTCATTATAATAAAATAGCTAATAGGGGATTGTCATTAGAAGAGAATTATGTTTTTGTAGGGTTACACATGCAGCCCGAAAAAACCTCTCAACCAATGGGTGGAGAGTACGACAACCAATTAATGTTGATAAAGACATTAGCTGATAGTGTGCCCGAAGGATGGAAAGTTTATGTAAAGGAACATCCAAATCAGTTTAATGTAAGAAAAGTGCCTAATAGACATTATCGTGACAAGTTGTTTTATGCTTGCTTGCAAGAACTTAAAAATGTCGAGTTAGTCCCTTTAGAAATAGATTCAGAAGATTTAATACAAAGTTCTAAAATGGTTGCAACATTAACTGGAACTTTGGGTTGGGAAGCAATCACGAAAAACATTCCCGCTTTAGTTTTTGGTAACACATATTACATGGCTTGCCGAGCGGCTAGGAAAATTACATCTGTAGCTACATGTAAACTAGCTATTGAAGAGCTTTCGAACATGAATGATAAGGATTTCGAAAAAGAAATAATACGTTATATTTCGTATTACCATGAGCAAAATTGGATTATTCAAACAGCCAATTGGCAAACTAATTTCGCTATTAATTCTTTGAGCTATAATGATCAAATTAATAATATAGTAGATAGACTGTCTTATTTTCATAATAAAAAACAAGGATAATGAAAAAGTATTTGATTTATTCTAATACTGGATTAAGCTCCCGACAAGTGGGTCTTACTGCAGAGTATTTAGAGACTTTGAAGAGCCAGGACGTAGAGTTGAAGATTGTAATGTGCGACAATGTATTAGAAAATTGTTACTTCAATCCAGTTCACAACACCTTAGCCTGTGCTTCTTGCCAAAGTAGGTCACGGCAATTAATTAAGGAAATTGGTATTCCAAAAGAGAATATTATCAATTTAAAGCAATTTTCATTTGAAGTGGAATTGCCATTTTTTGATGAGCTAGATGATTTGCTGAATTATGAATACGAAAGGGTGAATATAGGAAGAGGAGTTGCATCTTCTGTTATTTCATATTATAGAGATTATAGAGTTTCTTCACATAAATATGACGACATTATAAAGCTAGAATGTAAAAAAGCGATAAATGTTCTGCTGAACTTTAAACAAATCATTGAAAAAGAAAACCCAGAAAAAGTAGTTTTATTTAATGGGAGATTTTCTGAAATATACCCTTTGCTAGAATATTGTAAACTAATAAAGTTGGATTACGTCTCATTAGAGTCTGGAGCAAAAAATACTTACGAATTGTTTGAGAACAGTTTGCCACATAGTGTAATATATCGTCACAAGAGTATGATGAAGCTATGGAAAAACGAAACTGATGTAAGTTTAAGAAATAAAATTGCTCACGACTGGTATAAGAAAAAGAGGCATGGTGATGATTCAATAGAAATTTCCTTCACTAAGTATCAAACAAAAAATGCTCTACCCGAAAGTTTTGATTTTTCGAAAAATAATGTTTTAATCTTAAATTCTTCGGAAGACGAAATGAAGGTGATTGAAGAATATCAAACAGATCTATTTTACACCCAAAATGAAGCGATAAACAAATTGGTTTCTCATTTTGAAGGGAACGAGACTGTTCATTTTTATTTAAGAGTTCACCCCAATTTAGGAAAGGTTAAGAACATACAAACGGAGGAAGTTAACCAAATGGATTATAAAAACCTTACTGTCATTGGTCCAAATCAACTTGTAGATACTTATGCAATTATGGATGAATGTGACAAATCTATTGTTTTTGGTTCCACTGCAGGAATTGAAGCAACTTATTGGGGTAATGCATCAATTCTATTGGGTAAGTCATTCTATTACTATCTAGAAGATACTTGTTATAAGCCTAATTCTTATGAAGAGTTATTCGAATTAATCTCTACTAAACAGTTAACACCAAAATCTCAAGAAGCTTGTTTGCCTTATGGGTATTATTTTTCTACTTATGGAATCAAAACTAAATACTTTGATTTTGATGGGTTAAACAATTCTACGTTTAAAAGCAAAAGAATAAGAAAGTGGAATTTAATGACAGTGAAATATTTGTTTAAATATTCTACTAATATTTCCAAATGGTTTGTCGCATATAAAGCGTTAATTGGAAAGAGACTTAACCTTAAAGATATTTTCAGATTTAAATATTAAATCTGAAGATATCTTTAAGCTCTTATTTTTCTTCCGAAATATTAAGTTTTTCTCTAATTGTTTTTGGTAGAAGGAAAATTGCTACTAACAAGATAAGTAGAAAAGAAGAGGCAATTACTGATACTGATGCATACTTAGCAGGAGGATCTAAAACAAATTCTATGTTAGTAGAATTGGCAGGAATCTCTAGTCCTCTCAATAAATAATTAACACGTACTATTTTAGCTTCTTTTCCATCAATATAAGCTTTCCAACTCTCGTTTCTTCCGTACCAAACTTCAGAAAAAACTGCAAATTGGTCAGTTGTATTTGTTGCAGAATATGTCATTCTGTTTGGCAGGTAGTTTTCTAGAATTATATTCCCAGTCCCATCACCTAATTGATCGAAATCTTCTTTATTAAATTCAGAAGAAAGAATCACTGCTTTTTCTTTCGTTTTTAAAGAATCCAGTCCTTTTATTTCTTCCATAGATGTAGTCACCTCTTTTATTTCCTTAATAAACCAGGCAACTCCATTTGCTTGGTTGTTTAATTGAAGTTGTTGCTTGTCACTGATAAAATATTTAGTATTCAGCATGTTAATTACCCCCATGTTTCCTTTGCTAATTTGGAAATCAATTAAATCTTGATACCTCTGTAGTTTAGCCGCACTATAACCTCCAATGGTATTGTGGTGATAAGAGGTTAAAGCAGAATTAAATGTCTGTATTGATTGATCAAAAACTCTGTAATAGGCTCTTCCTTTCGGCTCCATATTGAATATTTGTTGGTCTACAGGCCTAACTTTTAACTTGCTTTGATATTCAATAGGATTTACAAAGCTATCCTCATCCAGGTATCTTTTTCCTACCAAAACAAGATCGATTAATATTAGTGCTCCTATTCCTATTAACAAGGAAGTTGATTTTATCTTATTTTTAATAAAAAGGTAAAATGTAAGGCAGGTTAATCCTATTATTAGGATAGAACGCAAAACATCTGCTCCTAAAAGTGATTTTCTTGTTTCAATAATCAGGGCTTGGCCCTCGTTTATTTTTTCATAGCCACTCATTGCATATAAATAATATACAAAAGCAATACCTGCTGTAATACCTCCACTTATTAATAGCGGTTTAAGGAATTTAGATTTATCTTCTGCTTTTAAGAATTTATCTAAACCGATTCCAATTGCTATAACGAGGAAGGCAGGAAGAAGATTAATAATGGAACTAGGAGCTCTAAATTTATTGTAAAAAGGTAAGTTTTCGAACAAAAACAAATTAAGTATTTCAAGATTTTTCCCCAATGATAGTCCTATTAAGAATAAAACCGTTATAACAAAAGCTACCTTATTTTTCCAACTTAAAAGGAATAATGAAAATATGAATAAAAAGATAATGGCTGCACCCAAATAAGCAGAACCTCCAGTAGATCCCATTCCTCCAAAATACAATGCAAAGATATAGTTCCCATCTTTTTGTGCCTGGAATCGAGGGTCAGGTTGTAATGCATTTGCTAAAGTATTTTTGCCAGGCTTAGCTTTTCCTATTTCCTCATTTGAGGAGCCTCCAACTGCTCTTGGAATTAACACACTAAATAAATCTTCTTTTGCAAAACTCCAGCCCATTGCATAGTCCCAATTTAATCCATCTACACTGCTACTAGTTTTTGTAGTTTCTATTGTAGATTCTAAAATTGGTTTGCCTCTCATGGTATCGTCTGAAAAATCTTTGGAAGACATAATTTGACTTATGTTTGCAGCAGCACCCATTGCAAAAGCAGCAATAATTATTAGACTTATTTTTAAAAATCGTAAGACTTGTTTGTTTTTGATTGAAAAAATAAAATAAACAAAAGAGAAAACAAATAATAGCATCAATAAGTAATAAACCATTTGCGGATGGTTTCTTAAAAAAGCGATAGAAACGGAAAGACTAACTACAAGAAATCCAAGTAGAGTTTTTCCTCTAAATGCAATAATTAAACCAGAAATCAATAAAGGGAATCCTGCAAGAACTTCTAGTTTATTTCCATGTCCAGCCTCTATTAATACTACATAATTGACATTATAAGTAAAGCCTAAAGCAAGGATTACACTTAGCCAAGGAGATATTCCTAACAATATAAATGCAAGGAAAGTAAGAAGTCCAGCTTTTATCATGTATCCCACGGGATAAGGTAAATAAGTATGTGAGAAATCATTTAAGTAACTGGTAAAATTATATTGAGCTCCGTTAGAAAGAAATCCCCAAGGCATACCACTGAACATAGAGGAATTCCATTGTGATTTTTCTCCAGTTTTTTCTTGGTACTCTGCTGGTAACTTTGTCCAGGCAGTAGAAGATATTGCATCATGTGCTTTTACTTTTTTTCCTTCTAATTGAGGTGAAAAATAAACCAAGTTAAATGCGATAATAAAAACAATTCCAATTAGGTGTACCTTTTTAAAATGTTGTGTAATGTCTTTGAAATCCATAGTTATTTTTTAATAATTCCTAAATTAAATTCGTCTTCTTTTTTTATTTCTACCTTCCAAATTGTTTTTGCAAAACCCAAATGATAACCAAAAAACTGAGTCAAGGTTGTGTAAACAGATAGAACTCCTACTTTAATAGATTTGTTTTTTATGCTTGAATCAATGAATATAGCGATTATATAAATTGCAAGAAAAGCTATTGGGATTAATGTCCAAAGAGATGAAAGTATTGCAAAAAGGGCAAACAACACAAACACAGATGGAAACAAAAATGTTATTTTAAAAGTTTCGGGATACAATTTGGTTATTAAATACCTCACTTTTCCAAAATTAGAAATCTGTTTATAAAAACTTTTTATTGAGTTTCTTCTTTTATGATAAACGTGTGCTTCTGTAATAATTTTGGTCTTATAGCCTGCCTTCAAAAAATCAATTCCAAAGATTGTATCTTCTCCTGGATGAAGTTTTGTGGTAGGAAAACCTCCCATTTTCAAAAAAGCTTCTTTCAATATAATCATATTGAAACTTCTCAAAACATAATTTTTCTCTTTCTTTTTTCTTCCCCTTATTCCTCCTGTTGTAAGGTTAGAAGTCATAGAATAACTGATTGCCTTTTGCATATCATTAAAATCAGGATGAGATTTATCTGGTCCTCCGTATCCTTGTATGTCATCATTTATTTTGGCATCAACTTTTGATAGATAATCACTAGGTAATATGCAGTCACTGTCAGTAAATATTAAATATTTCCCTTTTGTTCTTTCAGCTCCATAGTTTCTACCAATACTTGGCCCTTCATTTTCTTTAAAAAAATAAGAAACAGGAAATTTTAGATTATAGTCTTTACAAATTTCTTTAGATTGGACAGTTGAACCATCTTCTACAACTACCAATTCAAAATCTTTGAAATCTTGTTTTTCAAGACTATCTAAAAGTTCCTTCATTTCATCAGGTCGATTATATACAGGAACAATTAAAGAAAATTTCATTTACAGTTGTTGATTTGAAACACAAATATAACCAAGAGTTACAATTTTTCTAAATAAAAGATAGTTTTAAAAGATAGTTTTATAGATTTTTAACTAATCTTACTTAACACATATAAAATCATTTCATCCACAGTTTTTTTATAATCTTCACTGTATTGTTTTAGGTGTCTGTTTGCAATGATAGCGCAAATGGTAGCTGTTTTATGTCCCATCATACCGCCAAGAGAATATAGCGCAGAAGTTTCCATTTCAAAATTCATGATTTTTAGCTCATTAAAATTGAATTGAGTCATTTGCTCATTCAAGTTTTCTTGCTTAGTTTTTACTCTCAAGACTCTTCCTTGAGGTCCGTAAAAACCATTTCCTGTTACAGTAATTCCTGTCCTTGCTTTTTCGGATAGTAATTGGATAAGAGTTTCGTCTCCTTTGGCTATGTAAGGTTTTACATTTGCTATACTCCAGTTCACTTGAGAAAAGAAAGCTTTCTCAATCTCCAACTCGTCTGATTCTGACAAGGTATTGTAAAAACCCGCTAAGCCATCAAAGCCCAAGCCGTATTCCGAAACGACATAAGAATCTACAGGTATATCGGGCTGTAATGCTCCCGAAGTTCCAATTCGTATGATGGTTAAAGAAATAGGGTTAGGTTTTATTTTTCTTGTTTTGAGGTCAATGTTTACCAAAGCATCCAGTTCATTCAAAACAATGTCAATGTTATCTGCACCAATACCTGTCGATAATGCAGAGATTCTTTTTCCTTTGTAAATTCCTGTGTGGGTTACAAACTCACGGTTTTCTACCACGTGCTCAATTTCAGAAAAATGCTGAGAGATTTGCTTCACTCTTCCTTGGTCGCCTACAATTAAAACAGTATCGGCAATTTGGTGTGGTAATAAATGCAAATGGAATATACTTCCGTCTTCATTTACAACCAATTCTGATTCCTCTAACGCTAATTTTGACTCATTTAGATTCCCTTTCATTTGTAATTAAAATTTAAACAACTTTTTATTTTAAAATACTAGTTATTATTTATCTAACGATCCAAAAACTTTTTTAAGAATGTCCGTTACTCTTGCAACAGGGTCAGTTCTAATTTTATTTTCTTCAGAAGCCATCAATATAAATAAACCGTCTATTGCTTTTGTAGTTACATATTGATCCAAGTTTTCGTTCACTTTTTCTTTGCCAGTAAAAACGGTAGAAAGATTGTATTTACTTACCAATGGACTCCAGTATTTAGTTAATTCTACTTTTTCCATGGAATTTTTGGCAATTGGCGAAAAAGCAGCAACTAACTCTGCAGTTGTTTTCTCTCTCAAGAAATTAGTTGCAGCTCCGTTTCCTCCTTTTAGTATTGCAAATCCATCTGCAATACTCATGTTTT
>Ga0209713_10000447_pt1 | contig 23189 bp, 30 predicted proteins | sample ArcOceMetagenome_3_FD_187444 | JGI IMG/M metagenome (GOLD analysis project Ga0209713, IMG submission 187444) | Marine eukaryotic phytoplankton communities from Arctic Ocean - Arctic Ocean- Svalbard ARC20M Metagenome (SPAdes) (version 2) | ecosystem: Environmental > Aquatic > Marine > Oceanic... | reverse complement strand
TGCGGAACGAATTGTTCAATTTGTTGTTACGGAAGTTGTTGTTCCCGGTGGGGTTAGGAAGGTTGTTGTTGCGGAACGAATTGTTCAATTTGTTGTTACGGAAGTTGTTGTTCCCGGTGGGGTTAGGGAGGTTGTTGTTGCGGAACGAATTGTTCAGCTTGTTGTTGCGGAAGTTGTTGTTCCCGGTGGGGTTAGGGAGGTTGTTGTTGCGGAAGTTGTTGTTTCCGGTGGGGTTAGGGAGGTTGTTGTTACGGAACGAATTGTTCAGCTTGTTGTTGGTAGGAGCGGGATCTAACATGATGTTAGCACTGGTGTTCATTCCGGTTGGACGTTGAGGCATGAGTGATTTGAGTTTTTTCAAGTCATATTGAGTGGAATAGAAACCGGGTCCAAAAATGTCACCCTTGGTGTCGTTGATAAAGACCATCCCGGAGGCCATGGCGTTTTCAAAACGTTTAGAAGGACGACCGGTTTTTGTAAAGAGTTTTGAGTGAACGGAGGTAAATTGTGAACCGACGGGTATAAAAATTTCGAGAGGAATCGCCGTATTTGGAATAAACCCGGTCTCCCATGATCGATAACGTAATCGTTTGTTAGAAGAAATGGAAGCATTTGAATAATTGGATTTGTTCATGCTCACGATATTTGATGGTGTAATAGCAAGTTTGTTTGATGAAGTGGACGCATTCGTGGCCCGTGAACCGATTTTGTTTTTCGTCAATTTGGATTTCAAAGCAGTTAATGGAGCGACACCCTTTCGTTGAGGGGTTTTAGGGCGTGCGAACATATAATATATAATGACATATTTTTTATTAAAGCATTTAAAAGTACCAATTACGTATCTAACAAATGGTGGATGTTTACAAGATGGATGTAAAACTCGACGAGGTACTTAATCGTATTAGGTACGGTAAATTAAAAAAAGGAATCGACACGAATATCATGCCATTGTACCTCACCCACGAGACGACATCTGAACGAAGTCACCTTTATGTCCAAACACCGAAAGTACAAATAAAAACAAATGTAATTGAGAACGATGTAACGCAAAATTTTATGGACGTGATCTCACATGATGAAAACTTCACCGATGAGATTCAACGAATCGAAAATCGAATCTTGTGTGATTTGAAGTCGAATAAAGAAACCTTCTTCGCAAATAAAGGAATCGACGACATTTTTTTGGAAGCGGGACAAACGTCCAATGTAACAAAAGAAGGTGTATGTAAATTGAGGATTATGAAGGATCTTAAAGTATGGAATCACCAGAAAGATGTTCAACTTGTAAACACCTTAATGGTCGGGAAAATTTTTACCGGAATCATCCAAGTGGTCGGTGTTTGGTTTACGACGAGTAGATGGGGCGTGACATTGAAACTAGTACAAGCTCGTCATACGAAAGAAAAAATCGAATCCAGGGTAAACCGGTACATGTTCCCGGACGAAAACGAATCAGATGTAGACGAGGATGATGATCAAACGATCATGTCACCGCCACCATGTGCATAAAAGGTATTATCAAATTAAAAAATCTAAATACTTATAATATACAATGTCTCGTGGATTTAAATTAAGCGACCCAAACAACATCATGCTAATTTTGATTGCTATCATGTTATTCCTGTTTTTGGGCATGCAGTGCAGGAATTCTGAATATTTTTCAGGATTGATGGAGGACACCTTACCGAACAGTGTCGTCAGAGGGTTCGACCGTTTGAATGATCTCGATATCTATTCAACCATGGCTCCCGGTAATGGCAATGAATCCAATAATCGACCTCTTACCGCGCAAGGAAACCAACAACGCCCCAATAGTAGCCGACTCGCTACACGCCCCAACAGTAGCCGACCCGCTACACGCCCCAATAGCAGTGGACCCCCAAACGGTCAATATAACAACTCAAAACCTGTACAACAAATGGACAGGCGTCCACGACCGGATATTAGGAGTAATAATAATGGGGATGTACCCCAATCGGGTGTAGGATGCTCGAATTCTGAATTTGTGTCCGGAAACTTACTGCCCAAAAACGAAAGTATATTAGACGAAAGCACATTTGAGTTCGCTCCCAAGGATTTGCAAAATATCAATTTTTTAGACGCGACCACCCGAATTGGCGTGGATACGGTATCGAGTAGTTTGAGAAATGCAAATTATCAGATCCGTTCTGAACCACCGAATCCGAGAAATAATGTAAGCCCGTGGATGAATTCCACTATAGACCCGGACTTGGAACGAAAAGCTTTAGAAACGTAAATAATTTAAACAATAATTGACATGTAATAGCATGTCGTCTGAATGTGGGCGTATGGATTTCAAAGATATCGTCCATCATTGGATAGAGTTACATGACGAAATTAAGCAAATTCAAGGTGTAGTACGGAGTAAACGGGCAAAAATGAATCAAATGCAACATCATATCATCTTATTCATGAAAGAAAATAATAAGGAGATTTGTAATGTAGGTGAATCGAACGCGCTCGTTATGAAACAGCGAAAGAGCTCGGGAACGATAAAAAAAGATGACGTCATGAAGTTGTTAATGCAACATTCAAAAATGAACACGGAACAAGCGTCCGAATGCACAAAGACCTTTTACGACGAACGACCTGCAAAATTTAAAGATTATATACATCTAACGGGTATATGAAATGCGATTACAGACATAAAAAGGTGTGTGTATTAGGTGGTGGAGGGGTGTATGGATATTGTATGCTAGGTGCAATACAGTTCTTGCTTGAAAACAAAATGAATGTTAATTGTTATGTAGGAACGTCAATCGGTTCTATCATTGGTATGTTGTTATGTTGTGGTTATACCATTCAGGAGATAACAACCTCATTCTCCAACCGAAAGGTACATAAATCCATAATAACGTCAAATATATCCTTAAAAAATGTATTTGAAAATTTTGGAAGTCTATCGATAGAAACGATATTTCCCATAGTAGATAAGATGATAGAGAGCAAAGTAGGAATGAACGCCACGTACGAAGACTTGTGGAATAAAACTGGAAAAGAATTAACAGTGGTATGTACGAACGTGACCGAAAGAAAAAGTGAGTATTTTTCTAGAAAAACCACACCACATATGCATGTCAGCCTAAGTTTGCGTATGTCGTGTTGTATACCCATATTGTTCCAGCCGATAAAATATAATGATTCAATCTACGTGGACGGAGCATTATGCGACAACTTTGCGATTGATTTTACACGAAATATATTACAATACACAAATGCAGAGATTATAGGTGTGCGTGTCGCAACGTGCACTCACGCGAGTGCAATCACCAACCTCTTTGATTATTTACTTGCCATAAGCGGCATCGTTCGCGATACCGTTTGTAATCGTTCAGTGCAACAATACCATTCCACACAAAACACAATGACAATCGATACATCAGCATTGTCCATTGACATGTATAAGATATTAACTGACAAAACGATTCCGTACAGTCAATTTCAATCGCTCACAAACTATTTGTATTCCGATGGTTTCCGTCAAACGCAAAAAACCCATTTAAGTAATATAATGGACAATTGCAATAATGGAAACGCTTCCAGTCGATATGATCCATGAAATTTGCAAATACCTTAATGTGCACAGTGTATGTTGCGTGGGTGCGGTCAATCGATATTTGCATGATACGGTGGACGGCACATACAAAGAATCCAAACAACTACTGAACACCAAAAAACACCGTTCAAATACATTGAACCGCCAACAATTATCGAATGAGCAATTTCATTATGCGGATTCGTTGACAACTCATAAACAAAAAGAATATTGGGCCAAAATAGCGAACAATACAAACAATTACAACCTATTTCGGAATGTACATCAAAGCTTGAAAAGAGTTTCATATGATTACTCATCTGAACATGAAATGACCATGGAGCAACTCGATATCGTATGTACCCCCCCCACCATGACAACGAATCTGTTGGTTCAAGCGTACGCAGGAACGGGGAAAACGACCACCTTATTTGAATATGCCAAGCGATGGTCCACTAAAAGTATATTATATTTGGCATATAACACCTCGTTGTCGAAGGAAACCGCAACAAAGTTTAGTGGTTGTTCAAATGTAAATGTATTCACGATCAATTCATTTATTTTTAGACAATTGGATCAAAAAAAAATGGACATTGACGAAATCACACCCAATGACGTCATGGAGTACTTGGAATTAGACGAATACGCATCCAAAAAAATCTTAGAATCGTTTAAACGATATTGTAGTTCGGATAGTCTTGAACCACCAAACGAAACCGGAGTGGGTGAATTGTGGAACGCGATGTTTGTGGAAAACAAACTAAAAGTGACCCACGAAGGATACGTCAAGTATTATCAAATGCAACAGCACAAGCACATCGATTATGATATCATTATGATCGATGAAGTGCAAGATTGCACGGATTGTGTGCTAAGTATCGTGTGCAACCTTAACAACATCACAAAAATATTCGTGGGAGACTCTTATCAACAGTTGTATGGATTTAATCATGTGAATAATCCATACGAATACATATCGGGCAAATTAGAATTGAGCCGCAAAACGTTGACTACAAGTTTCCGATTTAGTTACAACTTGATGTACCTATGTAATCGTTTTTTGAATAGCAAGTTTCTAGTCAAAGGATTCAGAAGGTCGAAAAAAGAATTGGAATACACGCAAGTGTACAATCAACACGAGTTATATGGAGATGACTTTCAAATTCGGTACGATTTGCTACCTACGAACACAACGATTGTATGCAGATACAATGTTACATTGTTGTCCACGATGTTTGACATGGGAACACGGAACATCAAGTACAATACACATCAAAAAGAAATCGATTTTGACCATGAGATGGATATTGTAAACGAGATAATGAATATCAATAATATGGACTATAAAAAAAACACAATCGTTGATAAATTCAAATCGGTCAACGATTTATCGGTATATGTATCCAAAATGAATCTATCCGAATGGAAAACCAGATTGCGTTTGTATAGCGTTCACGGAAATTCAATGATCCACTTGTGGGAAAGCGCCAAACGCTCCTACACGCGATCGGACGGATACACGTTAATAACCGCACATCAATCCAAGGGCTTGGAATTCGACAACGTATTGATTGCGAATGATTTCACGTTCAATAATACCGATGCGTGTTACGTTATGTATGTGGCAATGTCGCGAGCAAAAAGAAAGCTATACATAAACAATTTGTTGAATGCATATATGTACACGAAACACTGTAAATTCTCCATAATGAGCAACAATCCAAAGCGTTCGACATATGGTCGATGCCACAAGTGTGGCACAAAATTCACGGATCAATCGGTGTTCGTAGAACAGGACCAGGAGGTTGTGACAAGATACACTTGCAACATGTTTGTAATTGAAAATATGTGTACGCAATGCAAAAAAAACGATGGAATTATTTAAAACATTTCTTGTACAATTTTTTTCTTCATTTTGCGTGCAGCAACATCATACCATGTCGTTTCGGTGGTGATTAAAATACTCGTAGATGTTTTGGTTGTTTTGGTTGTTCTCAAAATGCAGGGATGTCCGGGAAAGCAAATTTTCTGATGTTTAACGAATTTAGTCGCCGAGTCGTTACTCGTGTGTTTAGTAGGGTTTATAGATTGGAAAATGAGTTGAACATTTGTCATTGTAATTTCTGTATTGATAGATTAATAGCCGTTCTTAAAGTAAAAACATTATGATTTGTCAGGGTTAATTATATCAATGTTGATGTGACCATCGTCGACGGTGAATGAAGTACGTAATTCGTTCGATATTGTGTTGAAATTCGTTTTATATGACCGGTTTCCTTGTTTTGTTTTCAAACAAACGGCGTTCTGAATAGGGTCCCAACAAAAACAAGCCATACCCTCTTCGATATGTTCGTCCCATACGGTGTTTGATGAGGGCAAATGAACGAACGTACCATTTTTCGCCGAAATGACAAATTGTGCATTGTTTGTAGAGCTAGCAAAATCATCTTTGCTATTCCAAACGAACGAGTTGTCATGTTCTACCAAAGAGTTCATACCCGCACACACCGACAAGTTGCCCATACATTGATTGTCGCTTCCACCAACAATGACACTATTATTTCCGGATATCTCATTGGCCTCTCCCCCTAGAACCACGCTATTCTTACCATAGCATTCATTAAGGGTTCCTCCCATAATGTAGCTTTGTTCGTCCATGGAAAACGAGTTGTTCAATCCGGTGTTGCTCGTGTGACTTGGTTCCCGGAAATCCATGTCAAAGGAGCGTGTATTGTCCGACAAATTTTGTACATCATCGCAGAAAATTTTTGAACACGTAAGAGTATTACATGAAATGTTGACGTCTTGATCAATCACCAAAGACTCGTTGATGAAAAGGTTTTGAGTAAGTTCAAGATTGGTGAGTTTCGCATCCGTGGGGATGTCAGTCATCCTATTGAGTTTAACCAATTCGTACATCTTTAATGTGTTTTTATCGAAACAAAACGTATGGTACGTACTCAACTCTAACGCGAAGTTATATGCATTTATAACCTCTTGTGTATGTTTCGCATAATGTTTGTAGAAAGCGTCGTGTATCATGTATGCGGATGCATTCTCATTAATGTTTAGTATGTCATAACATCCGTTTAAAACCGACATGATTTAAATGATATACAATACTATTATTATGTCGTTTAATTATGTTTTATGTATCATATTGTTTATAAGCACATGCACGTGTATATATTGTCACTGTCACATCGAACATTTTAAGGAGGAATCCGAGTGGAAAGTAATACAAACCACGCCGTCAATCGTTGATGTACCCAAAAAGGTGCATCTTAATTGGTTAACGTACGCCAAAAATTACGAACGGTTCATAATAGATGACGACGAATGTATCAAATTTTTGGAAGAACATTACGACATCCATCATGTTATCAAATTTAAGAATCTGACTACGGGTGCGCACAAAGCGGATTTGTTTCGGTATGCATGGTTATATATCCATGGAGGTATTTATTGTGATATCAAAACGGTACTCATTAAAAATATAAATAAAATATTTACAGACACCACCAAATGTTACATGATGTATACCGATTACGAATTTGCCAACGGGGAGCGAATATATAACGGAATCATAGCCACACCGCCCAAAAACCCAATCATGTTAGCGTTATTGAAAGGAGCGATGTCTATACAAAATACGGACGATTACTTATACAATTGTCGTCAAGGATATCAAATCGTCAAACGCTTCTGCGTAAATAATGAGATACGAGCGGGTCACAACGAGACCCTATCAAATGTACCAGATATCGAATTCTTCATAGAGACACCACTTGCAGCTAGTGAATGTGAATATAGATTGGATAGATACGGCATGTGTATGTTCATATTGGACCAAGACGGATATCCCCTTTTTAAGGTTCGACATTCCGATTATCCTTGGAAGAATTCCGGTACTTGAATGTTTTCCTTTATATTCAAAAGAGTTTTTTGATACGTGAGAAAGTTGTTGGCGTGTGATTTATCGGTTCGTATCAAAAGAGCGGACCAAGTGTTCTGTCCGTTGAACTCGCATTCAACAATGGCGTTTTTATATAGGTCGAGTTGTTGTGGGTTTTGAAAACAAGCACCATGAACGACCACACACCCCCGTCCTTTCGATATTTTCAAAACATACATATACGGGTTTTGTAAAGTTCGGTTGTAATTTCTTTCCACCAAAAAATCCACGGTGTTTTTTGATTGTTCTTTCCATTTGAACATGTTGTTATGCGTACCGGAACGAATCGGGTCCGTTTCGGGTGTGAAAATGTATCCGTCGGTGTTGTGGTTCAATGTGGGAACAACGGAATCCACATACGATTCCATTTGTTTGAAATCGTAGAAAACTTTAGCATGCAGGCTAAAGGGGGAAGATTGGGTCACAATGGATGAACATACTTGCGAAGCGACACGAATCCGTTCGCTATGTGGTGATTGGGTCATGCTTATTCCATTATAAATAACACAGTCATACACTAAAAAATCATACATACCGGAGTGTGTCTTGACAAGTTCGCCATCGAGTACCGTTCCCAAAAACAATTCGACAGGCATCGTGAAATTGAGGAGGAAAATATCTTTTTTGCGATTGATCAAAAAACAATAGTTGTTTCCATTATGTGCGACACAAGCCAAAATGTATCGAACTCCGTCCGTTTTGGCACACACCCAAAAGGACTCATTCCGAAGTATTTGCATATGTTTGCGTTCAATGGATATCGGTTGAGGACCGGGGAATATATTACATTCAAACGAGTTCCACCAATTACGTATTTTGGAAAGTAATTGTTCTTTTAACGACCGGTCATCAATAACCCATGTATTGGAATTACAAAAAGGTTCCCAATGCATTTTAATTGTAAAGCAAACAAGACTCAAATCTTTAAGAATATTTAAAATTGAATCGTCAGATTGGAATCGAAAACAACGTTACGAATTTGTTTTTTGTATAAACGAACTTGACGCAAACCTTCATTGGTAGAAAAATACAAGCGGATATCGTTGGGGGAATGGTGTACGAACCAATAGTTGGCGACATTCACAGTGTTAAAAAAAGCGACGTGTTGTGAACTTGCGAAATTTGATACGTGTCGGTGTCTTACGATATCACTTGCTACGAGGTGCATTAATTCCCCATTTCGAATCGTATGTAAAGTCACCATGTTCCCATCATCCGAAATATAAAGTTCAAATCCATCCGTGATGAGACGTCGGTTTTTTTCTTCCGAAAGAAAATGTCCGGTGTTAAACGTGATCGGGTTATGTGCTAATTGATAATATTTAAGAGAGTTCAGAACACGAACGTCCTTCCAATGCCCATTACGGTTTATATGAAGATTGCTGAAATGTTCATCGAACTTCATTTATAGTACGTTTAAATATTTTAATAAGATGGCGTGTATGTGTATCGTTTGATAAGATTAACCATTTCGTTACTATGGAAAAAATGTGGATGTTCGTAATCGCTCATGGAACTTTCTTGCATATCCAACTCGAAATCCAAGGATCGGTTACTTAATGTGGACGATTCGTATAATGGAACGCATGTTACGATATTGTTAGATAATGTATATAACAACACGACATCCTTATCACTAGTAAATCGATAATGGACGGAGGAGTTCAAGTAATGATCATAGTGCATATCTGAAAACAACAAATTGGTCTTTGTATGTTTTTGAATATCAACTTGTCTACCGTCGGGTAAAATTGTTCCGTATTCCACAAAAGTTCCGTCATTTTTTATTTTCAAAAAGATTATTGTGTCCAAATTATTTGATAAAAATTCACCATGACTATGTGAATGTAACTGAGACAATGAAACATCCAAGTTTCCTTCGATAATCAAGTCATTAACGGTAATCGTTCGTTGAATTGTCAAATTGGTGTATTGGTCCTCGTGTAGAGACATGTTTACAATACACATATATTATTTACGTTTATGATATTCACATTCGAATATTTCATTCGCTACCTTGAATGGAGCTACATACTTATCGGGCGTGTATGCTCTCAATTTGAGCATACACGGTTTAGACATCATGTTGTGGAAATCGCAAAGCTTTTGTAGTTCATGTTTGATGGAGTCCATGTACATTTGATGTGTATTCACGTGTGTCTTGATATTTTCAATAGGAAATTTGAACAATTCACATATCTTACGTACATTTTTTTCACACTGGTTTTTACACAAACTATGAATGCAACATTGTACAGTTGTGTATGTCGGGTTATGAAGATGTATATGTTGAGCATCTTTCACCAAGTCATATTCGTATATGTCAACAAAAAAACACTTCCGGGCACATTGTTTCATAACATCGCTAATTTCCAAATTGTCAACGTATTCGTATCGTTGTGACCAATTGAGGTCCACCGTATCGTCCATGGTCGTTCCGCACGTGGTACATATTATGTCACCGTGTGCACTGTCGATGACCCAGCATTGCTCTCCACAATATGTGCAATCCATGCGTTAGGAAAAATGTATTTTTAACAACCGTATTGTAATGTATAATTTGTATTACAGCGCGAGTTGTCAACACTGTCAACGATTGTTACGTGAATATAACACAAACGGAGTGAATCTGGTCAATATCAACAAAAGCGAGTATCCCCAAAACGTGATCAATGTACCGACGTTAGAAGATGTGCAAAAGGGAAATCTATATGTAGGCGAGGAAGTGTTCTCATTTTTAAAGAGTAATAATTTAGTTGAACCGTTCGAATTTGATTCGACGAATAACATGACCAGTGGCTTCTCATTCATTGATTCCGATATCGGCAAGTATTGTGAACAAGAACAATTCGTAGCGATCGAAGACATATAGAACTTTAAGGTTTATTATGTATATTTCATAATATGGACGAAAATAATATCCTTGAAATCCAAACCATACAAAGTAATGTCATCAAAATATTGTGTGATGTGTTGAAAGAAACATTGAATGATGTTAATTTTATTTTTGACGAAGACGGGATGCGCGTTATGGCGATGGATGGTTCTCATGTGGCACTGGTTCATATGAAATTACAAGCGAAGAATTTTGAATATTTTCATTGTTTAGGTAAAATTCATGTTGGTTTAAATATGGGGAATTTGTACAAATTAATTAAGACTGTGACAAATATGGACACCATCACCTTCTTTATTTCGAATGACAATCGGCACGATTTCGGTATCAAGATTGAAAACGCGGATAAAAATAGTAACACCGTATTTCATTTGAAAATGCTCGATATCGACGAACAAGAGATTAAGATTCCGGATATTCAACTTGATTCGGTAATTACCATGCCATCTAACGACTTTCAAAGAATGTGCAGAGATATGAACAATATCGCGGAGCAAATCACCATCACAAGTTCATCTCATCGACTGAAATTAGCGTGTAGTGGTGATTTTGCGAGTCAAGAGACGGTTATCGGCGAGGCTAATCACGGATTGACGTTCTCGAAAAATAAAGACGAGGACGTAACCGGAAAGTTTTCTTTGAAGTATATTAACCTTTTTACAAAAAGTACAAATTTAAGTAATACACTCGAAATCTATTTGAAAAAGGATTACCCTCTCATGCTAAAATACAACGTGGCGAACCTTGGAGACATCATGTTTTGTTTGGCACCGACGATGGATAACACATGATCGATCCATTTCCCGTAAAAAAACGATTTAAGATGCTACATCGTAGGTAGGATGAAAGAATGTACGTAGTGTTTATGTTCTTGAGTGCGGTAATGACGTGGTATGGTCTTGGTGGGGATGATGATCAGTAGACAATCCGGAATGAATTGCGACCTTGGAGTGACGTACATGATGATATATATTGGTTGCGTGCATATCATCCAAATGTGTTATCTTATAAAAAGTTGTATCAAAACGAATGGTATTTCGAAATCGACGCAAACCATTCAAGGGTGGTCGAATTACAAATTAACAATAAGCCCGGACGATGAATATAGATTACTTAAAGAATGTGAAACCGAATTGATACAACCATGACAACCATGACGTGTTCCATATGTTTGGAAGACACCGGTGTGAAATTAATAAGACATCGTTGTATTGCTCCCAAAAAACATGAAATAAAAATTCTGAAATGTAGACACGTGTTTCATTCGTCATGCATTAAAAAATGGTATTCGTACGGAGGTACGTGTCCAAGTTGTAGAACTCAAATCGCGTTCCATCATCATGGTTCGTATTATCAATCGTTGTTAGATAGTGTACAACTGTCGAAACTATTCCATATCCAACATTATGAATATTTTGACAACATTAAAAACGAACTGGACTATCTGTGTAAATATAACTATTTCGATAATTCCGGTAAACTATTATATGTAGAATGCATTCAAACCGCTTTGATTCATTTTTGTGCATGGTACATAAATAAAAACACGTTAGATACACCGATATGAATCGATTTAAACAAACGACGAATATAGATGTAAATGAAGGTTTTGAAGAGAAACAAGCAATATGCGGATATTGATTTCAACCAAATCCTTCACCGGATCAAGGACCTCGTCGAGATGGCTGGTTTGGCGAATGAGGTGGATTCGATTAAAGTATCACAGCGCGTATGTAGTTCTTTATACGACGGCGTGACCACGAAAGAGTTGGACGATTTGTCAGCCGATATTGCGGTTAGTCTGATGACAGAGCATCCGAGTTATGCTATATTGGCGTCTTACATCACGATAGACAACCTTCACAAAAATACCCCTGACAAGTTTAGCGACTGCATGCGATTAATGTACGATGCTAACATATTGGCAGACGAAACGATGCGAACTATAACCGAAAACGAAACCAAACTAGATGCATATATCAAACCCCAAAATGACTTTTTGTTTGATTTTTTTGGAATGAAAACGCTCATGAAATCGTATTTGTACAAAGTCAATGATGAAATTGTGGAGACTCCGCAATATTTGCTTATGCGGGTAGCTATCGGAATACATGGAAACGACATCCAAAGCGTGTTAGAAACGTACGATTTGATGTCACAAAAATATTTTATTCATGCGACGCCCACTTTATTTAATTCTGGAACGAGATACCCTCAATTGAGCAGTTGTTATCTGGTAGAATTGGAGGACGATTCGATCGAAGGAATTTTCAACACCTTGAAGGATTGTTCGCAAATCTCGAAATGGGCCGGTGGTATAGGTTTGCACATACATAAATTACGGTCAACTGGTTCAGACATTCGTGATAACAAAGGAGCATGTACGGGAATTGTACCGTCTCTTCGCGTGTTCAATGCAATGTCAAGGTATGTGAATCAAGGTGGAAAACGCCCAGGGTCAATTGCGATATATTTGGCGGTCGAACATCCAGATATCTTCAAAATGTTAGAATTACGAAAAAACCATGGAGACGAGGAGCAGCGTTGTCGCGACCTGTTTTATGGTATTTGGATATCTGATTTATTTATGGAACGCGTGAAGTCGGATGGCGTGTGGAGTTTGTTTTGTCCCAATTCGTTACCGTGTCCATTGCAAGATGTGTATGGTGAAGAATACGAAACACTGTACAAACAATATGAAAAGGATGAGTTGTACGTCAAACAAGTGAAAGCGAGAGAATTATGGATAGCCATCTGTAATTCACAAATCGAAACAGGTACACCATATATGTTGTACAAAGACGCTATCAATACTAAATCCAATCAACAAAATGTTGGTGTCATCAAATCTTCGAATTTATGTTGCGAAATTACGGAGTATACGAGTCCCGACGAAATCGCTGTATGTAACTTGGCATCCATTTCATTACCAAAGTGCGTAACCGAGAAGGACGGAACTGTATGCTTTGACCATGAAATCTTGCATCGAATTACCAAAGTAATCACTAAAAATCTTAATCGAGTAATTGATGTCAATATGTACCCACTGAAGAAAGCAGAAAATTCGAATAAACGACATCGACCCATCGGTATTGGGGTGCAAGGATTAGCAGACGTGTTCATGATGCTTAAACAACCGTTTGAATCCGAGATGTCGAAACGTCTTAATATGGACATTTTCGAAACGATATATCATGCGGCTTTAGAGGCATCGTTTGAACAATCGATCATCCATGGCCCATATGCCACGTTTTCCTCTAGTCCCGCGGATAAAGGAAAATTGCAATTTGACATGTGGGGAGAACACGCATACAAATGTGGAAGCAATCGATACGATTGGAGCCTAATGAAACAAAATATCAATGCCTTCGGATTACGTAATAGTTTGTTGGTTGCACCAATGCCGACCGCCTCCACTTCACAAATTCTAGGGAACAATGAATGTTTCGAGCCTTACACAAGCAACGTGTACCTACGTCGAACGGTAGCGGGTGAGTTTATTGTGTTGAACAAACATTTGGTAAACGATTTGATCAAAGAAAAAATATGGAATCCGAACATGAAGGACCTTATCATTGCACATAATGGTTCGGTGCAAGATATCCAAAATATCCCCGCATCGATCAAGGAATTATACAAAACCGCTTGGGAAATATCACAACGAACACTTATTAATATGGCATCGGATCGGGGAATGTATGTATGTCAAAGTCAAAGTTTGAATCTATTTGTGCCGAGACCAACCATCAAGTTGTTGTCGTCCATGCATTTTCACTCATGGGAATCGGGGCTTAAAACGGGTGTGTATTATTTGCGTACGCAACCGGCTTCGTCCCCAATTCAATTTACGATTAATCCCGACGTATGTGAGACGTGTTCGGCCTAAATTACCACTTTAAGAATAATACAGGGTACATCATAGTAATACAGATGATCCGTATCGTTATTTTGTATTTGGTGATAATACACACGATAACGTTCATAAACGAGTATCTATATCGTCAAGTATGCGTCAACTTCTCTTTTTTAGGATTCTTCACATCCATATACACTTCACAAACCGAGTTATGTTTGACCATGCGGTCTATCAATACTTCGGCGATCGGTTTTGTGTACGGTCAAACGTGTTTGTTGATGATGAATGTGTTTGGTTTGTGCGTTTATAAACTACAACATATGAGAAAGATGACGGAAACATTGGTAAAAAAAATATGTGAATAGAATTATAGATGGTTTTAAAAGATTCTTCTATGTTCAATGTCACCAAACATACAATACCGTTCATCCCCGCATTCAAACACATCTTTTCTAAATCGATGACGAAACCTTTGAAAAGAAACAACGTCGTTCAAGAACCTCGGTTTAACCGACCCAGTGTCAACAATTCCATAGTGAACAATTCTAGAATAAACACGCCCAGTGTCAACAATTCTAGAATGAACACGCCCAGTGTCAATAATTCTAGAATGAACACACCCAATGTCAACAATTCAAGAATGAACAATTCCAGAATGAACACACCCAATGTCAATAATTCAAGAATGAACAACTCCAGAATGAACAATTCCAGAATGAACACACCCAATGTCAACAATTCAAACCGCATTACGAACAAACGGAATAACTCCAAGTCTAATTCCAGATGGAATCTGATGAGGGAGCGCGGAATAAACCAAGCAAAGCGAAGTAAGAACATATTAGCTTCCACGAGACGTGTGGTAGATGACGCGTACAATTCGGAAGGTGAAAAAGCAGCGAGGATTGTCGTTTCAAATCAACGTTTGCAAAAACACTTAAAAAAGCTAAAGGAGAAGGACGTGTGGTCTCAAAAGGACATACAATTCATTCAAAACATTCAAAAGATGATACCGAATTATAAAAAAAGTAAAAATAAAATGAATTAAAATCGAACCGAATAGTATTACTTACATGGAGGACATAGATAATTTGATAGCAAATAATCAAATAAGTTCTCGAACTTTTTATGTAGATTCAGTAAATAGAAATAGATCGTTGTATGCGAAACCTCAAGAATATTCAATACCGTTGGCCACCGCTTTCAAAAACGTGTGCGCCATCCAAGTCATTGATGCGAGCATTCCAAGAACACATTATAATTGCGACGTGAATACGAATCGGTTCGTATATCAGGTGTTTGTTCATGATGAATGGACATCGTATTCCATAGAGTTACCGGTAGGTAATTATCAAACGGACGATGTGTTGACACGTATGAATTCGGAATTATCATACATTACGATAAGATATGCATCATATCCTCATTCATTTCGTAAACAATTCAGATTCGAAAGCGATTATATGTTTGAAATTAACTTATTGAAAACGTCGTTGAAATCGTTGTTGGGTTTCGATCAACTCATTAACCCAACGGTAAGTTCTGTAGTGGACGACGCCTATTTTACAAACGTCAACATATTAACTACTATTTCATCTTCATTGAATGTTACGCATGAACTACGAAAGGAGTCGATCGTATATGTAAACATAACAAAACCAACAAACTCGATATATTTCATGTCCAGATTTGAATTGACTATATCGAGTGTGAATTCGACATGTTCTTGTGTAATAAGTTTAACAACAAATGAACGAATTATTTTGTACACATACGAACAACTATTAAAAATCGATGAAAACGAAATAAAGTTGGACGCCATAGCTCAACGGGTCGAAATTCCAGAAGATTGTTACATAAGCATTCATTTCAAAAACGCAAGTGAGAATTTTAAGTGCAGCGTGCACACCAACGAGTCCGCCTCCAATTTTGCAGTCGTAACAAATACGAATCAACCGGTCATAAATACCGAAACCACAAATGTCGCGTTAAATTGCAACTTGACCATAAAAAAACACAACCATACTTTAATACCTCCAGGGGTGTATAACATGGTGGGTGATCGATATATTGTGTTGCGATGTAAGGAAATAGACGACCATGTAGGAACGTCAATAAGCACGTTTAATCAACAAGACGAAGAAGGAAACGTAAAAGAAAGGACGTTCAATTTTGGCATTGCAAAGTTTAAACTCGGGGTGAGCGGATTTTCCGACGAACGGTTCGATTATAATAACCTTCAAATCACCGAGTTTCATCCGATCGGAAAGTTATCAGCGTTGAGTTTACGATTTGAAAAACCAAATGGTGAATTATATGATTTCAAGGGTGTGAATCATACTCTTACGTTTCAATTGCACTTTTACACACCACAGCTTGAATTCTCAAAACGCAAGGATATGAATCGATTAAATCCGGCATATAATCCTGATTATTTTGATTCGTAAAAAAAATATATATTTTTATATTAATAATGGGATTGACTAAAATTGAGCTTGAGCGTAAAAAAATGTTGCGTTTCAAAAAAGCGGTTAAAAAAATGAAATCGACGTCGGGGACAAAACGACCTGTCAGTAGACCACAAACGAACGTAAATTCATACCGCGATGGTATACGAGTTTACGAACATCACATCCAAAAGTTGATGAATTTGGGTTTGATGAATAAACGATCTACGAGTATTGGGTTTAGAGAGGCGGTTGCGGACGAAATGAAAACATTATACAAAAAGGCAAAACAAACGAATAAAGCCAAACAATTTCCAAAATTACACACCACCAATTGGGCGGTGAATAAGATTGTTACCGGTTTAACAAAAGCAGACTTAAAACGAAAGCCATGGAGAGCAGTACCCATATCAGCTAAATCGAATCCCAAAAAGACCAAAGCGGTTATCGACAAAATGAAAGGTCGGAAAAAGAAATATCCTAGAATGACCGCGGGGGATATCGACGTGACACTGTTACAAACGTTGCAAAGAATACGCGCTCAACAAGCGAAACGGGAGCCAAAAGTTGTTAAAAAATTGACTTTTAAAAAAACTAAGAAAACACCGTCCAAATCGACAATCCAAAAACAACTTAAGTACCGTAACATCGTTCAAGCAGCGAAACGACGAGCAGTGTTACAACGGAAGTAAGTTTAAGGGTAACAACATATTTACAAAGAAATGAATGTGCTTAATCAAGACGGCGTGTTGACGGTGATTTATACGCACAAGAATAGCGAATCGTCAATTCTGTTGCACAATACTGACGAATGTAAAAAGGTGGAAGTGTTTGAAGGATTCACTCGATATCATTATGAAGGGGCAAATGCGTTGGATAAGTTGATGAAAAATTCCCAAAACATGCAATTCAACAAGAACAACGAACATCATATTTTCAACAATTCGAGATTCTCCCCATTTTCGTACAAACTAATAAAATCGAATGCAAAACCACCTGAAAAAGCAAGACCAAGTGATTCTGGATTCGATTTGCACATAATCGACAAAATAAAACGACATGGTAACGTAACGTTATATGGGACGGGTGTTTGTGTCACTCCCCCTGTCGGATATTATTTTGATATGGTACCAAGGTCTAGTTTAAGTAAAACCGGATACATGTTAGCAAACTCAGTAGGAGTTATCGATCAAGGTTATACGGGGGAAATCATGGTACCGCTGATTAAATTGGACGAGTCCGCATTGGAACTTGATCTACCCCAAAGGGTGGTTCAGTTGATCCCGAGACGCTGGTACGGGTTTACAGCTGTAGAAGTTGACAATCTGATCGAAACCACACGAAACGAAGGTGGATTTGGCAGTAGTGGATAAACAGAACAAAACGGTAGGTTACCCAACAAGGAAGAGCGCAATAGTGATTATTGAACACTTAAAGAACGTGTACCGTAATGTATATACAGGGAACAATGACTCCGTTGGTTGAACTATCAAAGCTTTCTCATGCAGAGATTTGTTCAATTGGAAATATTCCGAAGACGTGCGAGGTGTGTAAACCGGATGGTAAGCCGTGTACGTATCGACCCACATGGACAATGCACGGTGTATTCCGATGCGGTCATCATAAACGTATTGAACTTCCATTGATTTGCAACATATGTCGTGATGTGTGTGGGAAAAACGCACACAAACGCGAATTGTGTGCCAAATCAACCGAACAAGTCAAAACAATGATGAGTACCCCCGGTATTCCCACACTAATCGCTTCACACATGGACAAGCTCGATGATGGCTTGAAAGGGTTTTTTTTATTGATAAACGAGTCAGGTTTTCGACATGAACTGGAACCAACCGTACAACACAAACGTGACCGTTTTGTGTGCCGAGAACTAATGAAAAACATCGATCAATATCTAAAGACAATTACAAAGGTACATTTCAAGCGTCAAAAGGTGGACTTAATATACGGGATGTATGCATATATTTGTGCAGAACAAGATAATCTCCATTTGATCTCCGATCACAATCCAAATTTTCCAAACGTTTTATTGAGAAGAACGAACGAGTTCATCGAACAAAACGAATTTGATGGAATTGCGACACGCATGGAACAATATAAAAACACCCTCGCTCCGTATTTCGAAAGGGTTATGAAGGATGTGTCGTAAATCCATTCAAATGTACAAACGGTGTTTGTGAACACCCTAATTACCCAATTTTACGACGGATACATTTCCCCGCTTTACATACCAATCGAGTTGGGGTTTTAATAGTGTACAACAAATTTGAAACCTTTTTTTGAAACGTGGTATTCACTGTGCGGACACGTAAAAGGTTATCGCGTTCTTTTTCTAAAATCTGTTGCAATCGGTTTATCAAATCAATTGCTTGTCGATATGATTTGAGTCGCGTCATGCTCGTCTTCGTGATATTTTTCTCGGAATCATATTTTTTAAAGTATTTTTGTTTTGTTCGTTCTACGTGTTTGTCGATACGTGCGCCTTTTTGTCGTAAAACGCGTTTACGACTGTGGGTAAGTTTGTTTTTGGAAATGGACGATTTGTTCGAAAACGCGTAAATGTCTTTTTTTAGCGCTTCGATGTTTTTTAACAAATTTTTCCTCGTTGAATTCACATTACTACTCATATAAATATATTCAATATTTAAATCCACATATGGTCATCACATCAGCCTTTGCGAACTCAAAGATGGCGGTTAACCGCTTAGGGTGTGTGCTCAATTACATATTCGAATCCGCATCGGACCCATTATCATCCTCGTCAGTAAGAAACGCATAGGTGTCGGGTTGAATGTATGATGGATACGTACGTAATTGTTTGACTTTCCAAGAAGCACCCCATTTACCGGGTTTAAAATAGATGCCCGAAAGTTGGATGATAGCAGATGCCTTGAACTCGTTATGCGAAAGTGAGTTAAAATCAAGGAGATTATCGCATTGGTCGTATATGTTACCTACAAAATCGTTCAAATTATCGGATAACGGAAATTTCGCGTTAAACGTATGTAATGCACTCATCGATTTCTCCTGCATATTTTGTATCGTTTCTTCACATATGTACTTGCCAAAACATTCGAAACTATGTGTTTGTACATATTGCAAACATAGTTCATCTACATATCGTATTAAATCTATAGAATTGTCACGCATGTGTTCGAAACACAAATGTGGTTTTCCGGTGGGGATGTACTTCGTTGTCGTTTTGGATGCATATAAATACAACGTTTCGGAATTGTTCAAGATAACAACGGTTTGACCACCATTCATATTTTTTTTTGGGTTTACAAATGTGATGTGACCCAAATCAGCAATAACCTTCGTAAGCATCAATATATGAATAGTCATTGATATTTTTAAATTATTTTGTGAACACGCACAGTTGATTTCGTCCCAAACCATGTTTCGATAACTACATATAGATGTTGTTCACACGTGGAATACCGACGAATGTTATACTTATCCGAAACATATAATGTCGCTTGTTTATCACATGTCACACATAATGTGTCCATTTGATATATTAGTAAATAATAAATAATTAAATCACTTACACAATCAACCTTTAACTATTTTTTTAACAACACATGCATCATAACCGATCGCATCCATCACCATGAGCATGCACCCCATCAAACGTCGTCGTGAGTTTGATTCGGAGGAGGTGATCGTTAATTTACGCAAACATGTGGAGGCGCTTGAGCGCAAAAAACTGCACATTCAACGTGCATTTTACACCATGGTTCGAGATGTACGCAACGAAGCGACCATTATGCGTCGGTTTATAGAAAGAATCGACGAAGAAGGAGAAGAGTCTTATGACACCGTGGTCGATACCGTTTCCAACATTTCCAAGAACATGATTGCGCTTGGACATTGTCCTCTATCTCAACAACCATTGGGGGAGTACACCTTCATCAACGTGTGTGGACACATTTTCGACAAGAGAGCCCTATTCACGGAGAGACCGAAGCTGTGTCCCAAATGCTCGAACGTGATTGTAATACCAGCTCAACAATAAAAACATAGCGTAGTGTATATGAATAGTTTGTTAGACAAAAAAGTTACCTTAAAAGTATCTGATGTTTTGTTTATTTTCATCATATTATATTTCATCCACCATATTTTGAAAGAAGTCGGTGGTATTCACATGATCATAAACGATATAATCAAAGCGTGTGTGTATCTCTAAATTTATACAACAGATTCAAGTTTCATGTAATCCACTTGTACAATTTCTGACACTTGTTGTTTGAAATTGATTACGAACAGAACATGGCTATCGATGTGAAGTCGGTTCAACGCGTGTTTGTATTTTTTTAGTTGTTGCATCTCCACCTGGGTTCGTATCGTGCCGGTGGTTGCTTTTAACTCTAAAACAACATTGACATTTTTTTTTCTTGCAAAAATATCGATACGTTCTGTCCCGATGGTATGGGTAAACTCTTTAGTATCGGTGAAAAAAACAGGAACATTCTTCTCGGTTTCGACGACGTCGTATCCCAAATGATGCAATTCGATGGCTAACGCTTTTTGATACACACACTCGTTATGTGAAGTTCCTAATGTCAAATACACATAATTTGCAGATTCAATAATTTCGGATTCGATAGCAACGAGATCCATGTATATTTCTTAGTATTATATGTGTAACGTCTTTAAGTGTATACAACCCAGTGGTGCAACATGGCGTTCCTATGTGACCCACAAGAAGGACCATGGTCCAATCTAGTAGGGGACGGTCGTATACCGCTATGTCGTATGTAACACGATATAAACGTATTACTCATGTTCCATAATGTCCCCAATATATACGCTCTTTCCCCCCCTCAGATTAGCTGATTTATGCAAGAGTCGCAATTTGGCATTCGAGCGGTGATATTCGCCCCACCTTGAACATAACGGTTCGTCAAGAGTGGTGGTAAATCTTACATTTCCATTGTGTTTGGATATCAACACGTCTTTTAAAGTCATGTTTAGAGATCGTAAAAAATTAAACACGATTTGTTGAAAGGTTTTTTCCATAAAGTGATGATCCACGTGAGTATCCGAGTCATTGTGTAATATGATATGTGTAATTGGACATATGATATCATGGTGCCTTGAAAACATTTCATTTCGAAAGGATAATATTTGATCTGAAATGGCTCCACGAAACGCACCATATATGTCATATGAGTCATTTTGTTGTGTGATTAATTTATTATTCATCGCTTTAATACATACGTTTTTTGAAATCGGATCTGTCGTGTTGTCCTTGTACACGATATTAAAGCATCGACATCCCCATTGGTCAGGAATCACGTTGATCATATCGACTTCGTTTAGTTTGGTATGAGAATCAGGATGATGTTGAAATAATTGCATCAACCAAACACGATCGTTTCCTTTGATAACCGTATATAGTTCCGTCGTATGGAGAATATGTGACGCATATCGATCACATTCTTTTTTGGTCTTGAAATACATATCTCCTATTTTATAACCCATTATATTGGATAGAAATAACATTAACAATATTTTTACCCTTAAATAACCTAATCTAAAAACGAAGGTTTCGGTGCACACATTTGTGAAATGTCTTCTTGTTCAGGGATTCGGTCCTCTTGTTGTTCTATTACGTTCTCATTAATCATTGATTCTTTACCTGTTATTGGTACTTCTTTGATTTCTTCGTCATCGGAATCACCTAAAACTCCACCTAATAGCGATTTACCCACGTCGGTGTTTGATGTGATTGAATCCGAACTTTGCGTTTCTGCTTCAATTGGCTCGGTGTTTTCATCTGGGTCATGTGATAAAAGTGCGTCTTCTTGATCAAACGAGTTCAGTGGATTCTCAAGTTGCTCTTCATTACCTTCGTCATCATCGTCTTCATCATCGCTTTCACCTAAATATGAAAGTACATCAAGAACGGATATGGTGATTGCAATAATAGATGACAGTATCATACACAATTTCCAACATTATGGGTTCGATGCGATAGCGAACGGAACTAGTGTATCACCCATAATTAATTTAGGATGGTATTTCGAGTTTAGAAATAATAAAGTGTATGTCAATCATAACGGGGGGTATGACAGTTCGGTATCAGTGGAAATGACCGAAATTTCGGATTGGAACAATTTCCCGAAATACCACCGAATCAAATTCGTGAAAACGGCAGATGTCGTAGGGGCTACGGGTGTGTATTCGTTGATGTACGAATTGTATTCGGATCCAGAGAGAACCATATTGGTCAAACAATTGCCAGCGAACGAGGAAGGTTTAGTCCGAGGATACACATTAAACCCTTCTGACTTTAACGCAATTGGTGCGTTGTCCGTATTTACATCATTATGTCGTATGTAACCCGTCATAATCAATCATAGACAATATAGTCCTCAAACGGAACCCTTGTTTCATCAATTGGTAACAATTGCCAATTCTTCGAATCATCAACCGAATCGCCCCATCTACCGACG
>Ga0209713_10000446_pt1 | contig 23230 bp, 6 predicted proteins | sample ArcOceMetagenome_3_FD_187444 | JGI IMG/M metagenome (GOLD analysis project Ga0209713, IMG submission 187444) | Marine eukaryotic phytoplankton communities from Arctic Ocean - Arctic Ocean- Svalbard ARC20M Metagenome (SPAdes) (version 2) | ecosystem: Environmental > Aquatic > Marine > Oceanic... | reverse complement strand
GAGGCGGAGCGCTCGAAGCCGCGGGCCCCATCTGGGCCGGTCGGTCGGGAGGCCCGAGTCGGGACGGACGGCAGCGCTGTCACCCGGGCGGGTCGGTCGGTCGGGCGTTCCGACCCAAAATTTGCTTTGCCGCGCTGCGCGCGGCGGGTCGATCGATCGGCGGTTCCGAGTCGGAAACGCCCTCTACGGATTTAGTGAGTCGGTCGCTAGAGACGCAGACTGAACTTTCAACTTCGCTTCGCCCAACCTCACCACCGCTACTGAGCGGGCGCCGACTCGCGGCCGCCCTAAAGTAACTGGGTCCTGGGGTTTCTAGCTGGCAAACGCGTCGCCTCAATAGCCTCAATAGCTGTACGTCAGGCAGCGCCTAAACAGCCTGAGTACTAAAGTAACTGACTAGGAGCCTCAATCATTTCATGTGTGCAGGCTGGTATGCAGGCTGCCCCATTGTGTTTCCGTCTTCACGGGGCGAATTCCGTCGGCATCGACTTCGCCCGCGCCGTGGCCGAGCCCCGCAACGCAGAAAACCATCTTCTCCTCGGGGTGCTCGCCGCCCCGAACGTTGCAGCTGCAACGGCCGTCCGCGCGTACTCTTCGCTGCGCATCGCCGCCTCGCTGTCCTTGGCCTTCCACAGCTCTCGCAACAGCTGGCACAAGCACGCCTGCACTCCATGTGCATCGGTCGCCTCGCCAGCTGTTTCAAAGCAGGGACAGCTCCCGACGGTCGAGGCGAAGCTTTTGACCTCCTCTTCGCCAACCTGCCGCTCCGTCCCTTCTGCTTCCACGAGACCGACGAGCACCAGCGGGATGGGGTCGGCCATGATTGCGCGCATCGCGTGCTCCCACTTTCCGGGCAAACCGTTCATCGAGGCAGGGCTGCTCGTCGAGTACAGCATGACCACGCCGTTGGTGGTGCTGATCATGTGGTCTCGCACTGCCTCGGACTCCGTGCCGTCGGGCCACCAAAGCGCGAACGTGCACGCCTTGCCTTCGACAATCACTGACCTCTGGCACGCACCATATTTGTTTGTCTGGTGCTGGGCGCTTCGTTCCGGTTGATCGCCCAGGAACTGGGCAGCGAGCTGAGGCTGGCCGCAGCAAACGTAGATTTTGTGGGTCTCCATTCCGCGCGCGCACCGCCGCAGATGGGTTGCTTCGTTGGCGCCTCGCCTTGTGAAGTCTTTTGTTGCATACTAAGTAGGTAGTAGAAGTTTTCTGGTTGCATACCTAGAAGTTTTCAATTGTGCATGCACAACGGAGCTAAATGTGCTCTAGCTAGCTAGGGTCCGCGTTTCTCTGTCTGTCTGTCTGTTACTCTGTTTGTTTACGCTCTGTCTGTCTGTGCTGTACAGTATTGTGCTCGATGGAACGGCAGCGCGGCCGCACAAAGTGCCGTTCGCGGGTCTGCAATATCGAATGGCAGTTCGGTCGCAAAGTGCGGTTCGGTGTTCTGCGCCTATAGAATGGAAGAGAACGAGCGGGGCTACAGCCCACTTCCGAAAGACAAAAATGTAGAAAGCCATGCGATGCTCGGTGCATCAGGCCAGAACAGTCCAGATATCCAACATGGGCGCCGCGCAGCAGCTTCTCGATGACTTCGTCTCCAAGGGCACGGACAGCGTGCTCGTGCGCGGCCTGGCCGTCGCCTCCAACAAGACGGTGCGCGACGTCACCATCAAGGCCGCCTCCTCGATGACCGCCGCGGCAGTCGCGTCCTCCAAGGCCGAGGACCTCTTCACCAAGCTCGACGCGGTCATCGGCGCCGCCAAGGCCGTCGGCGTCCTCACCGGCGTGCTCAAGTGCTTCGGCGACGTCGCCGGCAGCCTCGGCAAGGCGTCGGTCCTCAAGGGCGTCGCGACGTGCGAGAAGCTCTACACGCACGCGTCGCACGAGGTGCAGAAGGCGGCCTCGTGCGCGGTCGCCGCCGCGCTCGGCGCGGCGATCAAGGCGGGCACGATCACGGCGGCCGAGGAGCCGACGGCCATGCTCACGGCGGCGCTCGAGAAGATGGCCGCCGCCAACGCCCCCGAGGAGTCGATGGCGGCCGCGGCCACGATCGGCGCCGCGACCGGCGCGCTCGGCTCGGCGGCGCTGCTCGAGCACAAGGTGGCCGACAAGGTGGCGACCACGATGGAGACCAAGTCGAAGACCGCGGCGCACGCGCGCGAGTCGGCGACGCTCGCGCTCGGCATGCTCTGCGCCAACCTCGGCTACAAGTTCGAGCCGTACTCGATCCCGCTGCTGCCCAAGATGGTCGCCGCGATCGTCGACAAGGACAAGAAGGTGGCCGACGCGGCGTCGATCGCGTGCCGCGACTTCGCCGAGGCGCTCTCGGTCCTCTCGGTCAAGCAGGTGCTCGGCGCGCTCTACGAGGGCATGGGCGTCGTGGGCGGCGGCGGCCGCTCCAAGATTGAGTGCATGATCCTCGTCGGCATCCTCGCGCGCCGCGCGCCGCGCACGATGGGCCCGTGCCTCTCCGAGTGCATCCCGCTCGTGATGGAGTGCCTCAACGACTCGAACGCCAAGGTGCAGGCGGGCGCCGAGGACGCGCTCGAGGAGCTCGTCAAGTGCGTCGTCAACGCCGAGATCTCGACGACGCTCAAGAGCTGGATCATGGACGCGCTCAAGAAGCCCGACAAGACGCTCGAGTGCATCGACGAGGTCCTGATGACGACCTTCTGCAACCCGATGGACGGCGCGGCGCTCGCGTTCACCGTGCCCATCCTCGTGCGCGGCATCAAGGACGCCAACTACGAGCTGGTCAAGAAGGCGACGACGTGCACGTCCAACCTGTGCGCGCTCATCAAGGAGTCGTCGGACGTCGCGCCGTTTGTGCCGCTGCTGATGCCGCTGCTCGAGTCGAACAAGGACCACTCGTCGCCCGACGTGCGCAAGTCGACCGCGACGGCCATCCAGAAGCTGATCGACGGCGCCGGCGACATGGTCGACCCGGCCGCGCGCCCCAAGGCCCTCGCCGAGGTCGTCGCGGCGGGCGTCAAGGCCAAGTTTGCCGACGCGCCGGCGCCGGTGCTCACGTACCTCGCGGGCACGGCGGCGGCGATGCTCGAGGAGAAGCTGGGCGGCGTCGTGCGCGTCCAGTACTTCGAGGACGCGCTCGGCGAGTGCGCCGAGTGGATCGTGCAGAACCTGGCGGGCGCCGTCAAGGCCACCCTCGCGGAGGTCGAGGAGGCCGCCAAGGGCATCTCGGCCGCCGCGGTCGCCAAGTTCAAGGACCTGCTCTCGGAGACGGCCAAGAAGATCCTCGCCGACTCGGGCGACAAGGACTTCGCCGTCGACATCCAGAACATCATCCTCGCCTTCGCCGGCCGCGTGCTGCTGCGCAAGGCCGACATCCGCTTCGAGCGCGGCCACCGCTACGGCCTCATCGGCCAGAACGGCACCGGCAAGACGACGCTGCTCAACCGCCTCGCGGCCAAGGACATCACGGGCTTCCCGACGGAGCTGAAGACCTTCTACATCCGGCACGAGGTGGTGTGCGACGACGGCATCAATGTCAAGGCCTTCCTCAAGATGCACGCGCCCGAGAAGAAGTCGGATGAGAAGAGCATCGCCGAGGTGCTCTCGTACGTCGACTTCCCCGAGGCCGAGAAGGACTCCGAGGTCAACTCGCTCTCGGTCTCCTTCCGCATGAAGCTCTCGGTGGCCATCTCGATCCTGCACGAGCCCGAGCTGCTGCTGCTCGACGAGCCGACCAACCACTGCGACCCGACGGCCATCGCGTGGCTCGCCACCCACCTCTCGTCGCTCGAGGGCGTCACGATGGCCGTCGTCTCGCACGACTACGACTTCATCGACCGCGTCTGCACCGACGTCACGCACTACGACAACAACGGCGTGCTCGGCACGCCGTGCCACTTCAACTACTACCCGATGACCTTTGGCCAGTTCCAGAAGTTCAAGCCCGAGATCGCCGCCGGCCTGCCGCGCCACGACGGCGCGCCCGTCGGCGGCTCCGAGGCGAGCGGCTCGGAGAAGGCGCCGTCGGAGAAGGCGGCGTCCGAGGACGGCTCGCTCAACGACGCGATGGACAAGCTCTCGACGACGGGCTCCGACGACTCGTCGTCGAAGGCGTCGTCGAAGGCGTCGTCCAAGGAGGTCTCGGCGACCATCGCCAAGGTCGAGGAGATGATTGCGCAGGGCCTGATTCGCCCCTTCCGCATGCCCGACCCGGGCAAGCCCGACGGCATCCGCACCTTCCGCAAGCCGATCCTCACGCTCAAGGACGTCTCGTTCAAGTACGAGTCGGCGACCAGCAACGTCCTCAACAAGGTGACGGCGTCGCTGACGCTCGGCTCGCGCGCCGTCATCATCGGCGGCAACGGCTCGGGCAAGTCGACGCTGCTGCAGCTGCTCATCGGCGACCTCGAGGCGGACGAGGGCGTCGGCGAGCACTGGAAGCACCACAACCTGCGCCTCTCGTACGTCGCGCAGCAGTCGATGCACCACCTCGAGGAGCACCTGCAGTCCAACCCGATCCAGTACATCCAGCAGCGCTTCCGCGAGGGTCTCGACAAGGACATCGGCAAGCTCAAGACGCTCGCGATCACCGAGGACGAGACCACGCTCATGGCGGAGCTCGGCGCCGTCAACGAGATCGTCGGCCGCCAGACGCGCGGCCGCGACCTGTGGTACGAGGTCAAGAAGACGGGCCGCGGCGGCACCGACACGGAGAGCAAGTACTTCCCGCTGTCGGAGATCGAGTCGATGTTCAAGCCGTACGTCAAGAAGCTCATCAAGAACTTCGACATGAAGCAGCAGGCGCTCGACTCGGGCATGGCCATCCGGCCGCTCACGGCGGCCGAGGTGCTCAAGCACCTCGACGACTTCGGCATCGACTCGCAGCTCGCGCACGGCAAGATCCGCCAGATGTCGGGCGGCCAGCGCCAGCGCCTCGTCATCTGCGCCGCCTTCTGGTCGAAGCCGCACGTCATCGCGCTCGACGAGCCGACCAACTACCTCGACAACGACTCGGTCGCCGCGCTCACCAAGGCGCTCAAGGACTTCAAGGGCGCCGTCGTCACCGTCTCCGAGAACGAGGCCTTCGTCGCCGAGATCTCCAACGAGAAGTTCGAGGTCAAGGACGCCGCGGTGACCGTCACCCAGCTGCGCGACGCCAAGGCGCGCTAGAATGCGAGCGGCGAGCGCCGGGCGGCGAGCGGCGGGCGGGCGAGGCGCGCTGCCGGCTGAGCGTGGGAGGGAGCTCGGTGTCGGCTTCGCGTCGGCGAGGGGTGGTAAGGTGCCAGGTGGATGTGGGGAAGGTGTGTGTCGTTCTACAAGACGCCTCACTCTTGATGAATTTTGTGGCCCGTCGAACCGCGCGTCTGGCTGACATAGAAAATTCTTTGCGCCTTTGGTAGTGGTTCGCCCCCTCGAGCCTCGTGGTTGCAGCTCCCAGGCGTACTTTAGGGAGAGGACGCCGCAGTGATTGACGCCGGCCGCGCATGCTCCGCTTCGCGCCGTTCTTGCTGGCTCTCGTCAGGGTCAGCGCGCTTCAACAGGTGCCGCTCCCGCCCTACGCGCCGAGCGGGGACCCCGCGCTCGGCGTTTTGCATGGGGCCAATGGGACGCGGGAGTTCTTCTTCAGGCCGACCGATACGAGTGACGACACTCTGAGCAACCTCGGAGGCTACAAACTTGGTGGCGTTGCCATTGCAGTGGAGGTTGTCGCAGTGCATGCTGGCAACTACCGTGTCGGCCTCCTCGACCGGTCGGGAGGAGGGCCAAATAGGCCTCGCACTTTCCGGAGCGGCGGCGATTGCTACTCTGGCGGGGACGGTGGGCAGCTTGGACTCCAGGAGTATAGCAACGCCGACTCGTTCTATCTGTGCACGGACGACCCGCGCAGCACCGGGGTCAATCCCGACCCGGACCCGGACGTGTCGTCGTGCCGCGAGTACACCTGCTGTGGCCGGACATCTCTCTTCCGCCTGGAGGCAGACCGCAACACGCTGTACCTGGCCAACCGCGAGGTTTGCTCTCTGTCGGCGGGTCTGGAGATAGCGAGCTACACGTGCGACCAGGAGCTGATCGTCTCGAGCTGCTCTGCGAGCTCCGGGACGTCGAGCTGCTGGCAGGCGTACGATGGTCTGCAGACCGCATGGGGAACCGAAGGTGCGTGCACGCGTGCGATGCCGCAGGTTGGCGCTGCTCTCGCTCGCGCAGATCGTGCCGAGCGACCGCGACCCCGTGCTTCTCCAGCTCACGCATGCCACTGCTGCACCCATGTTCGTGCAGGTGCATCTGAGAGCTCTTGGATCATGGGCCAAGCCAATGACATCGGCGCGTCCATCGAGTTGCTCTTTGACCGCCCCTCGCGCATCGACGCGATGCGCTTCGCCAATCGTCACCCTGGCGACACGGCAGACACCAGCATTCATGAGGTGCAGCTCGTCTTCACGACTCCCGCAGGCCAGATCTCGCACAGCCTTCAGCTGCATGCACCCTCGGCCGATTTTGATGACTGGAGGCACGTGTACGAGATTCCGCTCGTGCTCGATGTGACCAAGGTGCAGATCCAGATCGTCAGCGTTCGCGGCTGCACTGTAGAAGAGGACAGCACATGCAGCACGCAGTACGGGGCCGAGGAGGTGCGCACGGAATCGAACACCTGCAACACGCCACTCCACGCCACCCCGATGGCGTGCGGGGTCGTGTTGAGCCACGCCTGCGCACGCGCCGCAGATCGCATTCTATGACCAACAGGAATGCGCGCAGCCACCGCCGAAACCGCCACCCGCTCCCCCGTCGCTGCCGCCCCCGCCGCGGTCCTGCGTGAACCCGCGCTCCGATCTATGTGGGGTGCTGGAGCCTGGGGCACGTCTGAACCCAGGCGAGTACCTGGTAAACCACGAGGGGCACAAACTCTGCTTCACGGTGGACCAGACTCTCCTCGAGATCGGTGCGAACGACACCGTCGTCGATGAGGTGACAAACGCGGTCGGTTTGCCCGGCGCGTATCTCGTCCACACGCCATGGACAGGCGATCTTCTCTGGTCGGACTACCGATGTGAGGCCAGTGGTGGTGGGTACAAATGGCTCAACTACTACGTGTCCGACCCGCTCGACTGCGTTGATGTCGTGAGGGCCGACTCCGACTGTGTGGGCAGCTACTACTCGCACGCGGGAGGTAGTAGTGGCAACTGCGGCTGCAGCACTGCCAATGTTGATTGCTTGGACCCCTCCTACCTCGTCACTAACTCGAATGTCAACGTGCACGCTCTGGATGCCACTGCCGTCGTCTACGCGGACGGAGCGCCGGTTTGGGCGTTCAGCTCGCTCGATGTCTTCACCGGATTCCTCAGCACGGGCTCGTGTCCACCAGCGGACACGTGCACCGGCCAGAACATGTGCTGCGGCGTGAGCGCGAGTGACATGTGCTGTGGCCTGGGAGCGACTGACGACGACACCATGTGCTACCTGCAACGGTACTCGGACCTCAGCGCCACGTTCTGTCCCACCACGCCGTGCACAGAAGATCAGCTCAACAGCGCACAATGCCACTACGTGAATCACGGCCTAGGGGAGGGGCGCAGCTTCAACTGCGCACCGCCGCAGGCGCCTCCACCGTCTCCCCCGCCGCCCTCGACACGTGTCGACCTGGCGCCATTCGTCGGTGCAAACGACCCCGCGGTGGGTGTGCTGCATCAGTCGGGCGATGTCTACTTCAAGCCCGATGAGACCGCGTTTCGCGAGGCGGTTTTTCCCGTGCAGATCGACGTCAACGAGACGGGCCGCTACGAGCTGCGCCTCGTCGCCAGCAGGGCAGCGGGCGGGGCGAATGGCTCCTCGTGCGACTTTACATTGCCAGACGGCTCGTCAAACTCGACTGAGATGTGGGATGCAGTAGGCGGTGGGTGGAAACTGGTGCGCCGGACACATGCAGGCCCCTCATGGCACGCCTCAACGGACATGTTGGTCGGCACTGACGTCTACGGCAGCGTTCCGACGGGTATCGATCCAACCGCGGCGAACCAGAGCTTCTCGATCACCTTCAACTCCACGCCGTTCGACGACTTTCTCTTCGCTACGGGCGATCAGCAGAAGTGGCTGATGGCGAGCCGGGACGCCGTTCTGGGCGGCTTCTATTCCAATGAGCCCCGTGCAATCACCATGTCGTCCATGTCCAGCGCCCCCTCCGTGGCGAAGTGGTACCGTCGCCAGGTCAATCACACCTCTTCATGCCTGCGGATCGTGACCGAGACTCACCACTACGAGAATCGCACGCTTGACGTCTCTGTCGACCAGGGTGACGGCTACGTATCGATCACCAGCGGCCAGTCTTGGAGACCTGGCGAGACGGTCGTTGAGGCCTGCTACGACACGCTGCTTGACGTCCAGGTCACAAATCCCCAAAACAACGTTTGGGTGGGCACTGTCGAGATTTCAGATGGGGCTGGTGAGTATTCCCCACTCGTCTGCTCCGATTGCTCCGTTCCCGTGACCCCCGCCAACGCAACGCGCTCAATGAACGCGTTAGTTTGGAGCATTGCGGTCGCGGGCTATGAGGGCTTCGCCACAGCGCTCTGCCTCAAGATCACAACGGGCGACGCCATTTACGACGCCGGCACCCTCAACGTCGCCGTCGACACGGGCAGCGGCTTCAGCGACGTCATCACAGGCAGTACCGTGTTCGACAAGGGGTCGACCGTCGTCAACACCTGCTACTCGGCGATCCTTGGGGTGCAAATGACAAACCCGACCACCAACGGGTGGGCAGGGTCGGTCGAGTGGTCGACCGATGGCGGTACCAGCTGGTCGGCGCTCCCGTGCACTGCCGGCTGCTCGGCTGCCGGCTGCTCGGCTGGCACGGGGAGCGCGCAGATCGCGTTCGATGGGGACGCCCCCGGCATTGATTTTGCGGCGGCGCTATGCACCGAGGGCGCAACGTGCACTCTGGAGCCAATGCCCTCGCCATGCTGGACGGAGGCCATACCCGGCAGGTCCCCTGGCTCGTCGCTGGGTTCCTCCAGCAGCGCAGCCGACATGGTCTCCGTTGAGGGGTGCCAGGCATACTGCCTGACCTATGGCGACACCCAGTGCAAGGCGATCATCTTCCGCCAAGGCGTTCAATGCACCGCCCTTAACCGATACTACGACGCGTCCTACGCTTCGTCGAGTACGCAGATGGTCTCCAACCACCTTCCGGGCACGGACCCGGCGTGTACCCCATCGCCTCCGTCGCCGGCGAGCGCAGAGTGCCTGGACGGGGTGACATGCACCCTCCGCCGGCATCCCATCAATGAGCAGGTGACTGGCCCATGGGTCTCGCTCACCGACCATGCCCATGCAGTTGAGACGGCCAATATTCTGCATGGCGCAGCCCGCTACAGCAGCACCTATGCCTCAGCCGCGCTGCCGATTCACAACGGTGCCAATGTCTTCGTTCGTTCGGCACCGCCTTCGAGCACCACCGCTGCGCTGCACCTGGCGCCCGAGCAGGCCTTCTACATCTGTTCGAGCGACCCGCACAACAGCACACCCAGCGTATGGGATCTCGACCTGAACTCAACCACAGCAGGCGCGTGCCTTGGCCCGTGCTGCACCAGTGATGCCATTTCAACTGTGCATCTGCAAGCCGGTGCAACCAAGACCCTCTGGGTGGCGAGCCGCCAGTCTTGCGCGTTGGCGAGCGCCATCGAAGTCACGCCCGTTTACATCCCGACGAATGAGCCACCTGTGACGCCGCCTCCCCCGACGCCGCCACCATCGGCACCGCCATTGCCGGACGAGCCGCCGAGCAGGCCGCCACCGCCCAGCTTGCCGCCTGCCCCACCGAAAACACCGCCCCAAATGCCACCGAGGCATCCGCCCGCACAGCCACCACTGCCAGCGCCACCAGCACCGCCAGTTGAGCCGCCATCTCCATTCCCCCCCCCGCTGGCGCCGCCACTTCCGTTTGCCGTCGTTGCTGGTGCGTGCGTCGCCGAGGGCAACTGCGTGAGCAGTCCGGGCTTTCCAGAGCCATACCCCAACTACGAGTCGTGCACGATCCTCGCGTCGCACGATCAGCCAATAGTCGCCACCACCTTTGAGGTCGAGTGTCGCGCCGGCTGTACGGCGGACAGGCTTGTTGTCAATGGCCAGGCGCACTGCTGCAGCCCCGCGCAGCTCAACGGCGTCATACCCGACCGGCCAATCGAGTGGTACGCTGACCGGACCGTGAGGCAAGGCGGCTGGCAGCTGTGCTACGTCGGCCTTCCCGCGACGCCGCCTGCTCCTGCCTCACCACCTTACCCAGGAGCGCCGCCCGGCCAGCCACCCGACTCACCATCCCCTCCGTCGAGTCCACCCGCGCCTCCCACACCGCCGTCGCCGCCACCATTCCCGCCCTCGCCGCCCCCGCGTGGTGACCTCATGGTGAACGATCCCTACAGCAGCTACTCGTGGCAGGTCCTTCAAAACGGTGGCGCCGGCTGCAGATTCGAAACCGGGAGGATAGACACGTCCTATCGTCCTTGTGAGATTCAAATGACCATCAGGCTCGCAGATGTGGGCTGGGATGACCAATCCATGGACCTGGCGCAGCCAAGAATCCGATTTTCGGTAGACATGGACAGGTACTTCAATGACGACCGCTCAATGTATCGCTTTTCTCTTCTGGATGCAAGCTACTATGAGATCGTCGGTGAAGGCGTGAGCTCCCACATTTGGATCACAGGCACAACGCTTCGCCTCCGCAGAACCTTCTCAGACTACGGCCCAGGCGTGAGGTACGTGCGAATGTACCTCAACGGATATGACGGCGAAGACTGGGGTGGCCACTACGGCGTTCGTTGGAGCAGCATAGACATGGTCGCTTTCGAAGCTCCGCCCCCGCCCCCGCCAATCGTGCCGGCCCCGCTGCCGCCCGCTCCCACTGCCGCCTATCTTCCACCAAAACCTCTGCCTCCTCCGCTGTGGCCCCCGCCCTTGCCACCGCTGCCGCCGTCTACGCCGCCGCCATCGCTGCCGCCGCTGCCGCCGCGAGCGCCGCCCTCAAGTCCGCTGCCGAGCTGCCCGCCCTCGATTCCGCCGCCGCCGCCGCCGCCGTTGCAGCCGCCCTGCCCGCCTGGTATGCAGCCCATGCCCCCACCGCCCTCGCCACCGCCGCCGGTGCCACCGCCGCCGGCGCCCTCGGAACCTCCCGGCACACCGCCGCCGCACGCGCCACCTCCTGGCGCGCCGCCGCCACCGCCCACGCCCCCGTCGGCGCCGTCGCCTGGTGCGCCGCCGCCAAAGCCTCCTGTGGCGCCGCCCCCGCCGCTTCCGCCCGTGCCAAGGGCTGGCTACTCACCGCCGCCCCCATCGGGTCCACCGCCGCCGCCAGCGGGTCCACCGCCGCCGTCTCTGCCGCCGCGCGCCCCGGCTGAGATCCTCTATCTGGCAAGCGCCACCGCGACTCAGAGCTCCACGAGACACGGCGGGGCGCCTGAACGCGCCATCGACGGCAACCCAAGCACCTCCTGGGGCTCGGCGAGCTGCACACACACGAATGGACACACAGACCCTTGGTGGCAAGTCACGATGCCAATCTACGAGCCGCTGCAGATCAGGAGGGTCGATGTGACCAATCGCGGGGACTGCTGCGGTGATCGGCTCAACGGCTTCAACATTGACGTCAACGACGAGCGCTGCGCGAGCAACACCGTGATCTCGCAGGGCGAAACGGCGCAGGTGCCGTGTGTCGTCCTTGTCCCGGCAGGGGATCTGAGACTGCGGATCTCCGTCTCCGCTCACTCCTCCAGTTGGGTTATTCTGACCATCTGCGAGGTCGTCATCTACACCCTCCCAGTCCTGCCGCCCCCCTCGCCAGCATTGCCACCGTCCATGCCACCTGCGCCACCAGCGCCGCCCACCCCACCTGGTCTGCCGGAAGACGTGGGCTGCTACCTTGATCTGGGCGGCAGCTACCGTGGGTTTGCTACGAGCACTGCCAGCGGCAGGGCGTGCCAGGCGTGGAGCAGCCAATACCCCCACACACACATGCTGACACCAGCCGACTACCCCGATGCTGGCCTCGACCACGAAGCTGCCCTCTGCCGCAACCCCACCGTCGGTGATGGTCCATGGGACGGCGCTGAGGCCATGCAGGTCCTCGACTTGCAAGCAATGCACGCCGCGGGTGAAGTCAGCGTCTCGGTTTCCTCCAGCTCTACGTGCCTGCGGATCGTAACCCGAGGCACAGCCTGGGGCGGTTCTGTCTGCTCGGCGTCCGACTGCGGAGCGTGCTGGGACAATTACAACACGCCCAAGCAGCTCTGCTCGTATTTGTCCCAGTACACCGCCTGCGTCACCAGCAGCGGCAGCCACTACTGCTCGTGCTCGTCGGCCTCGTACATCGGCCCGGTCCAATCGTCGACAGACTGCTCGGGCCATGAGGGCTTCGCCGGCAGCTCGAGCGGCACGCTCGACGTGTCTGTCGACCAAGGAAGTGGCTACGTGGTGATCACCAGTGGCCAGTCTTGGGCATTGGGAGAGGAGGTCGTGAACGCCTGCTACGACACGCTTCTCGGCGTCCGGGTGACCAACCCCCCCGGCAACGTTTGGGTGGGCGCAGTCGAGGTTTCGGACGGCGGGGAGTTCTTTCCGCTCGTCTGCAACGGCTGCTCCGGCACAAGCAACAGCACAGCAAGCATCGTGGTGGATGGCAACGCGGGCGGCGCTGGTGAAGCGGACACGGAGTGCCTCGACGGAGCAACATGCACCCTCAAACGGGAGTCGCCATCCAAGAGCCAAATGGCCAACCCATTTGATCCGAATCCAACCAATGATGGCTTGGGCGGCAGCTCGTGCTTCACGACTAGCACGACCACTGTCTCAGACGTGGAGTGGTGGAAGGTCGACCTCGGATCCGATTACGCGGTGCAGACTGTGCGTGTGCTCAACCGTGACTGCTGCGGCGAGAGGCTGAACGGTTTTGATCTACTCGTAGGTGGGGCAGCCTGCGCAACAGGCGTCACCATCGGTGAGGGCGTGTGGGCGGAGGTTGAGTGTCAAGGCTTAGTTGGCTCGAGCGTGACCGTTCGTCTGAACAACTCTCAACCGCTGCAGTTGTGCGCCATTGAGATCACTGCCGTCAACCTGACGGCATTCCCGAACGGCAGCCTCGCGAGGCCGTTCTGCTACACAACCGATCTGGACACTCGATGGGAGTACTGCTCTCAGATCCCAGTGTGTCAGCCGCCGTTGCCCCCATCCTCGCCGTCAGCGCCGCCGGTGCTGCCGCCGGCGTCGCCTCCTCCGAATCTGCCGCCGCTCGCACCGCCGTTGCCACTTGGGCCACAATGCACCCGGCTCAGCGTTGAGATGGACGTCTCCGACGTGCCGCTCGACGTGCTGCCACAAAGCACATGGCAGCCTTCTTGCGCGCCGTCTGAACAATGCACGACCTCCGAACCGCTTGAGACGGGCATTTTGGTCTGGACTGACCGCAGCTATCTTGTCGACTCGTTCCCGGCGGAGATGATGGGCTCGACCTTCCTTCGGCTGTGCTGCACGAAGTCTGGCTACATGCGCGTGGCTTTGGAGATCGATCTTGAGGGCCACGCGGCGACCGTCTTTGTCTGCTCGGAGACCGCCAATCGGGACTGCGGGTATTCGTCAACCCTGCCAGCCGACGGCTTCAGCGCCGTCACCGGTGTGTTCAATTGGGGAGGTGATAGCTTCAGTGGGAGCCTGTCGTGCTGGCGCAAGGACGTGACTGCGTCCACCATCACCCTGCCGACCATCGTCTCCTCGACCAGTACTTCGTCTAGCGAATGCGTGCAGGTCGTAGCCGTCCAGCAGATTGCCTTGCCACCATCACCGCCTGCGCAGCCTGCACCGGCTCTACCATCGCGAATCACGCATCACTTTTACGCCGACGACTCGCTCAGTCAAGAGTATGACCCTTTTGACTTTGATGCCAACGCCAATCACTTCAGGTCGTCCTCCGGTGCAGTTCTCTGGTTTGAGCAGCTCTCTCTGTCACACAATACCGCGCTGCACGTGTGTGAAGCCGATTGCTGGGTGATCCTTCTGGGCGGGCAGCCGCGGTTCGTTTTGGTCACTTCCGACCTTGACGTCAACAACATGCTGGGCAGACCATTCGCCGGTGTGGAAGACAACACGACGTCAGCAACGATCACCGGCTGCTCAGCCGACTGCAGCATCGCATCAGCCGACGTCATCACGACAACTTCCCCTGTTGCTGACGCAACTGTCTCGGTGGACGCGTCTGACCCGGCGGGCTACTCGGGCAACCATGCCATCAACCTCGTCACCGGCAACGAGTGGACGATGAAGGGAGGCTGCGCGCGTACCGTCTACCTGGGCGTCGAAGTCTTTGACTTGGAGAACAGCGCCTGCTACCTGGAGACGACGGAGCGCATCGACTACTGCGGCCCATCTAACTCGTTCACGACGGCGACGTGGATTGACTGGCGAGACTCGAACGCTGGCTGGCGCACGCTGCACCGCGGCACTGAGGACCACCTCACGCTCGTTTACGATGGAGGCACGGAGCTGGGCACGTATAGCACCGGCGAGATCGGGTGGGACACAGGGGCCGAGGGCTACGGCATCGTAACCTCCGACTGGCAGCTCGTGATCAGCATCGCGCAGGACGACAATTGCGCGGCCGACGGTGGGGTTGGTGGCACGACGCAGCTGCACGTTGGCAGCGTCGGCAGCGCTCCGGTGCTCGTGGGCATGACCACCCGTGCGGCTGGGGCGGGGCGACAGACTTCTCGGCTTGGATATAGTGGTCAAGGCCCGGGCAAGGTAGCGGCCTCGTGGGTGTGGGACCGTGCTCTCTCTACTGACGAGGTACAGCAGCTGTGGACTTCCACGAGAGGGAGGTTCCCGTCAGTCACCGGCTGTGACGCGCCGGGCGAGGCTACGAGCCAACACTCCGAGGAGAGCTGCCGAAACGTTTGCTTGGCAACCGAAGGCTGCAACTTTTACTCGTACTGGTTCACGGCAGGGGTTGGCTGGTGCCGCCCAACGGCGCGCTGCGACGGTGTCGTCCCGAGCTCGTCACATGACACGATCAAGGACTGTACCAACATGCGTGAGTGCCCGAACGAGCGCGTCGACCTGTGCGGTCGCCTCGACCACGGCGACAGTCTGAGCCCAGGCGACTTCATTGTCAATTCCGAGGGTGACACGCTATGCTTCCGGCTTGACAACAACCTGGTACACCTCGACGGGCTTGGCGCTGCGGTGGCGGCGACGGGAACCATGGGCGAAGAAAGCAGCGTGCTCTTCACGCAGCCCAGCGATGGAAACGTCATCTTGAAGAACGGCGAGGGCGTCATCCGATGGGCAATGAATCGGAATGTCCAGTTCACCTCGTTTGTCGCGTCCGGAAAGTGCCAGAACGATGACCACTCACCGCCCACGTTCTATGCGAATTGCACCGCTGAACCACGATGCGTGCCGCCATCCCCCCCGCCAATGCCACCAGCACAGCCACCACCGCCGCCAACCCCGAGGTCGCCGCCCCCGCTCCCGGATCCCCTGACGGTTGTTGCCGGGCCATGTGAGCTAGTCGGTTTCTGCGTCTCTAGCCCCCACTGGCCGGAGCCATACGGTAATAACGAGTCTTGCATCATCGAGACCTACAACAGTCCGCCTCTGATCGTCTTTGCCTTCGACGTCGAGTGCGGCAAGGATTGCCCATATGACAGGCTCATTGTCAACAATGTCAGCCACTGCTGTGGCTCCACTGGGCCAGAAGGCGTCACTCCAGTGGGCTCGATCGTGTGGGAGGCTGACAAGTCCGTGAACCGCAGTGGTTGGCGCATCTGTTCTTCGCAGCCGCCGCAGCCGCCCAGCCCGCCACCGCCACAACCGCCACCGAGTATGCCGCCGCCACCGTCGCCACCACCGCCGTTTCCGGTGGTCGACTGCATTGGACTTACGAACGACATCCTTCTGGATGGGCTGCAGTCGGGAATCCAGTGCGGTGAAAGCCGCGGCACGCTGCGGCTGGGTCACGCAGGCAGTGCGACCTGGGCGGGAACCATCAGTGGCGTAGTGTCGCACATTGCAATGACAGGCTGGCCCGACGTACATGGCTTCAGAACGGACTGGATGAAGCTGTACATCAACGACGAGCTGCTCGCCACGCTCTTCAACACTGAGGAGCGGAAGGTCGACTTGGAGTTGAGCACACCCGTCGCTAACCCACGCGTCGTCGTCACCGCGTTCTCAAGGGTGCACTCGTGCTACTCGCACATGGAAGCCGTCGTGTGCATGAATGTCCTTGACGAGTTGCCTCCTCCCCCACTTCCTCCACATCCGCCGCAGCCACCACAGCTGCCTCAGCTGACCGAGTCCCCCACGCCGCCGCCGTCGCCGCCGCCGCCGCCGCTGCCGCCGCCGCTGCCGCCGGTGCTGCCACCCCCGCCGCTGGCCCCGCCCTGGTCGGATCTAATTCTTGCCCACTACCCCTTCGATGGATCTCTTGAGGACGTCTCTGGCCACGAGAACCACGCGCAATTGCTCGCTGTTGACTCCCACAGCGTCGGGGACATCGATGATGTTGTCAGCTACGAGCTCGGACAGGGCGGCATAGGCAAAGCGGTGCAGCTGAGCGGCATCGATGGCCCAGCCCTCTCGATCCCAGAGGGCGCGTGGTTGGCCAATCGTCCGACGTGGATGCTCGCTGCGTGGATCAAGTGCACGCAGTGTAACCTCTTCTACGTCGAGCTCTCCGAACTCCAGCAGGCTCAATCACGAAACCTCCTGCGTGCAGGGAGGCCTGGCCTCGCCAACTTCTTCGACAACTATCCGTGGCAACGGGTACCAAAGCATCCAGTGCATGCAACGATGACCGGCGAGATGCATCCGCCGCCGGACGACGGCGGATGGCACCACATAGTGTGGGTGCGAGATCATTCCTACTTGCGCTTCTACATTGACGGCGTATTCGCAGCATGGGAGCATTTTGAGCCGTACCAGGGCGAGACGATCACCGTTGCAATGCTCGGAGGAGCTCTGGGCGACAGTGACCCGTCAGCTAGCTTTGTAGGCGCGGTCGACAGCCTGAATCTGCTCCAGAGCACGTGTGCACCCAGTGACCACTCTCCGCCACCTACTCCTTCAATCGGGCTTGAGAGCGAGGGCGAGCCGCTGGCCCCACCTCAGCCGCTGGCTCCACCTCCGTCTCAGCCTCCACCTCGACAGGACCATGACCCACCACCCTGCGAATATCAGCTCATCTCGTACCTGATGGACTTCCACATCTCACCGCCTCCCTCACCACCGCCGCCGCCGTCGCCGCCGCCGTCGCCACCTCCAGCTCCGCCGCAGCCCCCTCTCTCGCCACCCGTGGTCCCATTGCCATTGCCACCGTCACCGCCACTTGCACCGCCATCGCCCATGGAGCCACCTGTGACACCACCACCGCCGGCGCTGCCACCGCCGCCCCAGATCCCGCTGCAAGTAACGCCAGGTGAGCTGGAGCTCGCCGACGCGCTTGCACTGGCAACGGGCGAGCGATCCGGCCCGGTTCGCATCACGATTCCGGCAGGCACCCACTCTGTTCCGCCAATTAGATTTGACGGTCAGACGTCCGCCGCGGAGCTGTGGATAGTGGGTGACAGCATCGAGACTGAGCTTGAGCTGAGCGGTCCAATGACTCAAATGCCAGGCAGCCCCAAAGTCCACCTCGTGGGGATGAAGATCTTGGGGGAGATCGACGTGCAGGGCTCCAAACTCGAGATGGTGGGGTGTGTGATTGCCTCTGGCGACCGGCGGGGAGCGGGGCGCGCGTTGCGCGCGCTTGGCGAAACCGAATCGGCGGCGGCGGACATGAATGCGCGTGCTGTGCGCGTAAGCGGTGGTGAGCTCGTGATTGTCGACTCTCTCCTCCAGAATCAGCCAGCGGGTGCACTGCTCGTGACCGGCGGCGTGCTGAACGTGCGCAACTCAACACTGCGTGCCAACCGAGCGGAACGCGGCGCCGCGCTGCTGATGACAGGCGGTAGAGCATCACTCGTTTCGACGTTGATGGAGGACAACGAAGCGCGTGTCGAAGGTGGTGCCATCCATGTCGATGGCGGCGAGCTGGAGCTGGGCCACGAGACGTTGCTGCGACGCAACCGCGCGCCGGCCGAGATGGGGGCCTCGCTCAGTTTTGTCGCGGGTGCAGTGCAATACCACCTGCCTGCACCCATCGGCCGATGGACTTTCGTTGCGGTACCTGGAAACCTGCTGTCGCACGTGGCGCCACCCACGATCATTGACGCTGACTACCCATTCGCCTGTTCGCCTGGTGTCGTCGGCGGCACGCTGGATCCTCTGCACCAAGCGGGGCCGCAGTGCGAACGACCTTGCCCGGGCGGCTACATGTGCCCCAGTGCAACGGTAGTGCCGCGCCCGTGCCGCGCGGGCACATTCTGCCCCACTGGCAGCCCTGCTGGTGTGACGTGCCCTGAGGGAACTTTTGGAGACGAGGAGCGGCTGCAATCCGATGAACAGTGCCTCAGCTGCCCACCAGGTCATTGGTGCACGGGAGGCAACAAGATTCCGTGCGGAGAAGACACGTACATCGCTGCTGGGACGAGCACACCCTCCACCATCAGCGTGTGCCGCCCGTGCCCTGGCGGCGCAGTGAGTCCTCCAGCATCAGCGGGGCTCGTGGCGTGTCAGTGCGCCATCGGCACGTACGATGAGCGCAGCGCAACCGAGCTGCTACAGGCCCAGGAGCTTGGCGTGCGTTGCAGGCCGTGCCCCGTGCCTGGGTCAGTCTGCGACGCGCCAGGGACGACACTCGAGCTGCTACCGCTACAGCAGGGCTACTGGCGAGTCTCGCCTCTCAGCCTGGACCTGCGCGCGTGCCCCGACGAGCAGGCCGAACACAACTCCTCCTGTGCTGGCGGCAGTGGATTGCCGTGCAAACCCGGTACCATGGGACCGTACTGCACGCTTTGTGCCAATGTGACCTCTCAGTACTTCGACGAAGGTTCGTCGGAATGCGTTTCCTGCGGCGAGCGCAAGACGCACCCGGGCGTCGGCGTCGCATCCGTTCTGATGATGTTTGTGCTGCTGGCCGCGCTCTACATACTCGTGCGCCGCAAATGCCCCAAGACGGTCAAAAAGATCGAGACTCGCGTGATGCGGTTGATTGTGCGCTTGTCACTGCGAGCGCGGTTCAAAATCCTGGTCACATTCATGGTAATTGCGATCAATGTTGGGCCTGTTTACCGCGTGTCGCTGCCGGATGACGTTCGCCGGCTGCTGGACGTATTTGCGCTGCTCGGATTCGACATTTCGATTTTTGGCCCCCTGGCATGCCTTAACGTGGACTCTTTTCGCACTGAGCTAACGGTGTGTCTCGCGGGCCCGATCATCGCAATTGTGCTCACGATGATCGTATGCGTCTTCCGTCGCACCTTCCAGCTGCTCATCTACCACTGCCGTCGGCTTTTCCGGCGCAGCAAGAACAACGGGCGGCACGCTCTGAGGCGTTCAGCCACGGCCAGCAGCCTGGTTTGGAACAACGCTGTACCTCAGGGAGACATTTCGCGTCAAGCGGAAGCGCAGAACGACGTGGAGTCGACAGCTCCACCCACCAGGATTGATGAGGCAATACGGCGCGGCTGGCTTGATGCATTGCCATTCATGCTCATCATCTCGTTCCTCCTCTCGCCCGTGGCATACAACCGTGCCTTCCGCTCATTTGTATGCGATAAATTCCCGCTCGAGGCAGGCGGTGAGGCCGTCCAATCATTCCTCGTGGCCGACTACCGGGTCGAGTGCAACTCAGACGAGCACAAGGCGATCCAGCTCGTGGCGTGGTGGAACATCGGGATCTATGCTATCGGACTTCCCCTCGGCTACGCTTGCTTGCTCAAGACGGCACTCAAGTCGATCGTCGAGGAGGAACCAACGCCATTGACGCGCGCGCTGGACTTCTTGTACCGTGAGTACCGACCAACACGTACCACCGTGTTCTGGGAGCTCGCTGAGGTCGCAAAGAAAGAGACCCTCGCGGGCTTCCTGGTGCTGCTTAACCCAGGACGGCTCTCGCAGCTGCTCACGGGAGTGGTGGCTGCGCTTTTCTTCTTGCTTCTTCAGGCACAGGTTCAACCGTTTCGCAACGATGCTGACAACTTCCTTGGGCTCGTCTTTGGCGTCGGTCTGGTTGGGCTGTTGGTGCTGTGCATTCTTCTCAAGGTGGAGATCATCACGGATCAGCTCGGCGACTCGCTTTCCGCCTCGGTCGCCGAGATGCTTCAGTTTGACGCGGTGGCGATCTCAGGAGGCATGCTTGGCGCGCTGCTTGCGGGTGTGATTCTCAGCGGTCTGATCTTCGTCTTTGACGTGCTCGATTCGGGCAGGCGGCTTGCGCGCGAGCGTGCCAAGCAGATCCAAGCCGAGCTGTCGCGCGGCCGGATGACGCAGCCGCCGCAGTGCAAGTGGTCGCTGGAGCCGGGTATGGCCTATGCGAGCTTCCTCTCGCATTACAAAGTGGAGGCGGGGTCGGACGCGCGCTACTTATCCGACTTTATGCGGCGCATGTCGGGCGCTCCCTCGTACCTCGACTCCAACAACCTGGTCGACCTGCGCGCTCTCTTTACCGAGGGTGTGCACAAGAGCGAGGTGGTCGTGCTGCTGGCGACTAAGCTGGTGCTGACGCGGCCCTGGTGCATCCTCGAGCTCTGGGAGACGCATCAGAGGAAGATTCCGCTCATTCTCTTCCCAGTCACGGGGAAGGGCTGGACGGACGAGTGGGCCATCGAGTACATCAATGACATTGAGACACAACTCGAGGGGTACACGCCGGGTGCGCTTGGCGCAGTCAAGGATCACCTGCTGGAGCAGGGTGTTACCGATATTGGCGCTCTCAAAACCGCGCTTCTTGAAGTGCTTGGTCTCGCAGAGGGAATGAATCCGGTCCCGAGACTCGAATGGCAGCCATGGGGTTTGCTAGCACGGTGAAATGGGCGGCTCGACGCCGCCACAGATTCCTGCGGCCAGCCCGTGTCGCCCCTGGCTTGCTCTGGGCCGAAGGTTTCGCCTGGGAAGACCTGGTAGTTTTGCCCCCTGGAAGCCGTCAGGTTGTGCGCGCCACCATTTCTTTTCTTTGCTATTTTCTGCACGCAGGCTCTGACAATCAGATTGTCGCGACGTGCGTCAAGCTATTCGATACCATGGCGCAGATGACTGGACGTCAGCTCAACTGGGCCGATCCTCTCGGCGAGTACGTCGGCAGAGGCTCTCAAGGCGTGGCCAACGACAAGGGCGGCAAGAAAGCGTCCAAAGTCCTCTCGTTCAGGCGCTCTAGGCGCCCCAAATTAGAGCTTCCGAAGAAAAAGCTGCTCCTCGTGTACAACGCCGACGCAACGGGGGCAGCTGCTGCGCGCGCACTGCAGGTGAGCATGGAGATCTCACCCCCCCTCACACACCCTTCAGCACTAGCATTGATCCACGAGCCAATCTCCACTTTTCGCAACGAAGGTGCGCCTTGAGGAGGCCATGAACTCCTTTCACTACCGCGCTATGAAACGCTTCGAGACGGAGGTGATGAGGAAGGCTGATTCGAAGACGAGGAAAAAGCTACAGGCAGCAGAAGAGGGCAAGAAGAATCGCATGCGCAAGTTTTCGCGGCTGGGTTCTAACGCTGATTCCGACGGTGCACTTGCCAGTGCACCTGCCGGTGCACCTGCCGCGGCGAGCTCTGTTGGAAGCACGCCTCGAAGCACGCCTCGAAGCACGCCTCGAGGTGGCGACGAGCCTGGCTCCGAGGGCGAGGACGAAGAAGGGTGGGAGGTGGTGCTCGCATCTGACGATGTCGAGCTGGCGACCAGTGAAGTCGAGGAGGCTGACGTCGTGGTGCTTTTGCAGACAGGCGGCGTGCTTGAAAAGGCCAGCGTGCTGATCCGTATGTACGAAGCGGACACCAGCGACAAGCCGATCATGTGCATTCTCGTGCCTGGTGCCGGATACGACTTTGCCTTGGTGAAGAACCATCTGATGGAACTCAAGAAGGAATTGCGGAGCGAGGAACTCAAAGAGGTCGTTAGGCACATGCGTGAGCGGGGCGAGCCCGCCGGCAAGCTCGGCATCTGGCTCTCGCGTTCGATCCCTCTCATCATCTCGGTCGCCATCCCCATCAACGGCACGGACAACGAGGTCGAGGCCTCAACAACGGACTTCGTAGACCGTCTGGCACGAGTTCGCATCAACAAGCGGGCCGGCTTCACGACAAAGCTCGACGCTGAGGGGGAGAGGGCGATGCACAAGCTGGCGCGCGACGTGTCGCGCGACGTGTCGCGCACCAAGGACAATTTCCAGATGCTACTCAGGCAAACGGCCATAAAGGGAGCAGCTTCGTGCAGCGCCATCCCAGAGGGCCATGCAGTGGAGATGGTGAAACACGAGGCCGACTCCGTTGTGCACGCAGTGGAGTCAGTGGGGCACGCAGTGGAGGCGGCGGCACACGAGACAGCCTCTGCGGCGCACGCGGCAGCAGTTCAGCTTCAAGCGAGGTTCCGCGGCATGGGTCTGCGGTCTACTATGAATCGGAGCGACTCGCAGTCAGCTCTACTCCGCAGCTGTAGCTCTGCGGCAGCACTCCAGGTCGCGCCTAGCGACGCTGCGCCTCCGGTACCTGTTGAGATCACCACGAGCCGTGTCGAATCTCCACGGCCCGGCCTGCGCGAGTCGTTCGCGAGCAAAAAGGACGTGCGTCCTCCATCGACGATGCCTCCTGGCCAATCAACCAACGGCAAGGAGCCGGTCTCGGAAGAGCACGTCTGAGCACGAGGAGCCCGCGCGCCGGTGACCGACGACCCAAGTCGAGCTTCGAGGGACAGGAGAGAGAGGTTCACCAGGGGAGCGGGTGGCGGGAGGGGTGGGTGGCGAGGGGGGGGGGGCGCGGGACAGGGGGGTACGGTATGTCGGACAGCGGCCCCGTGCGCTGATATGCACCTGGGGTGCTCGCACGTGATGCACCCTGAACTGGGCATATCTGTCACGCTGTCTCGACTAACTACAGCGGGTGCTGTCTGTATCGTCGCGACTCTTATTTACTTTGGGTAAGAGATGGTACTTTAGATTACTTTAGATCTTAGCTTCGCCTAAGCCGCCGGTCAGGAGGGCCCACGCGGGGATCCGGGTGCGAAGACTTGCAACGCGCCGCGGGTGACGAGCGTAGCGAGCGCACGCGTAGCGTGCCGAGCGTAGCGAGCCGCCGCGTAGCGGCGCCTTACGGTGTGGACGATTTGGCGCTGGGAAGGTC
>Ga0209713_10000445_pt1 | contig 23243 bp, 9 predicted proteins | sample ArcOceMetagenome_3_FD_187444 | JGI IMG/M metagenome (GOLD analysis project Ga0209713, IMG submission 187444) | Marine eukaryotic phytoplankton communities from Arctic Ocean - Arctic Ocean- Svalbard ARC20M Metagenome (SPAdes) (version 2) | ecosystem: Environmental > Aquatic > Marine > Oceanic... | reverse complement strand
CAACTGTGATCGTTGCCGCTGCCACCGCTGCCGCCGCTGCCGCCGCTGCCGCCACTGCCGCCGCTGCCGCCGCTGCCGCCGCTGCCGCCGCTGCCGCCGCTGCCGCCGCTGCCGCCGCTGCCGCAGCCGCCGCAGCCGCCGCGGCCGCTGATGCCACTGCCAGCACCACTAGCGGTGGCACCACTAGAGGCAGCACCACTAGCGGCAGCACCACTAGCGGCAGCACCACTAGCGGCAGCATAGGCGCCATCACGACTGCCGTTCCACCCACATCCGCCCTCGGCGAACTCGGGTCTGCCATGGCGTCTCGCACCTTCGCTGCAAGCCGAGCCACCGCGCCCGCTCCTGAAGACGGCATCGGGCGCCCCGTGACCGCCCTGGCACCCGCCGCCTGGGCTTGCCGCCGGGACGTCACCCGCCTGACCAAAGAGTCGCGAAAGCCTACGCAGTCGCCTCGCCGCACTCCGCAGAGGCGAGGAGGCGTCCACGTGCTGCTGCTGCCGATCGCGCCGCACCACAGCCTCTCGGCCGACGACCCTCGCCTCGCCGCCTTCCTCACCTGCTTCTTTGGCGCCTTCCTCGCCGTGCGCCTCACCGCGCGTCTCGCCAGGTGCCGCAGGGCGACGACTGCGCTCGACTGCACCGCCTCCATCTCTGCTGCACCGAGTGCCGTTGGCGGCTGACTGGGCGCTCTGCCTAACATGTGTGTGTGTGCTGCGATCACCCGTGGCCGCAATCCGCCCAAATGCCTCACCATCTGGCCCAGCACGCCACTGCACTTGCAGCGGCTCGGTTCCATGCGTGCAGCCTGCGTCGTCTGCAGCATAGTTGTGTCTGCTGCTCTCGTCAGCCGCGTTGCCGCCCTGACCGAAGAATCGAAGCACTTGTTGGGCCTTGCTGAGCGGCGACATGGGAGGTGAGAGATGCGCGCGCACTGACCCATCCTGCTGCTCCTGCTGCTCCTGCTGCCGCGGATGCTGCTGACCGTCACCAGAGAGACGCACCATACCGAGAACGCCAGACCTAGCCTTCGCCCAGGCGCCCTTGCTGTTGCGATCGTCCACTTTTGCCTTGGCCGCAGCTATCTTGGCAAAGTACGCCTCGGAGTGCTCAGGGCCAGCGTGGCAGCGCCGGTTGCTCTCTTGCTCTGTCGTTAGCCTGCGCCGCTCCTGCTCGGCGGCGATGCGCCGCCGCTCACGCTCGATCGGAGTCGGCTGCAGCCGCTTGGGCATATCGTACAAGCGGCGCAGCGCGCGGTAGGTTGCCGTAGATTCTCAAAAATCTCAACTTTGGAGCGGTGAAATCACAGGGTCGACCTCCCCGTACCCGCCCCCCCTCCCCTCACGCATCCTCGTCGCAGAGGGCATCTTGGTTTGCATGGCCGCTGCGACCCCAGAATCGTTGTTGTTTTGAATCTCCGCAAGCTTGTTGACAACAAGTGTTGACTCCGCAAAGTTGTTGACAATCATCAAGTGTTGACCGTATCTCCGCACTCCGCATGGGTTTTGTGTCCGGTGTATACGTTTTGTGTCCGGTGTATGCCTCGCCAGGAAAGCGAGCAGAGAGAAAGAGACAGAAGTGTGTGACGTTGAGCCTTGGCGAACGGCGCCATGAGAATAATAAAAAAGAGGCTTTTTCCCGAACACATTCTGACTCAGCCTCACCCCTCACTCAGCCTGTCCGCAGCCACTTGGCGAGCTTGCCGCCGCTGTGCACGTCGCACAGCTTGCTCCACCCCTGGGCGGCCTCGACGAAGCGCGGCCGCTCGTGCTCGTCCGGCGCGAGCGTCTTGCGCAGGAACTCCCACTCGTCGTCGGCGCACGAGGCGGGGCGGTCGGGCACGCGGGGCGGGTCCTCGCCGAGCGGCGTGCGCACGACCTCGAGGCCGTTGAAGAGCGCAAAGTCGCCGTTGTAAAAGTCCTCGCCGTGCTCGAGGTAGTAGTAGCACTCGTACAGCATCACGCCGAACGAGAAGACGTCGGCCGCCAGCCCGTACGAGCACGGCTCGCGCTCGACCTCGGGCGCCATGTACAGCGCCGTGCCGATGCACTCGCTCAGCCGCGCGTCGGCCGCGGCGAGGGGCTGCGCCGTCCCAAAGTCGGCGAGCTTGCAGCGGCGGCGCCCGTCGCACAGCACGTTGGGCGGCTTGAGGTCGCGGTGGACGACCGGCCGCGCGCGCGTGTGCAGGTACGCGAGGCCGCTCAGCACGTCGGCGAACATCGCACGCACCGCCGCCGCGTCGGCCGCGTCGCCGCCGAGGTTGCCCTGCATCGCGTCGTACAGCGTCCCCTCGCGGAACTCGAGCACGAGCCGCTTGCCGTCGCTCACGCCGAGGAGCGCGACGAGGCTCGGGTGGAGCAGCGTCGACATGATGCCCACCTCCCACTCGAGCTCCCTCTCCAGCTCCGCCTCCGTCTTGCCGTCGGCCTCCTTGAGCTGCTTGACCGCCACCTTCTGCCCGTACAGCAGCCCGCGGCACACCGTCGCAAACTGGCCCTCGGCGATCTCGCCGCCCAGCTCGACGTCGCTCAGCGGCAGCTTGGTCGCCACGGGCGCGGGCGTCGGGGCGGTGGCTGGACCGGTGGCGGCGGCGGTGGCGGCGGCTGGCGCGGGTGGCGGCGGCGCGGGCGCGGGCGCGGGCGGCGGCGAGGCGGAGGCGGAGGGCTGTCCGCCCGCCGCGAGCACGAGCAGCTGGCCGACACGCAGGACCGAATCGGCAGCGCCCTCTCTTTGGGCGGTGGCAACCGCCTGGGCAACCTCGCGCTCGAGCCGCGCGTCACCACCGGTGGCACGAGGCCTCGCCCGGTCTCGGTTGGCGTCGGCCAGCGCAAGGATGGCGCTGTGCAGCCGGTCACACGCGTCAGGGACCTCCACCTTGTCCGACGGCTTCAGGCCCGCCGTCTCGATCGCCAGGCCCAGCTGGCGCTCCAGGTCGTGAGAGGCCGCGTACTCCTGCGGGCTCATCGGCTTGTCGGCGGCGCCGGCTTGCAGCAGCGAGTGGGCGATCATCTCGAGCGGCACAGCAGTCTGAAGCTCGATCGCGTCGCGCACGCATCGCTTTAGGCGGCTGACCCAGACCATGCTTCTTGGTTAGCGCTCGCCGCAAGTGCCAGGGCTGCGTCTCGACCCGAGTCGCTCGCTCAAAGGCAGCCTCCCTCGGGGCGCCGAAGGCTCACCGTGGTGATGCACCCCGGCGCCAGTGGCCGGCGGCGCCTGGGCCCCCGTCGCTACAAGGCGAGGTGGAGAAAGGTCGCTTCCGTGTGTGGAGGCCACGGACCCACCTCGTGTTACTAGTGCGTCTAGCTTAACTTGTTAGTTGCTGCGCCTACGTGGTCTTTTCGTTGGGGCGGTGGCTGTATGTGTGTAGCGTCCCCGTCTGAGTAGGCTCAGTGTTATTGCCCCCGGCGGAACTGCCATCAGGCGAAACAGAAGACCAAGCTATAGCCGAACGACTTTTGACGGGCTGCGGGCTCTGCGCCGCTCCTCGATGGAGCACGGCCTCATCTGGGGCCACCTGGTCCTCAAGACGTCGCTCGGCGTCACGTACGTCGACTGCGAGCAGTACCCCGAGTGGGAGCTCGATGGCCGCGACAACCTGGTGCTGCCGGGCGTGTCGGAGATCATGATAGCCAACGGCGAGCTGGAGCTAAGGATCAAGGACTGCAACAAGGAGGTGCTCCGCGCGTACACGCTGAAGCACACGCTCCAGAGAGGGCAGACCGAGCTCGTCTCGGCCGAGGGCGACATGCAGATCAGGCTCAAGCAGCGGGTCGGCGACACGTGGATGATCGAGCAGATCGCGCTGCACTTCCCACTGCACCTGCAGGTGCGCGCGTCGAGCGAGCTGTCCAAGCCAGGCGTGCGGCTCCACCAGGTCGCACCCGCGCTGCACGCCGGGCGGCGTGCCGCGCCGGGGCAGTTCTACACGCTCAACGCCAACGAGACGATGCGGATCTCAGTCGGCGAGGCCGTGCTGCTCGAGGCCGACGGCGTCGCGCGCCGCCCGTCTCCACACCCCTCGGTATCTGGGAGCCAGCAGCGCCGCAGCGGCCAGCTGTCGCGAAAGTCGACGAAGGCCTTCGATCAGAGGTACCTCGGCGCGCCCGACGGCCGCAGGACGTCTGCGACGTCATCGCCGCGCAGGACGAGCACCGCCGCCAAGCTCGCGCCGAGCAAGTTCGCGCGGAGAGACTCGTCGACGTGTGCATCGTCGGGTGGCTGGCCGTCGTCGGCGCCCGACCAGGCGGAGGACGACCTCGAGGATCTGCGCGGCATGAGCTTTCGTTGCAGTACTCAGTCATTCGATCAGGCGGCGGCGAAGGCGGCAAGAGTTGGCGCGACGATGACTGAGGAGGATCTTCAGGCGTCCATAAAAGCCGCCACGGAGGCGAGGGCGGTGGTGCGACGAGCCAGCCTGAGGAAGGGTATGGTGACGTCGGAAGCCACGCGGGAGGCGGTGGCGGCGGCGCAGGCGGCGGTGGAGGCGGCGGAGAGGGCGCGGGGCGGCGCTGTGCCGGAGGCGGAGGGGGACGTGGCGAGCAGTGAGCGGGTCGCGTGGCCCGCCTTTGTGTCGCTCGGTGTGGAGCGCCGGTCGCTGCTGATGCCTTTCACGACCGCATCTTCCTCACAACAGGACGGCGAAGAGGCGCCGCCAACGATCACGATGAAGCAAGTCGCCGACTGTGGCAACTCGGCCGACGTGGCGCAGATGGAGGCGGACGTGGGCGACGCGGCGGCCGCCGCGGCGAAGCCCGCCGCCGCTGCGAAGCCGGACGCGCCGCCTGCTGCCACCGCAAAGCCCGCGGCGCCAGCGGCGGACGCGCCGTTCATCGCCGCGAAGACGTTTGCGGGCAAGAAGGCGGGCTACGTCTTCAAGAAGGGCGCGCAGGGCGTCGGCTACTACGTCGACAAGGAGCCGGTGCCCGCGCTGGGCGGCGGCGGCAAGGGCGCGGCGGCGGCGTCGCCCGCCAAGCCGGGCGCGCCGGTGAAGCGGACGCTGCCCAACGGCGTCGAGCTGACGGCCCTGGTCGTGGGCAAGGGCTCGCAGGCCCTTGCCGCGTTGGACGAGGGCGCCGTGCTGGAGACCGACGAGCGCGCAGCATCGGCGATAATCGCGCCACCGGGCGCCGTCCTGGCAGAGGCGACCGGGGGGGCTGGTGGCGCGGTGTCGGCGGGTGCCGCGGGCGTGGCATGGCAGTCGCTGCCGCCCTCGTCGTCGTCGTCGTCGTCAGCGGCGGCGGCGGCGGCGGTGGCGTCCGGTGTGGCGGCGCGGCCCGCGGAGGCGACCTTGGATGCGCAGCTCTACGACCTGTCGCAACGCAGCGTGCGCAGCCCCGAGCCGCCGCCTGAGCCGGAGCGGCTTCCTCCGCCCTCGCGGCGCCGAGGCAGCGGCCCCCTCCTCGGAAGCAGCGGGGCAGCGGGCGCACCGCCGTTTGCCGGCGCGACGCAGCAATACATCAGCAAGCCAAAGTTCGGCGTGGCGCCACCAAAGCTCGGCGCGACGCAGCCGCCGCCGCAGCGGAGCAAGACGGCGCGGGCGGTCGCGCTCGAGCGCAAGCTGCAGCCCGACATCCCGGCGTTCGACCCGGCCAAGCTGCTCGGTGGGCCGCGCCTCACGGTGCCCGGGGGCGGTGGGCTCACGCAGACGGGCGCCATGGCGCAGAACCCAGCCACCCCCATGGCCACCCCCAGCAGCGGCGGCTCCCGGTCGCTCGATGGGATGCCCGCGCCGCGCCCGCCCGACCCGCCGCAGCCGAAGGCGCCGTCGCCGGTTCAGGCGGGTCAGCCGAGCCCGCGGCTGCCCCGCGGGGTAGCCCCTGTCTCCCGAGAGACAAAGTACCGCAAGTCGTCCGTCGAGGGCATCGCTGTGCCGATGGTGTACGAGACTCCGGTGCCGCCGCCGCGCCGCATCTCCACCGCGCCGGGGGCGGATCGAATGTCGCCGCGCGTGGCGACGCTGGCGATGGGCGAGGCGATGGCGGCGGCGGTGCAGAGCGGCGGGCCCGTCCCCTTCTGGCAAGGGCAGCCGCAGCCGCAGCAGCCGCCGTCCTTGCGTGCGGACGCGGCGGGGCGGCGGGGAAGCAACGCCCCCGAGCCGCCGTCGGCGTCGGCGCTGGCGGCGTGGCTCGCCGAGATGTCGGCGCCGCACTCGTCGCGCCTGATGCTCTCGCTGGCGCGCCACCCAGACCCAGGCGCGCTGCCGTCGCTGCCGCTGCCGCAGGTGCTCCTGCAGTCGCTCGGCGACTACCTGCAGGGCCCGCACGCCAAGGCGGCGGCGCCCACCACCGCCGAGGGCCAGTGGCTGCCGGCGCGTGCGCTGATGAAGCAGGCGCCGACCGTCGATCGGCAGGGCGTCGCACACCTCGCCGACAGCGGCGACGACGGCGGCGTCGTCGACCTCGAGGCGATGCGCGCGCAGCTGACGGCGGCGCTGCGGCAGCTCGAGGTGCTCGCGCCGATGGCGTCGGCGCGCCTCGGCACCGTCGCCAAGAGCGCCGCCAACCAGTGGGACGGCACCGCGCTGCTCCCCGCCGAGCCGACGCCGGCGCCGTCGCCGCGCGCGCAGCACACCATGCTGCCGTTTCTGCGCAGGGAAGCGACGCCGTCCTCGGTCTCGATTGGTGGCGACGCCAACGTCATCAGGACCGCGGTCTACTCGGACCGCCCACAGACCGCGACGCTGCCGAAGACGCCGCAGCCGGTGCTCGAGAAGAACCTGCGGAGCATGCGACGACGGGCCGCCAAGGAGGCCGAGGAGGCCGCAAAAAAGCAGGCTGCAAAACAGTCCGAAGCCGTGAGGCCCCCCAGCGGGCGATTCGTGGGAGCCCCCGTGGGCGCGGATCCAGAGTCGAGAACGACCAACATGCTCCTGCACTAGATGACATCTACTTTAGCGCGTGCACTATTACGGTAGTCTACGTAATCGTAAACTCAGATCTCAGTCTGCCGCCACGTACTCATGCCGCCGGTCCTTGACGCTGTGAGTCAACCTCGGCACCTCATCGGCCGGCTGTTCGACCCAACGATCGCCGTCGTCGGCGTACGCTTCCATGTCGTCGTCGTCGGCGACCCGCTGAGGCAACAGCTCCAGCCGCTTCCTCGTCCGCCTGGTCGGTCCTCGGCGGGTAGGTTCCGACGACATCTCCATCTCAGCCACCGTGCCAGCCACTTCGCGTCGCAGGTAGCCCTCGTGCCATCGCCTCACACAACAGTAGAGCAGCAGCAGCAGCACAGCGCCGGTTCCTCCAAGAGCGGGCCACCAATCGGGCCGGTGCGCCAGCTGCGCCAGCAGAGCTTCGATGCCCTCGCGCTCTTCTTGGGCAGAGCTCGCCTGCACCTGCACCGTCGCGGAGCGCTGGGGCTGGGGGGGCTCCTTGACCGATGTTTGCGGGTGCTGTTCTCCGATCGGGTCGTTGGAGGAGGAGGCGTCGAGTGGCGAGGCGGCTGCGCTGTGCGTCCCGCCCTTGTCGGCCGTGTCGGCGGCGACGCACCGACGCACGCCTTCCACCATCTCGCAGATTACCTCCACTGGCGGTGGGCTTGGAGGCAGCGGGGGCGGCGGTGGCGGTGGGGGAGGAGGCGGCTCTGGAGATGGCGCCACGGCGTGATGCCTTGGTGGCGGTGGCGAGGTGCGCCGTAGCGTGAACGGCGGCGGCGGGGGAGAGCTAGGCGGAGGCGGCGGCGGTCGCCGGAGCTCGTCACGCGTGGGCACGAACGTCGCAGGGAGACCGGCGAGCAGTTGGATCCTGTCCGCCGCTGGATGCACGTTGCGCATGTCCACGATCAGCCCACCCAGCTCAAGCGCCAAGTAGAAGCCACCGATTGACTGCTTCCGCAGGTAGTCGACCAGCGCCACCTGAAAGGTGCGGTCCTGTCCGCTGAGGCTGCCCCCAAACTCGGCCACCACCACCGGCGCGCGGCCTTCTCGCTGCAGGTACCCCCAGTTGGTGTCCCAGACCTGCGGCAGGTTGCGTGGGAACGTGCGGCCGGCGAACAGCGGCTCGAGCGGCCTTGCCGACGGTAGGCGAATCCGTGGCGAGTAGACGACCTTGTCGTGGGCCAGCGCCACGGGGAACATGGCCGCTCCCTGCAGATTTTCGCCCTGCCACGCCATGAGATCTGCCACAGCCAGCGACGCAGGCGTCGCCGTCAGGCAGTAGCCTGTGGTGTCTAGCGAGCCCTCCTTGCATTGGCCCACGCCCTCCACAAAGATGAGCAGCCTCGGGCACACGCGCAGCACCTCGCCACCCAGGTCGGCTGCCATCTCATCCCAGCTGGGGTGGGGATATCGAAGCTCCGACGAGGCCTCGCCGGCCCCGTCGCCCCAATAGACGTGTGGTGGCGAGCGCATCACGCTGCCGCCGATCAGGTTCCAGAAGAGCTCCGCGTCGCACAGCTCCTTCGCGAGCTTGCGCCACGCGTAGCGCAGCGCCGTCATGGCCTCACCTGAGAGGCGGCCGTGCTCGTCGACGTCCTCCACCATCTCGTCCTCGAGCTCGCCGGGCCGCAACCGCATGTCCAGCTGCACGAGCACGCCGGACTCGCCTGCCGTCTTGATAATCTCCTTGAGCTGGTCGAGGTAGTTGCGGTACACCAGATCGCCATTCTGCTCACGCGCGCCCTTGAGCTGCCTCGCCGCCTCCAGGCAGGGGTGATTGCTGTCGGCGAGCGCGAGCGCGAACGCGGCGACGGGCAAGCGTACTGCATTGAACCGCTGGTCGCGCAAAAACTGCGTGTACCAACTGATTGGCCGAATGTCCGTGCCACGCAGGTAGCAGTCCTGGTCGGCGAGTCCGTGCCACACCGCGCCCTTGAGGTTCAGGACGGCACCCGCCGACCGTCCCCACGCGTTTGAGTACAGCCTGCCGTGCGAAGTCCAGAACTCGGACGGAACAAACGATCGGTCCTCCGGCGGCCAAGGCGGCGGCGACGCAGCAGGCGGCGGCGACGGGTCACGGCCCATGCAGCCCTGAAGGAGGCCGCACTCGAGACATGACGGATCGTCGCACGTCTCGCGGGTGCACCACGCCTCGCAGACGCGTGGCTTGCCCGTGTGCGTGCCGCAATTGGGACACGACGAGCACGCCTGATCTGAGCAGGTCCATTCGTTGCAGAAAGAGGCACACGGAGCGATCGATGCGATTGGAGAGCCGATGAGGAGGATCGTGCCGAGCGGGCGCATGGTCCAGACGATCAACACGCGCGCTGCACGCGAACAACGTGAGCCCGCCGGTGCGGTGCGGTGCATGCAAAAAGCATGCCAAACGTCGAGTGAGCGTTTCGAGCGGCAATCATAGCGGCCTGGTATTGTGCGTGGTCTTCGGGCCTAATCTCTTCTTCTTCAATCACGCGTTCTTCTCTACTGGTAAAACGGAAAACCTATGGCTATACACGTCAAACCTACAGACCTAATTTTTTTTAGAGTGAGAAAGTGACATGACCCCCAACTGGTATATGCAGACGAGCCTAACATGGCGGGGTGCGTGTGTCAAAAGGGCTTTTTTTTAATCGCTGACGGTCGTACGGTACACTGTTTTATGTGCGGCTGATTCAGCCACGATTACACCCCCGCAAGGTTGAGGTTCCGGGCCGCATCATTCAGTGAGGTTCCGGTGAGCTCGTCATGTTCCACGGTGACAAAATGAGCACGATCACCAGTGGGGCTTTTCGCGAGAGCGTCGGCTGAGTCGATGAAGTCGTTGCGCGAGACGTCGCCTCTCTGCCCGAAGTTCTCGAGGATAGTCCGCTTGCACCGCTCGCTGCATGTCTCAAGCTCTGCAAAATGGAGCCGCGGCTCCGCATTCTGCGGGTCTGGGTGCACTTTCCGGAGCCACACTGGTGTGGTCGCCGGACCCATGGGCTGGCCGATGCCTCGGAACTCCATCAGCTGCTTACCGCAGACCTGGCACAGCCGAGCTTCGTGCGTCTGGCGCCAGGCAATCAGGCACGAGTCACAATTCGGGCGATCGCACAAGCGCAGCTTCGGCCCGTGGGTATAGGTGGCGGCCACCACACCCGCTCGCACCCACGTGACGGCTCCGTGCTGCGAAACGCCGTCAGCACCCTCGGTGGCCGCCTGCCGCTCCGAGGCACTGCTGAACTTCTTCTCCGAGGATGACAGCATCATGACGTACTCTTGCAGCGAGAGCTGCCGCTTTGAGTAGACAGGCGTCCCGTCCCCCCTCGCAAAAACCTCGGCAGGCAGACGGCCGGCAAATGGCCCGGCGAGGAACGGCTCGGTCTGCACCGCCATCACGTGCTTGACAAACGCCGCCCACTTGGTGTGCGGCAGGCAGAGCTTCTTGTGCGCGCTCCATCCCGCCTTTTGGCACTCGGCTCCGCAGTAGCCGACAATGTGACAGCCGGCGCACCACTTGAGCGATCGCACATTTGCCCCGCACTCGGCGCACGTGCCCAGGAGCTGAGCGCGCGCATCAAAACCGCGGCCGTCGCTGTTGACGTCTCCACTGGGTTGCGGCGCTTTGGCAGCCTTCAAAGGCTGCGACGTGGCTTGGGCTGCCCCTGTGCCACTGCCAGCACAGGTTGTCCAAAACTTGATAGCGCCGAGGGCGGGGTCTGACGCATGCTTGGGGTCGCTCATCAGGTCTGCAAATGGGGCGTACAGGTCCGCCAGCTTGGCCGGTGCCCCGGATGCGACAACCGAGGCCATCCACGGTGCGTCGAGCGGCTTGGGGTGGTTCTTGGCCTTGAACAAGACCGAGTATAGCATCCGTGCCACGCCATCCGCCATGTAGTCCGACTTGCGCTCGAGGGAGTCCTTCGGAGCAGCGACTGACAGCATCTTGAGCTGTTCCTCGTAACCTGGCGGAATCGACATGCCGCTCTCACGCATCTTGCGAAGCGTCTCTTCAGGATCATGTGGCTCACCCAGCAGTCGGTCGAGCTCGTTGGCGCGCGCGACACGCAGCGCTCGGGCCGCGCGCTTGCGCTCCGCGGCCGAGTTGCGCGCATAATCGGGTATCGGGCTCGGGATGGCTTGTAGAATGGGAAGAATCAGCGCGGCAACTGCGCTTGTTGTCTTGGCATCGGCGTTGGCGGCCTCGGAGAGCTGCGCCCAGTTGTACAGCGTGCAGTTGGCGATGTTGACGAGCCGCTCGGCCATGTACTGCTGCTGGTCGTGATCATGCGGGCAGCACATGGATGCAAACGGTTGTCTCCAGCGGTAGTTGCTCAGCAGAGAGGCTGCCACAGGCGCAAACGCCTCGCGGAAGAGGACATTCTGCACGAGAGCCGAGACATACGGTTCTCCCTCGGGAGCCATGTCAGCCAACGCCGAGAGCGCCACACGACGTGCTGACTGGAAGACGCCAGGAGCAACTTGTACGACCTCGTCGGCCCAGTGCTGCGAGTTCGCGAGCCCACCCTCGGGCCAAGCACCGAAAGCGATCTGCACGACAGCCGCTACGCCGCCGCCGTCCACAAACGCCTGGTTAGCCTCGTACGCCACTTTGCCGAGCACGACATGAAGAGCCCGGACGCGGTGCTGAGCATCGGTTGGCGGCGTTGGACCGGCCCAGAGCACACTGCAGGTCGGGGGGGACTGGTCGATCGATAAACACTCAGGTTTGATCGCAATGACCTCGTCTCCGTCTGTGCGCACCTTCCAGCGCCCAGTAGCGGCTATCCGCGTGACTAGGCTGCCGCTGCGCCCATTCAAGTCGGCACGGCTCTGGAGACCATGGATCGTGGCCCGTTCTCCGCTGAACCGCGGTGCCGCCATCGTGATCTGTTGCGATGATGAAGCCATTTGGCGTGCATGCCACGCACATGCGCCGCCTGAGTTTGGAGTCTCGCCGGCGAGGCCGACGTGCGAGGCGTCACCTCTTTAGACGCAGCGTTTAACGCAGCCCCTGTGTTCCGTGAACTTGGGTTTGCCGACCATGCACCCCGTCGCCAACACGACGCTCGGCCCAGTGCCAGGGCGCCTCCTTGGCAACGGCGTCGCCGAGTACCTTGGCATGCAGTACGCGATGGCCGAGCGCTGGGCTGTGCCTGTCGACCGCACCGCGCCGTACGACACTGCCAACGGACAGTTTGGGCCAAACTGCCCGCAGTTTCCCGGCCAGGTCTACAACGAGAGCTTCGCCGACGAGCAGTGTCTCTACATCCAGGGCTGCTGGGCGCCGCCGGCGAGCGCCACGCGTCCTGCGCCGGTGCTCGTCTGGATCCACGGAGGTGGGCTCGACTTTGGTGGCGGCTCCGCCTTCAACGGCTCGGCGCTCGCGGCGGCGCACGGCGCGCTCGTCTGCACGATCAACTATCGCCTTGGCTGGCTCGGCTGGCTCGCGTTTCCGGAGGATGCCAATCGCACTACGGGCAACTGGGGGCTTCTCGACCAGCAGAGCGCACTCCGCTGGGTGCGAGCGAACGCGGCAGCCTTTGGCGGCGACGGCGACGCCGTCACGCTCTTTGGCCAAAGCGCGGGCGCCTCCTCCGTGCTGCGGCACCTGGTCAGCCCGGCCAGCCGCGGCCTCTTCCGCCGCGCCGTCTCGGAGAGCGGTACGCTGCACGCGTGGACCCGCGCGTTCGCGCTGTCGAAGGCCGCGAGCGCCGCGGCGGCGCTCGGCTGCGCCGCGGGCGCATCGCGCCGGTGCATGGGCGGCGCGAGCGTCGCGCAGATCCTGGCGGCGCAGGGCCCCGGGGGCACGCCGGGCCTCACCGACGAGACCGTCCTCGCCGTCGTCGACGGCGTCGTCCTACCCGCGTCGCCTCTCGAGCTGCTGCGCGCGGGGCGCGTGCCGAAAGGCGTCTCGCTCCTCGTCGGCGGCAACACGCTCGACGCCTCGCTCTTCACGTACGGCTACCCCGACTTCGCCAACCTGAGCGCGGCCGCGTACACCGCCGCAGTCAACGTGTCGGTGCGCGTCGACGGCCGCAGCGGCGGCCGGCAGCTCGATCAGCTGCTGTCGCTCTACCCGCCGTCGACGAGCGCCGCCGCCAACCAGCGCTCGTACGCCCTCTTCGCCACCGACGACGCCTTCCTCTGCGCTGCGCGCGCGGCGGCGGGCGCCGCGGCCGCCGCGGGAATACCGACGTACCTCTACCACTACCACCACGCGTGGGCCGACCCGCGCTGCTCCGACCTCTACTTTGCGCCTGAGTTCGAGGTGACGCACACCGCCGAGATCTCGTACGTCTTCATGCAGCCGACCTTCGTCTTCGGCAAGCCGCAGCACCCCGAGCGCTGCGCGTTCAACCGGAGCGAGGCCGCCTTCGCGTCGTTTGTCGGTGGGATGTGGACGGCCTTTGCGCGCAGCGGCGTGCCGCACGGCGCGTGGCCGCGCTACGGCCTTGGTGGTGGGGGTGGAGAGGGGTCGCGCGACGAGGCCGATGCCGCAGTCGTGCTCAAGCGGGCAGACGACCTCGGCAACGTCACGGTGGGGTGGCGCGCGGCCGAGTGCGTCGGCTGGGCGCCGTGAGTCAAAACCCACCAAAAAAACTTAAAGCGAGTTTGAGTTGTTTCACCCCTCGTGTCGTCGTCGTCCTCTTGGAACAGAATCCATATAGAATCCATAAAAATTAACGATGCAACCCATGGGTGGTAACCGACGACACAAATGCCCTGCCACGCACGCTTTCAAAAAGGGGTCCTCCGCGCCGCGCGCGCGCCAGTCAGCAGGCGCGTGTGCTCACTGGTTCATCCACGGCGGCGTGCGGAAGTCCTTGCCGGCGTACCCAACCTCGGAGCCGAGCTCCTCCTCGATGCGCATCAGCTGGTTGTACTTGGCGAGGCGCTCCGAGCGGCACGGCGCGCCCGTCTTGATCTGGCCGGTGCACAGGCCGACGGCGAGGTCGGCGATGTACGTGTCCTCCGTCTCGCCCGAGCGGTGCGACGTCATGACGCCCCAGCCGGCGGCCTTGGCGTCCTTGACGGCCTGGATCGCCTCGGTGACCGAGCCGATCTGGTTGACCTTGAGCAGCAGCGCGTTGCACGACTTCTCGTCGATGGCGCGCGCGATCTTGGTCGGGTTGGTGACGGTGAGGTCGTCGCCGACGATCTGAACGTCGCCGCCCACCTTGGCGGTCATGTCCGACCAGCTCGCCCAGTCGTCCTCGTCGAAGCCGTCCTCGAGCGTCACGATCGGGAAGTCCTTGATCAGGCCGGCGTAGAAGTCCATCAGCGCCGGGCCCGAAAGCACCTGCGACTCGTCCTTCACCTCGTCCCACATGCCGAGGTCGTACTTGGCGTCGGCGCCCGAGCCGCTCTCCTTGACCTTGAACTCGGAGGCGGCGACGTCGAGGCCGACCGTGCACTTGCCCGTGTACCCCGCCGCCTCGATGGCCTCGACGACGAGCTCGAGGCCGGAGCGGCAGTCGCACGGCGGCGCGAAGCCGCCCTCGTCGCCGATCAGCGTCGAGTCGCCGCCGAACTTCTTCTTGAGGATCTTGGCGAGGTTGTGGTAGACCTCGGTGCCCATCGTCATCGCCTCGCTGAAGTCCTTCGCGCCGGTCGGCACGACAAAGTACTCCTGGAACGCGAGCTTGTTGCCCGCGTGGCTGCCGCCGTTGATCACGTTGAAGCACGGCACCGGCATGATCAGCTTGTCGTTGCCGGCGAGGTCGGCGAAGTGGCGGTAGAGGGGCACGCCCTTGGCCGCCGCGCCCGCCTTGGCCGCCGCGAGCGAGACACCGAGGATGGCGTTCGCGCCGAGGTTGCCCTTGTTGGGGGTGCCGTCGAGCTCGTTCATCAGGTTGTCGATCGCCACCTGGTCGGTCGGGTCCATGCCCAGCACCTTGGGCGCGATGATGTCGTTGACATTCTTCATCGCCGTCAGGACGCCCTTGCCCATGAAGCGGTCGCCCTTGTCGCGCAGCTCGACGGCCTCGTACGCACCGGTCGACGCGCCGCTCGGCACCGACGCGCGGTGCAGCTCGCCGCCGCTCATGATGTCCACCTCGATGGTCGGGTTGCCGCGCGAGTCGAAGATCTGCCGCGCCTTGACCGAGTCGATCGACGCCATCATGATGTCGGCGGCGGCGCGGCGCGTCAGCGCCGGCTGCTGCATCGACGGCGCGACGGCGCCGCCCAGCATATAACCGCTCACTGCAGACGAGAGGAAGAGCATGTCGAAAGTGCACAAAGGTACGTACTGCGATGCGTAATCGCCTTCGTGGTCGACAATCGGACACGAGGATTGATTGCACCATCGCGCCGTCCAGGGGGGGTGATTAAGAACTCAAACCAAACACGGCGACGTCCAGAATGCCGAGGGCGTCGCCACCTCGACGTAGATGGTGACGCAAAAGACGCCGCTCGCCGCCAGCACGAACACGTGCCAGATTGCGTTGTGGAACTCCAGCCGGCTCATCGCCCACGGGACGAGCCCGGCGGTGTAGATCGCGCCGCCAACGACGCACTGCCTCAGCGCCCACGGCGACACGGCACCGCGCAGGTCGGACCAGATGGCGAGCACGGCCCAGCCCATCGCGAGGAAGCAGGCCACGTGCAGCGGCAGCACGTCGAGCGCCGAGCGGGAGGCCTTTGCGACAAAGGAGACCAGCCCCACGGTCCAGACGAACGCGAGCGTGCGCCAGAAGCACAGGATGGTCATGAGGGGCGTGTATGACCCGGCGATGAGTAGCAGTATCCCGGTGTGGTCGGCCAGTTGCAGCGCCCACAGCTGACGCGGCAGCCGTGCCACGAGCATGTTGAACGCGGCCGAGCAGTAGAGCATGGCTAGCAGTGAACCGACATACATTGCGACGGCGGCCGCGACTGGCTGCGGGCACTCGGGCACTGCGACGCGAAGGAGCAGCACCACGCCGCTGACGGAGCCCAGGAGCATGCCCACGAGATGCACAGCGGCGTCAGCGGCGAGTTCACGCCGGCTGTAGCCCACCTCCGGGCTGCGATACGGTCCGAAGCAGCCGGCCGGGTACCAGGCAATGCGTTGTGCCCACCAGCTCGATGGCGGGCCATCCCGTTCAGGAGCGGTCGGCGCCCCGGGGCCGGCCTTCTCCCTCGCTGCCGTAAGGCGTGGAGATCGACGCGGCGTCGGCATGTAGCGGGTGGTTTGTTGCGAGTGACCCTCTCACCCGACGTGACGTGGGATTGTTAGCTTTTGTTAGCTGAGTGAGTGACCGCCGAAGAATGCAGACTTTGCGCAATGTGTTGTATGCAAAACGGTCAGACACATACATATGGCTAACACCCGCACCTCCGCGGCCAACCACCTCGACACCGAGGCGTGGAAGCACATCGAGGCGCTGCGCGCGCTGCTGCCGCACGTGAGCGCCTCGGAGACGCTGGCCATGTCGGCGGCGCTCTCGCGGCTGCACGTTGTCTACGGCAGCCGCGCCGCGACTGCCGCGCACAAGCCCAGCTTCTGCACGTCGTGCCTCGCCCAGCTGCGAGCACAGACGCGACGCTGCGTGGCTCCGGTCGTCGGCTGGCTCGCCGGCACGCCGCTGCCGGCCAAGGCAGCGGCGCTCGGTGTCGTCATCTACCGGCGCTACTGCCAGGCCGAGCGCCGACTGATCGCGTGGCGCGCGCACAACCCGTCGGCCGCGCGGTACGCGCTCGACGTGCCGCTCGGGCTGGGCACCGCCGTGCTCTTCTACGGCGACGTCATCTCGGACATCTTCATCGCGTCGGAGCTGTCGGACGCGCGGCAGCGCGGCTGGACGGCGGCGTGCGTGCTCTTCATCCTGCTGCCGTGCATCATGGCGTACGCCTCGACGGCCGCGTACCTGCTGCGGCTGGGCGGCGCGTCGTCGTGCGCGCTGTGGCTGTGGCTGGCGGTCGGGCTGCCGTGGGGCGTGCTGGGCCTCGACCTGACGATGTTCGTCGACATGTGCACGCTGCTGCGCGAGATGCCCGACTACGCGCTCGTCAAGCAGCTCAAGCTGCTGATGCCGTCGTACCGCGCGACGCGCGTGCTGTGGGAGCTCTGCCTCGAGACGCTGCCGATGTCGCTGCTCCAGCTGCACATCTACCATGCGACGCGCCGCATGCGCTCCGACGCAGCAGACGACGCGGCGTCGCAGCAGCAGGCCGGAGGAGGAGGAGGAGGAGGAGCGACGACCAACGGCACCGTGGCCGCCGCCGACGAGGCGGCCGAGGCCGACCTGGGCGCGATCGCGCCGGTGGTGGCGCTCTCGCTGACGCTCTCGCTGCTCAACCTCGTGCAAAAGGGGACGCTGCTGCTGCTCGAGGCCAAGGCCGTCGGCGTGGGCGTGCCGGCGCACCTGTGGCAGCAGCTGCAGCTGGGGCGCGGGCTGCCGCTGCATGCGCTGCGCGCGCACCGCATCGACGCGTGGCAGTCGCAGAGCCACGGCGGGCTCGTGCTGCGCGGCGACGAGATGGCCGAGCTGTGCGCGGCGCTGCGCGTCAACCGCTCGCTCCGGCTCCTCGCGTGCTGCCGCGCCGGCGTCGACTGCGCGGGCGGCGTCGCGCTCGCGCGCGTGCTCACCGTCAACCGCACGCTCACGTCGCTCGACCTCGGCCACAACAGCCTGGGCGGCGGATCGCTCGAGTGGGCGCACGCGCTGAGCGACGCGCTGCGCGCCAACACGACGCTCCTGTCGCTCGGGCTGAGCGGCAACCGCGTCGGCGTGCGCGCGTGCTGCGTGCTCGCGGAGGGGGTCGGCGCCAACGGCGGTCTCTACTCGTTGGACCTCTCGGACAACTGCGTCCTCGGCATCGACGGGATGGGGCTGGGCACCTACTGCGCCGACGGCGCCCTCGCGCTGAGCGCCGCGCTCGAGGCCAACGGCACGCTGCAGTACCTGCGCCTCGAGGGCAACCACCTCGGCGCCGCGCCGCCCAGCCTGCGCCACGCGCTCGCGCGGAACGCCGACCGCCTCCGCGCCAGCTTCAGCCACGCCACCGCCGCCGCCGCCGCCGTCGCCGCCGCCGCCGCCGCCGCCGCGCAGCAGCAGCTTCAGCTCGCGCCCCCCCTCTCGCCGCCGGCAGCCGAGCCGTCCGCGGCCGGCGCCGGGTCGGAGGAGGTGGAGGAGACGATGGCGGCGCCAGCGTCGACGCCGCCCCACGGCGGTCGCACGGCGCGCGCGGCGACGAGGCGGCTGCAGATCGAGCCGGTCGTCGAGGAGGAGGCCGCCGCCATCCCCGCCACGGATACTGCGCCGCCGCCGGAGCAGTCGCCGGGGCGAGTGCGCGCCGTGCTCACGGAGCTCAGGCAGCTGCCGAGCCCCGCGCGGCGCGAGTACCGGCAGGTGGCGGGCGACCAGCACGGTGACGACGCGGGTGCGAGTAGCGCACCCAAGTCGGCTGCAGAGCAGCGCGTCTGAGCCACAACGTTAAAGCCGTAGTCGCAAACGAGTAGATGTAAGACACCAACATCAGACTAACATCAGACAACATAACTGCCATGCCGCTCAAGATTATCGACTCATGACTTCAGCGCGACGCGGAACGGCGCCCCTCGCGCTGCCCAATCGCGACGTCAGGAGCGTCACGACGGCCTCCCTCTTGTTGAGCTGCGCGATGTCGAGCGCGGTCTTGCCGGTCGCATTCGTGGCCGCTGGGTCCGCGCCAGCGTCGAGGAGCGCCTCCACGATGGCGACGTCGCCCGCCCTCGCGGCCAGCGCCAGCGCGCTCCATCCGTCCTTTGTCAGGTTCACGTAGAACTCGGCCGAGAACGCGCGCTCTGCTCCGCCGGCTGGTGCAGCGGAGCACGCCGCCTTCAGAAGCAGCCGCACCATCTGCTTGTCGTGCCGGATGGTCGCTTGGCGGAGCGTGCTGGCGCCCTTGCACGGCAGTGTCAGATCTGCACCGGCGTCGATCAGGCTCCGCGCCACCTCGTGGAGGCCCAGCTGGACCGCCATGTGGATGGGTGCCCTCTCATTTTTATCGCGCGCGTCGACGTCTGTCTGCTGATCGATCACGAAGCGGACCAGCTCCATCCGCTCAGCCTCTCCGTTGGTGTCCCCCTCGTCGAGCGCATCCTCTAGCCGCTCGAGAGCCAGGTGCAGCGCAGTGCGGCCGTCCGCATCCGGCTCCGAGAGGCTGGCGCCCGAGCGCACGAGCTTGGCGACCTTTCGTGTCGCGCCGCGGTCGACGGCCTGCAGCAGCGTCTCGTTGCTCCGCACCATCGAGAGCCCATACCCGAACAGGCTCTTGATGTTCGTCCAGATCAGGGCGAACGCCATCGCGTGGATGTTCACCCAGACTCTGAACCATGCGCGAAGCGAGACCGGCTGGCGCGGCGGGCGGCTGCCGGGCTGCATCGTTGCAGTGGCGACGCTGTGTTTGAGTGCGTCGGGACGCTGGGTCTTGCGTCGGGGGGCGGGCGACTCGCCAGACCCGGAAGTTCGCGCGCACAGGAGCGTAACCACCAAACGAGAGAGATTTGCGCGATGTCATTGAGCCATCAGGCATGTACACCCAGCGGACCGGACGTAGAAGGGTACGTTTGTGATGGCTCACCGTGGTGCAACCCGGGTGTAGTCTGTCTGCGCTCTTAGCACCACGTAGGAATCCTACTCGCTCTTAGAACCACGTACTCGGCTACGAATTGGTATGGGTTGCGTGCGTCCTAGATTTCAGTGGCAGCGGTACTTACTTACTTACTTGCAGCGGTGCCGCTAAGCGGTGTTTGGGGGGTGCACCCCCTATTCAATTTACGTGCGCGACTTGGCGTTTTCGCGCGAAGCCCGACCGCAAGATGATCAGCGACCAGGCCAACGTCACGGTAGAGAACAAGACGCTGGCCAACATTAGCGTCGTCTGGGTCAACAAGCAGAGCATCGAGGAGGTCCTCCTGCCGGTCGTTGAGGCGGGCAAGTCCTACGTGATCAGCTCGAGCACCGGCCATGAGCTGCGGGCGCGTGAGGCCGTCTCACACCGGCTGCTGAGGTCGTTCATGGTCACGGCCGAGCCAGCCCAGCTCATGACCATCGAGTACCCCTCGGCCGTCAAGGAAGAGGCGAAGGCGGCGGCTGCGCCGAAGCAGGAGGAGTCGGACGAGGTCAAGGAGCAGAAGCGGATGGCGCAGGAGTCGGACGCGGTGGGCGTCACATCGACCGAGGTGTTCGCCAAGTATCAGCCCAGCCACGCGCAGCCGGGCTGCGCTCACCCAGCCGACGTCGCCGAGGCGGCGTCGCTCGCGGCGACGCCTGCACCGCATTGCCCGTATCCGCTGATCGACTCGATGCCGCCGGAGCTGATTTCGCAGGGCAAGCTTTCGAGCCTGCAGTTCGAGTCGGTCGCGCTGTGCTGCCAGCGTCACCTGCACGTGCTGCCCACGCCGCCCACCGCGACAGCGGCGGCCGCGGACTCGCCGGCGGGTGGGGCGACGCGCTGCGGCTTCTTCCTCGGCGATGGGGCGGGCGTGGGCAAGGGACGCCAACTTGCAGCGATCTGCCTCGACTCGCTCGCGCGCGGGCGCGACCGCCACCTGTGGTTCTCGTCGAGCGCCGACCTGCGCGTCGACGCGATCCGCGACCTGCGCGACCTCGGCTGCCACGTGGCGGTGCACGACGGGTGCGCCGGGCTGGACAAGGGCAGCAAGGGCTTCGGGACGGCCAAGGAGCTGCAGGCGGGCGTGCTCTTCTCGACGTACATGACGCTCGTCTCCGCCACGTCGGGCCAGAAGCAGAAGGGGCAGTCGCGGCTGCAGCAGATCGTGCAGTGGTGCGGCGGGCCGAGCTTCGAGGGCTGCATGCTCTTTGACGAGTGCCACAAGGCCAAGAACTGGACGGGCAAGGAGGAGACGAGCTCCAAGGTGGCGGCGGCGGTGCTCGAGCTGCAGCGCGCGCTGCCGCTCGCGCGCGTCGTGTACTGCTCGGCGACCGGCTGCACCGACCTCTCGAACATGGCCTACATGGAGCGGCTGGGGCTGTGGGGCGCCTTCTCGGGCTTTCCTACGTTCGACGCCTTCGTCGAGGGCGTGCAAAACCGCGGCGTGGGCGGGCTCGAGATGCTCGCGATGGAGATGAAGGCGACCGGCATGTACGTGTCGCGCGGCCTCTCGTACGAGCAGGCCGAGTTCGAGCTGATGGTGGCGCCGCTGAGCGACGCGCAGAGGGCGACGTTCGACGCGGCGGCGCGCTTCTGGGGCGAGCGGCTCCGGCCGGCGCTCGAGCACGCGGCCGAGCTGTGCAACGCGCAGGCGGGCGTGCTGATGCGCGCCTTCTGGGGAGCGCACCAGCGCTTCTTCAAGCAGCTGTGTGTCTCGCTCAAGGTGGGCAGGCTCGTCGAGCTCGTGCGCGCCGCGCTGGCCAACGGCGAGTGCGCCGTCATCGGACTGCAGTCGACGGGCGAGGCGGCGCTCGAGCGCGCGTTGTCGGCCGATGGGACGCTGAGCGAGCCGGTCAGCCTGTGCCGCTCGATGCTGCACCAGTTTGTCGACGGCCAGTTCCCGACGAGCCGCCAGATCGACGCGAAGCTCAAGAAGGACACCGAGAAGGCCGACAGGGCGCACGAGCAGGCCAAAGAGCAGCACGTGCGGCTGCGCGCCGCCGCCGCCGCCGCCGTCGGCATCGAGAGCGCGCAGAGGCAGGCGGAGATTGCGGGGCTGGTCGACGCGGCGGCGCGGCAGCTGGTGCACGCGGCGACGACGCACGCGGCGCTCGCGGCCAACCTGGCGCGCGAGGAGGCGGCGGCGGGCGTGCCGGTCGACGAGTGCGTCGTGCTCAAGGCGCGGCTGCTGCAGGAGATTGGCGGCGACGGCGCGCAGGGCGGCGGGGACGGTGGTGCGCAGGGCGGAGGTGGCGGCCAGGGCGGCGGGCTCGATCTGCCGCCGAGCGCGCTCGACCTGATCGTCGCCGAGCTGGGCGGCGGCGCCAACGTCGCCGAGATGACGGGGCGCAGTGGGCGGATGGTGCGGACGGGCAGCGGGCGCTGGGCGTACGAGTCGCGCGCCAAGTCGGAGCTGAGCAACGAGATGGAGCGGCTCAACGTGGTCGAGCGCAACGCGTTCATGCACGGCGAGAAGCTCGTCGCGATCATCTCGGACGCCGCGTCGACGGGCATCTCGCTCCAGGCCGACCGGCGCGTGCCCAACCAGCGCCGCCGCCGCCACATCACGCTTGAACTCGCGTGGTCGGCCGACAAGGCCGTCCAGCAGCTGGGCCGCTCGCACCGCTCCAACCAGACGTCTGCGCCGTCGTACGTGCTGCTCACGACCGACGTGGGCGGCGAGGCGCGCTTCGCGTCGGCGGTGGCGCGCCGGCTCGCCGCGCTCGGTGCGCTGACTAAGGGCGACCGCCGCGCCGAGATCGGGCCGCTCGATGCCTTCAACTTTGACACGCCGTTTGGGAAGCGCGCGCTGCGCCACCTGCTGCAGGCGGTCTTCGAGGGCGGCTCGGTCCACCACCCTGGCCTCGGCGCGGCCGACGACGGGCCGCGCACTGCGCAGCTCATCGGCGCTTTCGAGATGCTCGGCCTCGCCGATGCCAAGGAGCGCGAGAAGCTCGAGGTGCGAAAGTTCCTCAACCGTCTACTCGGGCTGCCGCTCGCCGAGCAGAAGCTGCTCTTCGACTTCTTCACGTCGGGGCTCGAGAGCGTGATCGACGCCGCCAAGCGCGACGGCAAGTACGACGAGGGGATGGCCGACATCTCGGGCTCGAGCGTCAAGCTGCTCGAGGACGAGAAGCCGCTGTGGCGCGACCCCGTCACGGGCGCGCAGACGTCCGTCGCGCTCGTGCAGGCCGACCGCGGCGTCTCGTTCGACGCGGCGCGCGCGCTGCTCGACGAGTCGACGCGCGCCGCACGCAAGGCCGCCAAGAAAGAGGCCGCCACGGAGGCCGAGGCGGCGCAGACCGCGAGCGCGCGCGAGGACGCAGAGATGCAGCCTCCCGGCGAGGAGGAGGACGACGACGAGGACGAGGAGGAGGACGACGGCCACGACGAAGAGGGCGGCTTCTTCCGCTCCAGGTTCCTGGTGGACGGCAAGCGGCGGCTGTTCGTCCTCCTCCTTCCGAAGGCGAATAAGCCCGAGTGGTGCAGGAAGGTGCGGCCCGACACGGGGCCGAACAACCTCGATGAGCACTGGGACGAGATGCTGCGAAAGTACAGGCGCGTGGGCGCGGCGGAGGGGCGCGAGGGGTGGACCGCCGCGTACGAGGCGGCGCTGCACGAGAACGCGGGCGGCCGCCTCTCGACGTCGAGCCTGCTGGTGGGCTCGACGCTGCCGCTGCTGCCGACGCTCGAGGAGGTGGTCAAGGAGCACTCGCCGCTGCTCTCGCGGCGCGAGGCGCAGATCACGGCGGTGCGCGTCCAGATGGAGAGCCGCCGGCTGGTGGGCGTCAAGTTCCCGCAA
>Ga0209713_10000443_pt1 | contig 23271 bp, 21 predicted proteins | sample ArcOceMetagenome_3_FD_187444 | JGI IMG/M metagenome (GOLD analysis project Ga0209713, IMG submission 187444) | Marine eukaryotic phytoplankton communities from Arctic Ocean - Arctic Ocean- Svalbard ARC20M Metagenome (SPAdes) (version 2) | ecosystem: Environmental > Aquatic > Marine > Oceanic... | reverse complement strand
CTCCTCTGGGCCCCCCTCCTCTGGGCCCCCCTCCTCTGGGCCCCCCTCCTCTGAGGCCGCCTCTGGACGCAACCTCTGCTTGAACTCGTGCTCTGTGATCTGCTGCTCTTGGCGGTGAGCTGCCAAGACCCGTTCGATGTGCTCGCGGCACCGCTGCTGGTCTGCCAGGATTTCAAACGAAGAACCCATCAAGACCCACTCCTTTGTCCTCGAAATGAGTACGCTGCAATCGGGGTCCACAGCAGAGATGCGCTTCGCATGGTGCAATGCTTCGGCATTGTCTCCAAACACCCCACACAGACGCACCCCTGGCTCCTCGGAAATCGGAGGAATGCCTCGGTGGCTGAGACTGTACACGACGAACCGCTGGTCAGGGTCTTCGAATGGGGGTGGCACAACCCCCTTCTCTGTCTGTGTCCGAGGGAAACTGTGATTACTTTCGTGCGCATCGAACGTGTTTTGACCTTGTACGTCGCGACGCCTCGCCAGCTCGTCGTATGTAGGCTTCATAAAGTCGGCAAGCATACTGCCGGTCGTGTTTTCACCGGAGCCGCTCTCGGGTACCAAATCAGTGCTGGCCATCTTCTTATGGATGCACACACAGAATTCCGCTACTTACCCTGTTCTCCCGCGACCCCCCTATCCACGCGTTGTCGTTTTCGGTGGGTATGGTGCCCTGACACAAACATCCACGTAAACTTGGTGAAAGACATAGGAGTACCCGATGTGGTAGACAAGCGTTGGCTAGGGTTGAATGGACTCCATGGCGTGTGCCGGTCCCAGCAGCGTCTGATTTCCTGCAAACACCGCCGCACCTCGCTCATGTTCAGGTCGGGAACGACGCTTGCCATGCTGATCAATTCTTCTACCTGATCGCAATACAAAAATGAACATGAGCACGAATGGACGCGAAAAAAATGTATTCTTCTTTTATAATTTTTCCAATAGTTTTCAAACAGAATTTTTTTTTTGAGATTTCGGATTTACTGCAAAAGCGAGATGACTTTATGAAGCATAGACGTCAAAACCGTCTTGCTCTCGAGTTGTTGCTTGCAGCCGGCTGCATCAAACTCGACCTCGACCTCACACACCGGTGTGCCTTCAGTTTGGTGCTCTTCTGCTGCCTCTCGGGTGTGACCGTGCCACCTGCGTGTCAAATCAAAGCTCCACATCGCTCCCGGATGGGTCGTCGAAGCCAGTAAGAAGCTTTTACGCTGTTTGATACACACGTGCAGCGGCTCGACAATGAGTGGTAACGTCTCCAGCTCCACGGGGTGCTCATGTGACTGCGCGACCCTCAATGCGGTCACACCGCTCGGCAAAATTTCATTAGTCGCGACCATTGGTGGTGCGAGAGGCATCGAATCACAACCGAGCCGCTCCTTGTAGATTGTCTGCAGCGACACCTGGCAGGTGTTTGGGCCACACACCCGGCTCTGTCGGACTGTTCGGCCGTCTTGGTCCTTGAAAAACACGTCCTCGCTCTCGACCCAGTGTGTCTTGCGCAACCAGTCGGTGCATGCGTCGAGGCGCCGTTGCAAAGTGGTGAACCACAATTGGTCTACCTCAGAGACAAACTGTCCGGTGTTTGGGTCTAGTCTGCCCAACCGTGCCTCCAACTCCTTGTACCCCTGGTTGTGCAAATGCTCCGGTAAACCGATCCCTTGGGTAAGTCGAGAGATCGCTTCTGCTATCATAGTGTGGTCTTCAACTTGCACCCGTATATTATTTGAGCAATTTGTCGGTCCCAACCTACTTTTTACTGGTGGCGGCGGTGTGCATGCTCCGTGCGGACCGGTCCGGCATGTTGACATCCTTTGCCGCCCCTCCTGGCGATACAAGCTTAAAGGTCGGAAAACCTTGGACACCGTGAGCTTGCGCGACTTCAGGGGCAGCATCGCCGTTGACCCTGACGAATACGACATCCGAGTTACTTTGTGCCATTCGGGCCGCCTCTTCGAAGGCAGGCGCTGCTTGTTTGCAGTGGCCACACCACGGAGCGTGGAACTTGACGAACAGCGGCTTGTTTAGTGCCAGCAAGTTCTGGTAATCGGCATCCGACTCGACGGTACGCACCAGACCACCACCACCCAAGTTGAAGCTGCCACCACTGCCCCCGGAGAGCAAGCAGCGAATCACCAAAACGGCGATCAGCACGACCACCGCGATCAGTATCACTTGACAAATACGACCGGCACCCGCACCATCTACAACACACGTCTCCTCACCGTTGTTGGTGGTGCAATTCACCTGATGAGACTGGCCGCCGATGTCGATGTTGAGTACGCGCGACATTGGCTTGTCGCCCAGTTCCGACGACATCAGGTTTTAATACTATGCAAGTGAATTTTTTTTTCCAATGTTTTAATCAAGATATGGTCACTCCGCGACCAGAGGTCTGTGTAGCAGTGGTGGTTGTGGCTGCAGCGGTTGTAGCAGTCGTGCTTTATACCCATCTCAAGAATTCAACCCGACCAGGGGCTGTCGGGCTCGCCTCACCTGCGAACAACAGTGGTCGTTGCAAGAACATGACGTCACCGGCAAAACGCCTTACTCGACGCATAAGCATTCCGATGGTCGTGGTGGACGGCCCGCGAGGCCATCTCCACGTAGATTTGCACTTTACCGGCATGCCGGCCTTGTTTTTCGTCGATACCGGTTATGCGGGTCCGTTAGTGTTCAATCAGTGGCATCACCAACGCGAACTGAGGTGCATGAGTACGGTCAGTGGCAACTCTGCGGAATGGCACCGACTGAGCACTGCCGAGCGACTCTCCGTGTGTTTGGCGGACGACGTCCATTCCGCCCCGGTGCGTGGTCAGACCAACGAACACATCGACGACTTCATGGCAGCCAACAACTGCACCCCATATGCCACAGGCTGCAAAGTCCGTCTGGCTGGGATAGCTTCAGACGCAGTGCAGTCGATGGACATGATCACTTGCCCCATCTCGACAGACAACCACCAATTGAAGCTAAGCGACGACGATCGCTTGGTCACTATGGATATCCCTGGTGTGTGTCATATTCTGACCATTGATTATATGCTCTCCTACGGCGGCGCGGCTATCACTTTTGTACCACCAATGCTCACATTAGGCCCTTTCGATAATAGCGATTGGACTCGCCTTGAGGCGAAGCGTGTGCACGGTGCCTTTGCTGTGAAAATAAACATCGCGGGCCGTGAGGGGTGGTTTACGGTGGACACCGGGTCTTCGATTCCGATTGTGCTCGGAAAGACGTTTTCTCAAGGTTTGCCGATTGAACGAGCAAATATCGAAAAGCCTTTTATCGCCCAAAAAGGCGTTAATTCGGAGAAGACATGCGCAAGCATATACGAACACACGACAGTCAATCTGTGCCAAGCAGACGGTAGATTCCTGGGTGTTGAAACGCCATTGGTCAGCAATGATTCGAACACATCGGGTGTGGCCGGCTATCTCGGATTGGAATTGATCAGGAAAGTAGGCGGTCTTGCACTCACGTCGGATGCGTTATACGTACCCAAACAGCAATCGGCAGAGGCTGTAGCTATTGCAACTTCGTTTCTACAATCAGTCGCAATTGGAGCTTGTACGAGTCGATAAAAAGTAAACACATTTTCTACCCGTACCGCTGTCCCGTCTGAAACATCTACAAGTTGAACATAAAAGGGATCGCAACTTGCATCACCAACTTGATCACAAAATGTCGCGGATCAAACATCTTGCCAGGAGACCAGCAGCTGGGTCGCATTTCAAAAAGAAAGCACAGTGCAAGCGGAAGCAACAAAAGCTCGATTATCCTACGATGCAAAAAGCGAAAAACAAATACAAGATCGCAGCGAACGACATCGTTCAAAAGTTTGCCAAGGGATGCAGCAAAGCCGTCGTGCTCGACACCTCGAAATTCGTCACTTGCAAGAAGTTGTTCAAGGTTGGGGTCAAGAAAATTGTGGTGCCTCAGCTGGCGCACGACGAGTACATCAGCATGCGTCGCAACGTCAGCAAGCTGTCCGGGTCGGTCACCCTCCGCGAATGTCCGATGGCGGATGCGATTCGGCAAGAGTTAGCGACCATGCTGCGAGCAAAGAATGTCCGGGTGTGTGTGTGGCACGACGCGATGTGCACGTGGAACTGTGGTCGGAGTACGGGCACGACGGTGCTTGACGACTACACAGCAATCGTGCAGACCTACGCCGAGAGCCGTTGCTGCAAACCGTTGACGTGTGGTCTGAGCGTGTGTACCAGAGGTAATGTCGCCAAGCGGGTGGATTCGAAGGCGCCGCTCGAAAATCACAAGGACAACATCTACAGTGACCTGCTGGACATTGCCAAGTTGCACTCCGTGTTTCCGTCGGTGGAATCTATTTATCGCTATCCTCAAATGATTTTGTTCGTGCTCACTCTGGAGAAGTTTGCAAACTTGAAGACAGGCCCACGCCCCCGGGTTGCCCCTCGAGTTGCGCCAGTCGTCAAAATGGGCCGTACTACCCCCAAGCTAGGTGATCGGGCGAAGGTGTGGTGGCCACAAGGAAAGTCGTGGCAGCAAGGGTATTACTTTGGCGAGGTTGTACACGTGACAAAGAACAAAGTGAAGATCGTGTACGATCACGAGGAGACATACGACGAGCACGACATTGACCAGGTAGAGAAACCAAAGTAAAGTAAATTAAATTAAATTAAATTAAATCGCGAATTTGTTCATTCCTACTACTTATCGAGCATGTGGGTTGTTTGTAACGTGCTTGTCTAACGTGATGAGTAGCGTCCTCGAGTGCCATCTCGTTCTATTTTCCACGCTGCTCGTTCAAACAGACTGAAAGATCGAATTTTGTACAACCATTTTTCAGAAGACGAGATGCATACCATTATACGCACGGCGCACAACTTTGTAAACCAGCAAGGGGGAGCGACGCAAGTACCAGACCGTTTCGAATCGGTCACCGAAGCGCTTGAACGGCTGTCGGAGTGCTGTGCACTGCACGCCCACGAAATCTTGTCATGTGAGATGGATCCGTCTGTCGGTACGACTCATCGTATCAGAGCAGCCGTGGACCTTGATACTCAAAATCCCGGCCTGTGGGTCGATCAGGTCGGCATTTGCACTATAGACATGGATGCCGACCCACCCAAGAACAGACCAAAGAGGCGTCGGTTTTCGCCCGATCACGAGGACAAACGGGCAGAACTCAAAGTCGCAAAGCTTGAACAAGACCTGGCTGTGGCAGAACAGAAGAAGAAACAGCCAAAGAAACCACGAAAAAAACGCGAGAAAAAGGATACTGAGAAGGAGGAGGATTCGCAGTTGCAGCCTGCTGGTGCGGTCACAATGGACGAGTCCGGCGTGCTGCCACCCCCCATGGACGAGTCCGGCGTCCTGCGAGCTACGGTGCACCTTGCACGGGCACAAGTCCGTAAGGCATTCGACCGGCTACGGGCGCCACCGATGAGCAAAGCAGACACGGCCCAACGAGACGACTCGTTAAAACTGGTCAAGTCTATTCCTCAGAGCGAGCCGACCACACCGTTCGCTACATCAGAACATCGCTTCTTTGCAAACCCGACTTCATACGTCCGTGCATATGAAACACTGGAGTCAGTACAGCTGCATCCTATGCTGCGAGACGCATTGCTGCATTGTCGTCAGGGACATGCTATTGTAGACACAGACGGAGTCCAGCTAATTCAGACGACCTCTGCCAATCTCGCCACGGAGAAAGCCATCAAGCAACTCAGAAATTTGATGACACTGCCAACAAACGGCCCGAAAGCTCTGAGACGGATCCTGGTCTGTGCACCGACAAATCTGCTCGTAGATGGCGCCTGGGCGATGTTCGACCCTGACAAAATGAAAAAAAACAAAATTGTCGTAATGCGCACTACCCCGATTGGCCGTGCGGCTCACGAACACAAGGTTGTTGATAAAAATCTGCAAAGTTATCGGGGCAAATTGGTGGTTTTTTCGACGACGGCCGGTCGTAACACTCCGCAGCTGAGAGATTTGGAGTTCGAAGCGATCATCTTGCTGGGTGCACAGACCACACCCGAATACGAGAGCTGGGCATTACTGAGAGGTAGTACGCGCCATTTGGATTTAGTGAGCTCCGGCGGCGCCGCGGTCGGAGTCGAGCCTCAGAACCGTTCATTGTTTCAACGACTCGTGGCTGCAGATTATCCGGTTGAGGAGTAGGTTTGTGGGTGCTTTGCAGTAAATAAAAAGTAAATTTTTTGAAAACCCATTATTTTTATAATGATGCATATAGTTTCAAGCCGTCACCAAACACGATGAGTTTTGTTTTTTGCAACGGTTCCGAAATTGAGACACCAAGTCGGGCTCCGCGGAAGGAATTGAGATTTTTTACAAGTCAAAGACCAAGGGTTTGGGATGAAGCCTCAAAGCTGTAAACAAAAGGGGCGCAAATTCCAACAACAGATCGCCCAGAGTATCAAGGACACATTCCCGGTTCTGCGAGACAATGATGTCAAAAGTACCAGCATGGGTTGTGGCGGTGAAGATGTCGTCATGTCGCCACTGGCGGAGTCGATTTTCCCGTACTCTGTGGAGTGCAAAAACGTCGAGAAGCTCAACGTGTACGCAGCTTTGGAGCAAGCTGCGACCAACGCACCAAGGAAGAAAACACCGATTTTGGCAATGCGCAGGAACCGAACTAAAGCGTACGCGGTGATTGAATGGGACCATTTTATGGAGCTGGCGAAACGCAGTCATCAACAACACGAAGTCGTAGAGGTAGAGGGTGACGAGCAGACAAAGCACGAAGCCGCAGAGAGTGCTGCTGGGAAGCGCGAACGAGACGATGACGGTGAAACACAACAATGCCTTCGGCATACCCAAATTGCGAAGCTTGGACAATCTCTAAAACAGATTTGTGAGATTGTGAATGAAATGAAACAAGATGTATAAAATATTTCAGAAAATTCAATTTTTTTTAGTCAACGAGACATCGGCTGACCCTTCCGAAACCTTCACCTCGAAGACTTGTGTGTCATTAAATAAATACGTAGAATAAATAACATTGTCACGGACACGGACAGATGACAGCACACCCGACAGGTTGAAACAGTAAAAGGTTGCTTTTATGTCGGTGAATTTGGTGACAATGAGTCGACCCGATTCGCGTTACCAGATCCATAGTACACAATTGGTAGCCGAACTCAGATGTGTTTTGGAACCGCTTTTCGAAGAGCTTTTCGAGCAAGTGTGTGGCGAGCTAACGCGACATTTGGGCATCGACGTGTTGAAAGGTGTACGTGCCGGTGAGAGCTACGGTGAAGCGTTAGGCCGGATGGACGCTTCACCACTCGCGAATAAATTGTGGATACAAGGTATCAATAATATGTGTCGATGGGAAGACGACTTAAGCCAAGAAATAGAACAGCTAAGGCAAAAGACGGACTTTCGTGCAAATATCCAGCGTACATTGTCTAGTCTTGCTGCGGCGTGCGGTCGGTGTGCAAAGTGGTCTCCAAAATGGACACCATCGGAGGCTGAGTTTTTGAAAAGGTTTGTCTGCTGCATCGCCGACTGGCCGTTCTTCGCCAACATACGGTACATCGACAGCAACTACGACACTCGCTCACAGGCACTCCGGGACGTGACCGAAAGGACGTGCTACCGCATTATGGAGCGAGCAACACAGGACCTGCCAGAAGATATAGAACCGAACGGTGCCTTGGTTGTAGCTCAAATGATCGACAATGGCCACCTCCGACTCAGTCCTGTAGCCGAAGAGAATACGCCTACAGGATTCGAACCTACAGCAGGGTCCGAACACGACAGGTCCACGACGTCGCGTCGCTCAGGTACTTTGCTTCGTTCGGGCAACAAAACAGCAACAGCCTCCGCTGTAAGTAACCAGAGCACCCGCTCCACCCAGAGCGCCCGCTCAATACGAAGCGCCCGCTCAATACGAAGCGAGCGGAGTCGCGGTGCCGCAAGTCCACAAACGCGCACAATAATTCTGTCGCCGGACAAGTCCTCCTCCCCTAAAAGTGTCCGTATGGCTTCAGAGGCTGCCGCCGTGGCATCGGCAATCTCTTCGGTGCGCAGCGAACAGAATGTGGCATCGGCAATCTCTTCGGTGCGCAGCGAACAGAATGTGGCATCGGCAATCTCTTCGGTGCGAAACGGTGGAGCGGCTTGTTACCAATCACTGGCTGGGGTATCACTGCCCGTGTCCCCCCAAATTTTACCAGAGGACTCCATATCCAACGTCATGCTGGCCGAACAAGAAGTATAGACATGACAAATAAATCTACCGCGAATTCTCCGTTCGTGTCTGCTTATCGCCGGCCAGTTAGGCCGGGAGGAACATTACCCGCGACCCGAAGGGTCTTGGGTATAAAATCCAAAAGGTACTTATAAATTTGTTTCACATTTTTTTGTTTCAATTTGGTTGGCGAATGTACATTCGCCAAATAGGCTGAACACTCCGGCGTACACACTGCACACTCCTGCGTACACAAGAACAGAATTACAAAATATAAATGAGAAAAAATATAAAAGAGTGAAAATATAAAAGAGTGAAAATATAAAAGAGTGAAAATATAAAAGAGTGAAAATATAAAAGAGTGAAAATATAAATGAGATCTGTCCAGGCTGAACTAGAAAAATCTTATGTACATATTTATCACATTTTTCTTGGTTGAACGTCAACTCAGATATGCTGAACACACAGAATCCGGCGAACATTCAGTGCACACACTGACCGAGTAGACACTCCACTGGACACAAAAATGAAGAAAAGATAAATAGTGAAGATGTAAAAGAGTGAAAATATAAATGAGAAAATATAAATGAGAAAATATAAATGAGAAAATATAAATTACTTGTTGTGTGACAAAAACTTTGGCCGAAAACAAGTTCGAAATTCAACTCATTTTTTTAATCATCACTCATCAACACCACCAACAACACACTCATCAAATGGCCACACGAATGACTACCAGCGAAATGCTGCGGGCACTAAGATTGCCTACAACTACACTGGTGCGGGACGATTCACATTATATGTACGAACGCTGGCACACCAGCTTTAACGCAGAATGGATACGCCAGCAGAACTGGGGCACTTTACGAGGTCACTGTATGAAAAGCGGCGATGATGCCATGATCAGCGAGGCTCCCGACGACGTCTCTGTAGGGGTGCTCGATACCTCGAACAGCAGCGCACCAAACGCCTCACTGCAGTCGTCCACATCGATTTCGTCATCTACACTACCGTATGCAATGCGAGTCGTCAAGGGTACCGCCCGTGGGAACGAGGGACTCTGTGGTGATGTGCCCACGGGACAAGAGACGTCGTCTGAGACGGGTGTGCTTTCGATAAGGAGCTCAACATTGCGCAACTCCAAGCTGTGACCGTTCGCGTATTGCTGCATGATTCGATGCAGGTTGTAAATCTGCGACGGCCTATCCAATGTGAGGAGAATGTCACAAAATACGTCCGTCTTGAGTGTCGGTAATAGTTGAAAGATGGTTTTGCGAATGCCTTGCACGCTGTGTTCCAGATGGTATTCGGCCCGACTCATGTCCATGTGGCAAATGTCGGCAAAAACGTTGACGAAATCAGTCAACACTGGCACGCAAAAACCACCAACTCTCGCGTACTGCTGACATGACTCGGTCAGTTGGTCGCAGAGAGTCAGGAAGTCATCCTCGAGGAAGAACAGCAAACCGTCTTGCTCCAGCTGCGCGCACCGCGAATTCTCCGTCTCGGGCAGCAGCAACCGTGTAGCATCGTTGTACCGCAGAGAGCGTTTCACCTCTGTGCTGGTGGCGGTGTTTAGCCTCGCGAGTTCGACTTTGTTTAGTTTGTGACGAATATGAGGTTCCACTGCCCCGCGCTGAGACACGAGGTAGGCAAACAGCGAGTCCGCAGCATAGCGATAGAGAATGGTGGTGTCTACATACAAGTCGAACCACCCCCCTCCCTCTTCAGTCTTCTTGCCGGACCCGCGGGGGACAATCTCCAAAGTGATGGGATCTGTGTTGTTCGTAGGTTTCGGTAGCCGTTGCCACCAGTGCTGAATCCGCGCGGCCGCGGCCCGGTGCCGTTTAGCGGCAACCGCCCACACGCTGAGGTTGGGTTTCAGCAATGCATACGTCGCACGAGTGAGCGGCATGATGGTTGACATATGACAAACAAAAATATTTGTGCTTTAGGTGAATTCTTTTTCATTTTCCATTGGTTACTATATTTTTATTCTACTTGTTTTAATAAACATTTGAATAGATATTTGAATAGATATTTTAATAGATATTTTATTGGGTTTCCCACATATCCATCATGATGGCTTCCACCTCTGCGGTGAGTACTCCCAGTTGTGTCTTGCGTTCCCTCTTGACGAGTGCTTCGATGCTCGCAGCGAAACGATTCTGAAGCCTTGCGGCAGGCGACTGGTCCAGTACCGTTGCGTAATTCTTCATATCTGCCAACACGTAATCCAACAGCAAGCTTGCGACTTCCTCTCTTGCGGTGTAAAGGCTCGCCCTTTCCCTTACATACCACAGAACCCAAGGTTGTTTCATGGCCTTGTGGGTGACCACGAAGGACTGCGCGAAGCGCGGCAGAGTCGAAAGGTAACCCCTCAGCAGCTGCAGCATATGACGACGCAAGTGTGCAATTACCTCTGGCTTTAACAATCGCAAGTCCGGCGTGAGCAGTGCCGTCAAGGACCCAATGGGGTCTTCTGTATCCTTGTTGCACAGCCCAACGAGCTCGCCATTGCCGAGCAACTCCTGGCAAGCGACCCGGAACGGTTGTTTCTTTCCGGGAGTGCGCAGCGTCTGTGGTCGGATATTCTTCATCTTGCTCGGCTCGCACAGGTCAGACAGCGCATCCTGCCACTCGGGTGTTTGTTCGAGCAACAGCGTGCTGATTGCCTTGACCTTTGCTCTGAGCTTATCGCCCTGGCACTTGGCGTCCTTGAAAGCAGACACGTTGTCGTTCATCCGCTCCACGGCAGCATCCTTTTCCCTTTTAACCTGATCCAGCTTGCGACTCAGATTGGCATTTTCGTTGGTCACTTTCTCCAACTGCATCCTCAACAAGGCTGCCTCCTTGGAAATACAGTCCAAGGCCCCTGTGTCGATTTCCACTGGTTTGTCTGACCCTCTCCCCCTCTTCGCACCTCGTTCGCTCATCTTCGATGTCAGTCTCGGCTCTAGACAAGTTGTCCTGCGCCAGTCGGTCTCTGATTCGATACAAAAGTTTGTAGTCCTGGGTAGCATGCCACTAAGCTGCTAGTTAATTTCGGAACGCTTTCGGGGAGACTTGCGGGCGACACTTGCGATGACCTGTCTTTTTCGAGGAAGTTACTTTTTGTATGTTTAGCACTGCTTTGTCAAATATGCCGCCGACCGCCGAATGCCCAGTGGCCCACAGTTGCGGAGGCACCCAAATTTTTTTCACCAGTACACTCGCCCCGGACACGACCCGCTCCACGAGCAGCGGTTGCAGGTCCACCCCAGCAATCAGCAGTGTGAGCCACTCGACAACGTAGGCGTCCGCGCAGAAGCCGTCGCAGATTCTGGCTTGTATGGTGGGGTAAGTCACCGAGCGGCTAGGGAGTTCCCTCCCGCAGTAGGCGTTGGCGAACAGCAAGCAGCAGAGGCCACAGGTCGCACCGGATCGGAACGCTTGCATATCGCTCATTGCCGACACGAGCGGGCTGTACACGAGGACCGACAGGTGTGCGTATTTTAGAGCCGTCATCGTACCGCCTATTAACTTGTCCGTACTCTTACCCAGCTGCTGGACGTCGTCCTCACCAGCAACCGCCACCACACGTTGTATGACGCGAGTAAGGCCGGGTTGCCCGATCAACGTAAAGACAAAGTGAATCATTGCACTACACAGGACGCTGATCAGGTGTATCATCGCCATGCACAATCGGAGAAAGTGCATGCTTTACTGACGCTTTTGAAAAAATCAGTATCCCAAAATGCACAACGCGAGTAAAACACACCAACAAAATGTGAGAATTTTTTTCACTGGGAAGGATTTTCACTGACAGTGTACACCCATTCTTGGTGCGATAAAATCTAGCACAGCCGAAAAAAATGCCCATTGATATTGATTAGAAAACATTAAGTATGGAATTGGCAAAAGATGTCGGGCGCGGTGGTGTCTGGGGGTTGATCGTCGGCGGAGTCATGGGTGCATTGCGGCACCGTGCCAGAACAGCCAATGCACAGCGCCTCGGGGCTTGTAGCGTCGACACGCGCTATCTTGAAAAGGACCCAGTGTTTTTGGACGCTGTGCTGGATCTGATGCCGTACGGAAAACGCAGCAAGCACTCAGCTCAGCTGTGTGACGTGATTGCCCGCAATGCCAATGAGCTAGTGCAATGTGCGGTAATTCTGAACCAACCAGGGGCTTCCAATATGGGGGCACTACGCTGGAAGGCGAACCGCAGATTCGAGGGCCTGCAGGATGCCTCCAAGGCGCTGAATCACGCCCACCCAAACGACTTGGATATCGGCGCATACACGAATGTTTTGCAGCAATGCGCCGACAGCTACATCCACAACATGACGCTGATGTAAGTAAGCCGCTCCGAAAATGCCAGCTTTCCCTTTTTGCCGACGTCTCCATTTTCCATGGAGGTGTTCGTGATGGCTTACATGCTGCCAGCCCAGCAAGGGCTCGCGCGGCTGACGAGATTCGAGAAGGTGCACATTGTTGGATTGTTGCGACTTCAATGGGTGCGAGAACGCAAGCAAAGTCTGTCCTTCGATCAGGCCGAGGCAATCCTTAAAAATGGTAGCTGTGAGTTGTTACTGCAGCGCACGTACACGGATGGTAGCACGAAGATTTTCGACATAGGCACTGACTGCCGGTTAACGGAGCATTCTGAAAATAAACAATGATCTACTTTTTTTGTAATTGTATTTCTAATATGTTGGCTCTCAAAAGCGGAAAAGACGTGCGTCAAGCTTTGAAGCCAGTCTTCACGCAAAACGGGTACGCAATTGTCATGGTGCACTCACCTTCGTGCACCCACTGCCGGAACGCGCTGCCTGCGTTCCAACAAGCTGCCAACAACAACGGCCAATCGGATCGCACCTACGCCAGCATCGACACAACCGACAACAATTTGGCAGCTTTTATTTCAGAGAGAAATGTAAGCGGAGTTCCGACGTTTTTCATTCTGCGCTCAGACTACAGTATCGAAAAGGTCAATCCGGATCGCACGATGCAAGGGTTTCTCGAGATCTGATGACGTCCGAAAAACAAACTGCTCTGGTCAAACGCCGCGTCATGCTTTTGTTGTTCTGCGCATAATCAAACATGCGTATAATCAATGAGTGGGTGACAAATCAAGTGACCATCGTTCTGCAGCAAATGCTAGCTGACCGAGGATACTCGTCGATCGAGCTGATTGGTAACCACGAGACGTTTATTTCTGGCGGAATCATCATGAGAGCTGGTGTGCCTCGGAAAATTGACGTGATAAGCATCCCAGAAAAAATAGGTGTTAAAACGCTACGGAGTGTCGAAGATGAATACCAACAACAAAGCGTCATGATAGTAACCTTACAAAAGCCGACACCTCCGGGGCTACGTCAGTTGGCTAAGATTGGTTCCTTGTGTAGCGTGTACGACATCGGCTTTTTGGTAAGAAATGTGACGCGACACCATCTCGTGCCGAAACACGAAATTGTGGACAAGCAGGAAATTTCACAAATCTGCAAAAGGTGGAGAATCGACTGTCTAAGACGGCTTCCGGTGATGCGGCTGCAGGATCCCATTGTGCGTTACTTAGGAGCCGGAATTGGCGACGTGATAAAAGTGTCCGGGCCGGACGGGACGTCGGTTGGTGCCTCGATCCGGTATTGTCTTGTTTGCAAGAATTGATCGGCCAACAAAATAAATGTGTTTTTTTATCATAAGTTATAAAATTCTTCTTTTTTTAAGAGAAAAGTTTTCACCCACTTTCAACTTTTTATGTGGTGTATTTGCTGAAGCAAAGTGCCGCTTGCGAGCTGCTGATGGAAAGTATGTCGGTGGCCGATCATAGTGATATGAAGCAAGAGCTGAAACGCCGAACGAAACAATATCGTGTTATGAAAGATCGAAATCAGGAGTTGTCCGACGAGATGGAGTCCATCAAATCTTCATTGCAGGCCGTACAACCCCCCTCTGCTGCCACGCTGGCCCAGCAAGCTCGACGTTCGGAGGTAACGTTCGATGCACTCAAACTGCAGATCGGCGATCTCAATCGGCGCCGAAAAGTTTTGCAGCACGAGGTCCACACGCTGACCGGCTCGCTTGCGAAAGAGAGGGATCGAGCAGACACGCTCCAGTCAAGGATCACCGTACTCGAAGAAGAGAAAACGCAAGATGATTCGGCCACTTTGAAGAAGAAAGCGCTCAAGATTCAAAAAGAAAACAAGTCGCTGAAGGATTGCACGTGTCGACTTGAGCAGCAAATCATGCAGCTGGCGGGGGAAACGCCGAGCAGGGTCGATTTGCTGCAACAGATCGCTGCCCAACAGGAAGAGCTCTCCAAGCGGAAGACGGAGATAGATGTGCTCAAGGAGTCGTGCGACAATGCGGCCGCCGAGAAGCTGACCAAGAAGGATGCGAATGGCAACAACAGCGCAGAGACTACCGCGGAAATTGCCGCTCTAAGGGCTGGTGTGAAGCAGTACAAGAAGCAGATAAAAACATTGATAGTTGAGAAGTCTACCACACACAAGCGCATCCAGGATCTCGAGTGTCGGGTGCTGGAGAGCTCCGGTGCCGATTTGGAGACGCGTTGCAACGAACAACACGTCGTAATTCAAGAGCTGCACCGGGAGCTACAACGAAATAGGGAGACGCTCAGTTCGTTGGAAGCGGACCATTCTTCTCGCTCGAAAGGCCACAAGGTGGAAACCCGTTGTGATGAACATCATCTCAGCTTTCTCACGGAAAGCTTAACTACGCTGGAAGTGCAGATGGCGCAGATGCTCAACGGCCTAGAAAACATCGAGACGAACACTAGCGCTATATTAGTGGATTCAGAAAAGATTCTGAGCTACGGTGTGGAGACGAGAGTGAAACACAATGCCTCGGCCATCGCAAAGGCTAGCAAGAAGATTCTCAAGGTTCTAGAGACGATGTCTTAGAAAATATTTTTCAACCCAAAAAAATTATAATTTTTTTCAGAGTTTTATCCTTATTTTTTGCTACATGTACATGAAATCAGGTGGCTGATTTGCAACCTGAGTGAATTTGACGGAGAGCGCTTCAAACAGCTCGGGGTCAACGACGGTTTGTAGGCCGCTCCGGAGGCTGAGATTGAGCCCCCTCAGCCGTTGCTGCTCCGTCTTGGTCGCGCTGCTGAGCACCATGTCCGGTGCCACGAGGAGCAGGTTGATCTGGCGCACGACTGCCTCCAGCATGCGTTTGAGTTGGCGCACGCCCTGTTCCGATTGAGCCGACTGCTTGACGACATATTCTATAGTCTCTCGTGGTATGACGATGAGCTGGTCGAGGGCGACATCACTCAGGGCTCGGGGTAACAGATGCGCCTGGGCTATGGCAATTTTCGTATCGACACAAGCCGGTCTGCAGTGGACCAGCGTGACCCGATCGCGCAAAATCGGATTGAGCGCTTCGGCGTCGTTCAGCGTCAGCACAAACACTGCTCGTGAGACATCGAGCTCGATTCCCTGCAAATAATCGTCTTGGTAGGCCATGTTCTGGGTGGCATCCAGCAACGGAATCAGCACCGACGCCGCGTCGTCGCCACCGCGCATGTTGCCCATTTTGTCAACTTCGTCTAACAGTATGACCGGGTCCATGCACCGGGCTTGCACGAGAGCTTCCAATACGGCACCTTGCCGAGAACCTTCGTAGGTGAGCGAAAAGCCCTTCAGAAAGGCACCGTCACGGACGCCGGCACAGGAAATTTGGTGAAACGGGCGATGCAGCGCGTCGGCTATGCCGTATCGTGCCAACGTAGTTTTGCCCACACCGGGCGGCCCCACCAGTCCGATGATGGGCGGGGGAGCCTGTGGGTTGACGAGTGTCTGTGCCACGGTCTGCAGCAGGAGCTGCTTGGCCGTTTCTTGGCCGTGAACGTGCTCGTCGAGCTTGCTCGCGGCTCGCGACAGGTGTTGCCCGACGGCCGCTTGGTGGGTGGGGGTTCTTACTTCGCTCGCGTACTGTCCGAACGGCACTTGCAACAAAGTTTTGAGCCAGGTGGCGCTCTTCGCATCGTCACACTTGAGTGTCTGCAGGACATTCCATGCACGAACCTTGGCCGTTTCGGGCATTTTGCTTTGCAGGACCTGGAACTTGAGTGGCACCTGCTCGCTGCAGGCCTCGTTGAGCCGCAGCTCCTCTTGCTTGAGCTGTTCCCGCCAGTCCTTCGAGAGGCCAGCGAGGTAACGGTCGTTTGCCTGCTGCGACTCTAGAATTGCGGCAAACAGCTCTAAGCCGGCCTCTTCTTGGTCGCTACTCTCGTCATCGCTACTCTCGTCGTCGCTGGTTTCCTCGCGAGCCAAATTCTTTTCGATCTCGCGCAAGCTTGACTTTAAAAGTAACGGTAGCATCGGCAGCACAGCTTGGGTGAGCAGGTCGACCCCCTCTATGCTGGACTTTTCCTTCCTACGCCCGTTGTTGCGGCTGTACCTGGGGCGTATCTGCAACTCTTCGTCCGAGTCCTCAGCGGTGGGTACCACGGTGCTCTTTTGACGTTGGCGCAGTGTATACTTGCCACGCTTCAATATCTTCGTTGACCCCTTCTTTTTGACACGCGGGTATTCGTCGTCGTCGTCGCTGGAGGAGCCGCGGAAGACGTTGTTTTTGCTGCGCGTCCGCTTGGCCACCGGCTGGGTATCATTAGCACCCGAGTTGGAACGACGAGGCATCTCGAATCCTTTGGTGAAGAGCGATCACAAAAATGGGATTCACCAAATGTGGCAGCACAGGTGTATTTCGGACAAGTATACAAACAATTTCGGAATTTCTACTGTTGCTAAAATTAGTGTTGCAAAATTAAAAGTTTAACCAAGTTTTTATTTTAATCGCAGCAGACAATCGGATCGCTTCTTCTCAAGGCGAAGGGGGAACGCGGTATGGCATGCGGCTGACCACCTCGACCAACTCTTGGTCGCGTGCAGAGTCTGCATTCTCTTGCTGCTCTGTCGCCTCTGCGTCGCTGACCAAATGCTCCGCAAAGAGCTCCTCGCCAAACATGTCTGAGAGATTGTTATCGATACCCTCGTGCTCCCACAGACCGAGCCACGACACATCCTGGTGCGGCAGACCTTCGGTCAGGTGGCGGCGGAACCGAGAATCGTCGCTCTCGCTCGCAAACAGGGTATCGACATCCTCCCTGGGCGGCCTGGTCTGTTGTGGTTCTCGAGTGTGCCCTCTGAATCTGGACTGACCCACCCGCCGCTGGCAACACGCTTGCAGGACATTCACGTCGCCGCCGGTGTGCATGCTCGCAGTCGTCGTTTTGGTGGGCCGCAGCACCTGGCTGCACCCGGTACCCACAAACGGCGTCTTGCCCAGCATGATGCTCTGCGACACGCCCTGTACTGTGTCCCGCTCGCAAAACACGCCCGCGTCGGTGAGGACTTCGCTGGTCTCTTCAAAGCTCGATCTCATCAGGGGGCCAGTCTCGGCAATCCGGTTGATGCCATGGCGGCTCAGGCTCATGATCACACCGTTCTGTGTCATGCAGTTGGCGACCATCATGAGGTGGCGGTCGTTGACCTTGTTGCTATCTCCAGCTATGAGCTGTCGCAACTCGTGGAAAATCAGGACGCGCGCTGCCGAGATGCCGAGGACCTCGAACACGTTGACTATTGAGTTGGTTGTGATCCGCTCCCAGCAGATGTCTGGCTGCCACATCATTTCGGCAAGGTCGGTTCCAGCTGTCTCTATAACAATTTCCTGCTGCACCGACAGGGCTCGCCCCGGGCTCACGACGACTTGCGGCACTTCGCGAAGCTCGGCCAGCTGGATACCAGCAGTGCCCCCTATGACGGTGTTCTTCATCATCTGCGAGAAAAAGGCGGCCGCAGCCTCGTCGCTATGCGTGCCTTGGACCCACACTCGCAGCACCCAGTCCGTCGCTGACGCCGGGCTGGCCACAACCCGCAGCTGCTCGGGGTAGCACAAGTGCAGCCGTTGCACCACGTTTGCGGGTGTCATCCCTCGGCGACTTAGCAGCCGACGGTTGAGTACCAGGCGCATGCAGCTGCGGGCTACCGGCGACTTCTCGGGGTTGCACATGGCGTGCATAGCGAGGAATAGCGAGTCGTTGGAGTAGTATGTATCACAACAGTTTGGGGGCATTACTTCCATCTCGTAGCTGGTAATCAATTTTGTCAAGGTGCAGTGCTCCAACGAACGAGCGTACACCTCGAGCGCCTCGTAGGGGCCGTTCGCGTCCACTAGCGGCATGAGCATTCGTGCAGTCTTGATAACCTTTGTGCCATCGATGATCTCGGCGATTCGCGGAATACCACTCAGTTGACCGACTCCGTTTTGGGCAACCCCAGACAGGTGGAAAGAGTTCAAGGTCAACTGCGTCGCCGGTTCGCCGATGGACTGGGCCGCTATGCACCCTACCATCTCCCCCGCCTCGGCAAACGACTGGGAGATAGTGTCGTGCAGCATGGCGATGATCTTTGCCCACTGCTTGCATGATGTGCCCACGCGCTCGACCACCACGGCTGTGCGCAACTCAAAGAGCAGGGACAGTCTCAGGTTGGCAGAGGTAAATGGCAGAAACGCAGCCTCGTCTGTCAACCTGGCGACCAGTGTCTCGATGTCTACAACTACCTGTTCGTGTCGCACGGTGTCGTCGCCCGCGGTGTGGGCGGTCGACGTCACCAACTGCATCACCCTACGCGGATCCACGGAACCGGTGACCCAGGTTTCGGTCGTCTGGTTCATCAGATGGATGCGATTCTCGCGCACTTCGTCTCGCGTTTCCAGCATTCGCTGCAGCTCCTTCTCCTGCAGGTCGTGGCACTGCTCATCCGTCACGAACCGCTTGCGGAGCTCGTCATCGCCCATCGTATAGGCCCTGATGGGCATGCGCTCCATCTTCACCGGGTTGAGCCCGTCTCCGCCATACACGAACTCGACAATATTGTTGTAGGCGTCCCGCACCGTCAGGTCGTGGTCGACGCGGTGCGACTCCATCGCCTTGATCATCCGGCGCTGCAGGTAGCCCGTCTTTGAGGTCTTGACGGCCGTGTCTACCAGGCCCTCGCGACCCCCCTTTGCGTGGTGAAACGTCTCGCGAGCATTGAGGCCTAGAATGTAGGAGTTGGACACGAATCCCAGCCCGTCCATCGACCTGTCGCCTCGTGCGTAACTGGGCAGCGTGCGATCGTCCTCCCCGTTGGGCGCAAGTCGGGCTCCGTTCACACAATTCTGGCCGACACACAGCATAATCTGGCAGATGTTGATGGAGTTCCCCTTGGATCCGGCGGTCACCATACAACCCAGTCCGTTCTTCGTCGTCATCTCGCTGCGTACCAGGGAGCCTGTAGACATCTGCACCTTGTTCACCATTCGGTGTATTGTCGACTCGACCGCGATCTCCTCCAGCCCGCGTCGCCCCTCGTCCGATGCCCCCCCCAGCGTCAGGCTGCTCCATCGTGGGATTTCCGACTGCAGGGTGTCCACGCGGGTCATTACAGTGCAGATACCCTGGCGCATTTGAGCGTCGACCCCCTCGGAGGGCACGCAGTCACCGATCCCGATACTAAACCCGCGTTCCAACAGCCACCGGTTGATCATTCGCTGCAGGTCTCCCATCACACTCACCGCCACTTGGTTGCCGAGCGCGAGCAGGCAGTGGTGCATGATGCTCCCGGGGGCGACCCCGAGCCTGGCCTTGTTCAGCTGTCCGCACAGGATCCGGCCGTCCCGAATCACAAGCGGGTGGGCTGCGATTTTCGCCATCGAGCCGTCGTCGGTGCTGGTGTCCCACAGCTGATTGACTTCCTTCGGGTTCTCCACCGTTATGGGGGGGAGCACCACCTCGAGCAGCTGCTTGCCTGTCCACAACGGCTCGGGGTAGGCAAAGGGGGGAGGTGGCAGTTGCGTGCGTTTGTCGAGTCCCTGATCTCGACGCCTGGCGGCCGCAATGGTCTGCATAAAGGTCGAGCGAGCTACGAGAGTGTCTATGGATGACATCAGGTAGCCGCCTAGCAGAGCGTCCTGTACCAGACCGATGACGGGCCTCCCGGCCTGCGGCGAGACGCACTGCTCCACAACCGACATGAGGCCTCGCACCTCGCTAGTGGCCAGTGGCGATTGCGGCACATGCAGGTTCATCTCGTCACCGTCAAAGTCTGCGTTGTAGGGGCCCACGACCGCCAGGTTGACCCGAAACGTGTCCCCGCGGTGCATCACGACGACTCGGTGCCCCATCATGCTGCAACGATGGAGGGTCGGCTGTCGGTTGAAGATGACATAGTCGCCGTCCTGCAGAGGGCGTTCGACGATCCATCCCTCCTGAATGAGCAGCTTGTCGCGGTTCTGGCAGTACTCGAGCTGAATGTTGGTGCCATCGGGGGTAATGATAGACTCGGCCCCCGTGATGTGACCGCTGCCGATGTGGACGCGTTGCGAAAGCGTCCCAATGTTCTCGGGGGTCACGAGCTCCTGAATCGTCAGCTGCACTGCCATCGAGACCGGCACACCCACTTCGTCCACGTCAAGGAGCGGGTCAGGCGAGATGACGGTGCGACCAGAGTAGTTTACTCGTTTGCCCTGCAAGTTCATCCGGAAACGACCCTGCTTGCCCTTGAGGCGGCCAAAGAGGCACTTGGTGGGGACGCCAGAACGCTGCGTCGAGAGCTTGTTCAAGCGGGGATTGTTGTGAAAATAAACGCCAATGTCTTGTGTCAGTTTTTCCCACAGGTCAAGCACCACGGGGTCGGTGATATGGTCGCTGGTCGGCATTCCCTTGAGCGCCTTCACAAGGGCATGACGTCGCTTGAGAATTTCCCCGAGCTTGATAGTCAGGTCGTCCTGACCGCGGGCCCGCGAACCCTCAGTGACCATGACGGACGGACGCAGTACAGGTGGTGGCACTGCGAGCACTGTCAGGACCATCTCACGGGGGTGGCTGTTCTTGGGGTCAAACCCCAGCCAAGCGACGTCTTCGTCTGCCATGTTTACGAGCAGCTCGCGTACCATCGTCGGGTTCGTGGCGTGCGTCAGGTACGCCTTCTCCTCCGGCGACTCGAACGCCGAATCGTCGACGTTTGACCAATCCGTTTGCAACATCAGTGCGTTGAGGCGCACGAAGATTGGACAGGGCGAGTTGCAGTGGGGACACCGTCTCCTGAACCTGCACGTGGTATATATCGCGGACAGCCGCTGCTTCTTGTGGATCGCCACTGCGTTGGGGTCGAGTTCGTATTCGCTCATTTCCTCTTGGCTAAACCGAAGGCGGCTGCAGGAGTAGCAGATACAGTTCAGCACTTTGCGCACCGTTTCGAGGAAGGCCGAGTGGTATATGGGTAGTGGCAGCTCGATGTGCCCGAAGTGGCCGCTGCAGCTACGCACGTCAAGTTCGCACGTGCCGCAGTTCAGCCGCCTGTCCACGGTGCCCATGCGGTGGTCCAGTGCCCCCTTGGGGGTCGGAGCCCCTCTGTGGTACATGCTTGTCTCGTCCAACTCGACGACGGACATTCGCCGCACCTCGTCGGCCGACAGGATGCCGAATTGCATGCCCGATATTTCTTGCGACTTTTGGACGGATCCCAGCGAGTAGGTGACGATCTGGGCAACGCGGTGAGACAGCCACTCGGTGAAGGGCAGGGTGCGCGTACCGCACTCATTGCCAAATTGGTTGACTTGGCGGTGGAAGGAACGTGAAAAGGTTGTTACAAAAAAAAGGTGGGTTTTTGGTGGAGAGGAAATATATTCAGAACTTTATTGTTGAAATAAATTTATTTCACGTCGTAAGTTCCCTGACGAATGCGCGCGGCTCGATACCGGCCATCGAGAGTTTTGAAAACGTCGCAGCAGACGGCCCGGTTGGGGTGCAGAAACCGAAAACCGTTCACCATGACTTCACTCTGATGAGCAAAAACGTTCGGTGCTGGTATTGGCAGGCTGTTGACCATCGACTCGGTACGCTCCATCTCTATGAAGCCGTAACCCTTCTTACGGTCAAACCAAAGACACATGCCCTTGGCATCTTGCAGGATACATTCCTCAGCGCTACTGGCTGGGTCACATTCCATTGCATCAGGCGAGCGATCGGTTGGTGGAGCAGGCGATGACATGCTTGGGTTGTGCTCGGATCGAATACAGGTATGAGTTGCAGATAAAACGCAATGAACGGGAGGTTGAACGCGTACCTCCCCCCGAAAGACGCACCGTTGTTGCATTAAGAATCTCAGTAATCATTGTGATCGGGTAAGTGAAATGAGTCTCCCATTCACAATTTATTCACAATCGTTTATACACCTGCAAAAAAGAGTCGCACTAAAAATTAATAAGAAATTAATAAAAAACAAATTCGTCATGAAGCCTGACAAATATTATACATCCACTGGACACAAAGTGAAAAGATAAAATAGCATGATGTTCATGCATGCAACTATACCTTTATTCAATCGTAAATCAACCGACCGAAAGCCCGATTTGTGTCTGCTTCATGAATGCTAGCTTCCTTTGTAGATATGAAAACATGGCATTGTTTACCAAGTACCATTTATCACCATGGTCCCCTCCATCTCCACTTTGAGCAATGCCACTTTCACCGGTGTGAAATAAACCACATTCGAATTTACCACATGATTCGCCTGGTCGACCTTGCATCATAAAATCCTTCACAGTCAACTTTGTAACAGAATTGTAGTCTTGTGGTTGGATCACGTTGAGTGATTTCAATTTACCCTTGAACAACAAGCGCACATTAGAAAGCTTGAGAGCTGCCGACTTGGGTGGAAATTCGATGCTTGCATAGGCGGGATTCTCGATGCCATCCAACACGTTCATATTTATGTCGTTAATTTTTCTCTCAAGTGTGATGACTTCGTTCAAGAGCCTTTGAAATTTTGACATCGAAACATTCAAATCGCGATGTCTCGAGACGAACTCAACAACCTGCCCCCTCGACTTGCTCCTGGTCTTCCCCCTCGACTTGCTCCTGGTCTTCCCCCTCGACTTGCTGCTGGTCTTCCCCCTCGACCTGCTCCTGGTCTTCCCCCTCGACCTGCTCCTGGTCTTCCCCCTCGACTTGCTGCTGGTCTTCCCCCTCGACCTGCTCCTGGTCTTCCCCCTCG
>Ga0209713_10000442_pt1 | contig 23323 bp, 17 predicted proteins | sample ArcOceMetagenome_3_FD_187444 | JGI IMG/M metagenome (GOLD analysis project Ga0209713, IMG submission 187444) | Marine eukaryotic phytoplankton communities from Arctic Ocean - Arctic Ocean- Svalbard ARC20M Metagenome (SPAdes) (version 2) | ecosystem: Environmental > Aquatic > Marine > Oceanic... | reverse complement strand
GTGACGCACACCTCCCGAGTCTCTTGCTCGCCTTGTGCCGCCGCTGACAGAGTGACTGCTCCTACCCCGCGTGCGCGTGCGCAGGCACCGCCAGGATGCACCGCGCGGCCGCACTAGTCTCCGTTGAGCTTCTCGAGCCGCCGCTCGCCGCGCGCTACCGCGCCCTTAATTGCGCTAGCTGCCTTTACATACATAAACTGACCTAAGGCAAAAAATGGACGCCAGCCCTGCCCCTTAAAATTACGACATTGCCTATACAGTTGTAGTACCAGAACACTCTCAGGTGAAGGCAACCACAGAACGAAAAACTTTGGGCCACCCCTCGCTTGGTGCAAACCGAAATTCATGTCATATCACCCCGGACACGCAGAAGAAGGCGCGATCACCCAGCGCAACGGCGCGAGGAATGGCACGAGCAGTGCCTGCATTGACGGTGACAGTGGAAAGGACAAATCCAAGGCGCGGCCAAGCCAATTGACCTCCAATAAGAACCTGATTGGTCTGGGCGTCGTTCTTGGACTGCAAGTCTTCTTCATGCTCAACTTTGAACTCTCGGCAAATCGGCTGAACCGAGACCTCGAGGCAAGCCAAGTTCGCGTGCACATGCTGGAGGCACGCCTTGCAGTTGTGGAGCACGCAGCGCTTGCGTGCTATGGCAAGCTCAATGCAACCGAGCTGCGCATCCAGCATGAGAGCCGGATCATCAACGAGGAGACACACGAGCTGCGCAATCTATCCTCACGAGAACACCACGAGCAGCTCGAGCTGCGTGAGCTGCGCACAAGGGTGCAGTGGCACTGTCAGATTGGTATCAGCTTAGCAGGGAAGCCTGGGTCGCACACTAGTCACGCCTGATGGCACTTTGCCACGCCGGCGCGACAGGTTTCGGAGCTGAACGCATCGCTCGTCAAAAGCAAGATCTCGTTGCGATACGAGATGGAAGAGAGGCTCGCTGCAGAGAAGGCGGCGCAAGCTAGCCAAGGCAGCGTGCAAGTCGTCAAGGACCAGCTGCAGAATTCTCAAGATGAGCTGAAGAGCCTGCGCGAGAAGTTTCACCGAGAGACCGCCAAGACGCAGCGCAAGCTAAGCAAGGCCGAGAAGAAGGCCAAAGACGAGGAGAGGTCACGCCAAAAGTACATGGAGGGGATGATAAACCTGCAAAGCAAGCTCGGCCACACCAAATCGCTGCTCGAAACGGCGGCGATTGATGCGGCTGATGCTCCGGACGAGGGAGGCAGCGCCCATCGCGGTGGCGAAGGGACGCATAGTCAGTACATTTCTGAGGACGAGGATGCAGATGGAATGGATCCGAGTGAGGACAATGAGCCGAAAGTCGATCCCTTGGTTAGAATTACATAAGGCTTGACTCCGGGCGATGGAGCACAACTCGGGCATGGTGTGCGCGCGACAGCGGCGCGCCGGGCTCATCGAAACGACACCCAGACCCTCTCCCTACCCCGCGATCGACGCGCCGCGCGCGCGCGCGCCGGACGTGCTGGGAGCCAGGGGAAAAGGCGTCAGCCCGACCATGGACCTGGGAGTCGACGCGGACGGCGCGGACGAGCACATCATGCACGAACGCTATCGCTCCCCGGGATGGACGGGCGGCACTCCAGGGCTCTGGAAGCTCGTGCAGGATTTCCAGTGCAGCAGCATGTGGAGGAGGAAAGCTGCCCCGACCCGCCCGGTGACGACTAGCCCGCGCACTCCCGCCCGCCGCCCCTGGTACACACTGTCATAATCTGCTCCACTTTGGAACGCTAGCGCAAAACAAGCCATTCTAAGCACTCTGCCAGTACCACATACACGAGTTGCCTCCACACTCACTACGGCTAGGCGAGCGGCTCGTAGCGTCCAGGATGTGCGCGCGCAGCAGCTGCTCAAAGTCAGCTTGCGGCCGGGCGGTTGAGCGATGTGATGGCCCGCGACGTAGTACCGCGCGATTCTCACACCTCCGACGCGCCGGCGTGCTCGTATCAGGTGTCCGCTTCAAACGTGCCGCTTCTTGTCAATGCCGTGGCGCTAGTTCGTCACAATCACGGCGAGCGCCCTAACGGACCGAGGGCGGCGCGCGCATGCCGCTGCGGCGCAGGCGCAGCCGTCAGGAGCGCGGGGTTGGGGCGTGCGAGCTTCAAAGGACGATCAACCGACAGTCGCTATCGACCAAAAAGCTCAGAGTCGTCTGACAGTGTGGGGATGCCTCTTCAGTGCGCAACGTGACGGAGCATGGCTTCAGCTTCAACTTGCAGCGCGTCGATGATGTGGCTGAGCGACATGCGCTGCAGTCAGCTCCGGGTCTCATACATTGCCACCTCCGACTTCATTTCGAAAATTAAGCTAGTAGACTGCCTTGCGGTCGTGATAAGAACCATTGCATCTAATGTTGGCCGCTCAAAATACAAGCACTGTAAGAGAAAAGCCCCCATTCCTCTCGAAAAGAACGCTGCTCGCCCGACCGCTGTCGCTGGCCCCGGGATGTGGGGCGGCTAACGCAAGACGTATGTATGTCGTTTACGATGTTATGCGTGATGAGCTGGTGGCATCGCAGGTGGCTCCTGCTGTGTATGGTATGGATCGCGTGTACCTCAGTGCTCCTGCTGAGTCTGATTTGGTCACATCATCACGTGCTGGCGGCATCCCGCGCATCTGATTGGGAAATGATGCCACCAGAATTGCCGTATGCCCGGGCGAAAGTTAGTAAGGCACACCCAAGTTCACAGCCCAGAGCTCTATTCGATTATCGCAACAAATTGCTGATGGTGTCGGAGACTGTTCCAAGCCCCAATGATGGCGGTGGGCTGAGAACGCGAGAGGTCATCGAGGCTGCAAGTGCGACGCTTCATCTGCAGCCATGGGTACTCGCACGTGCGCAATGGCGAAACTTCCGGGTCGACGAGCTATTCGAGAGGCTGGGCGTGCACATTGTGGCATCACAGAATCAATTACCGCAGGGAGAATCGGGCGAGGAGGCTGACGAGGTAAGGCGGGAAAGCTTGCTTCTCGGCGAGGGGTTTTCTGCTCCAACTGGGTCAGGGCAAATCATTGAGGACTTTCCCGCACTTTTCCAGTTGATGACTCGAACTGAGCATGGCAATGCGTCCAGCAGCTTGAGGCTGGTGATTATGGCAATGTGGTCGTATCACACAGCTCCAAGTGGAGATCCGCATTGGACAATTCCTGAACTCGTTCTCCCGCAGCTCAAGCAGCTTCCAGGTGCTGTTCCATGTGCAGTAATCATGTCGGATGATTTGCAGCATCGCCGCTTTCGCCTGGAATCAAGTCTCACCGAGGAGCAGGCAGAACGGCTTGCGGCGCGGGAGATGGCTGCATATGCGGCGGCAGATGGTGTTTTCTTTGTGTCCCGGGAAGACCGCGAGGAAGTCGAGAAGAAACTGTTGAAAAGAAGAGAGCAGGAAGGAATCGCATCAACTTTTGAAATGCCACTGCTCATCACGCTGCCATACGTCGGCACGTATGAGACGGCCGCGAATCGTACTAGGCACGTGACCCCACAACTGGGCCTTCGAGAGCCGCTTCTGCTCTACGTGGGCTCCGCTACGCGCAGCAACGAGCAAGCTGTGTCGTGGCTCGTCCACAGGGTACTTCCAATCCTTCGTCAAGCACGGCCGGGACTCCAGCTCACGCTGGCGGGCTCGCGGCAGCGCACGTACCGCGTCCCGGGTATTCGCGTCTTGGGGTTTGTGGACGATCTTGACTCGATCATTGCAAGAGCATCTGTGCTGCTACTACCGACGTTCGTTCCATCAGGCGTCGCCACCAAGATCCTATCTGGCGTCCGTCGAAAGAAGCCCGTCGTCACGACGAGTGCAGGCCGTCGCGGTATCTGGCATGCCAATGACACTTTACCCCCTGCCTGTCGCCACGAGAGCAAGCCGTTGATAGTCCGCGACGACCCATCCGAGTACGCTGCCGCGGCGCTGGCGCTGCTGGGCGACAGAAGGGCCTACCTCGGTATTCAGCGTTGCCTTGACAGCTTTTCTGACGCGCTCACAGAGTACCAGCAGCGACGTGCCATGCTCATGATGCAAGACCATTGCCTTGCACGGCATCCCGAATCTCTTGGCGTTCGTGCTGACGACAGCAAAATGCCGATTGCCGACCATTCAAACCCGCAAGATGACAAGACGCGTTTGCCTGCAACGGCTGGAAATGTCAGCCGTCCAGAGACGGACCGCAAGCATAGCCACTTCCCAATAGAGCCTTTACTTGTGCCTACACGCGACGACATCACGGACACAGCGCTTCAGCTTACCAAGCATGCATCATGGGAAGGGGGTCCGGGGCGGCTCCGCGCGCTGGATCTGACCATTGTGACCTCCTTTGTGTCAAAGGACGCCCAGTATGTCCTCGGCTGGTTTGCGGACATCCGCCGTCAGCGCGCGTTGCATGTTTTTGTCATGGAGCTCGTGGTTGGATGCTTTGAAGACGACGCCTACACATTCATGTTGAACGCCATAAATGCTAGCCGAGGCTTGCTGGGTGGCCTCGCACGGGTGAGTGTGTGTCTGTTTGCCCGCGACCCGGGAATATACGGCATGTGGGACGCAATCATTGGGCGGGAGCGGACTGCGCCCATCGTCACAAATTGGAACGTCGACGACAGGAAGAGCCCTTTCAGTCTGAGCCGGCGCTTGAACGTCTTGAACGCGAATTTACTTATCGACGCAGTCACATCAGGTGTACTGCTTTTCAACGACAGCCGCTTCACATGGGATGGGCGGAACCTTACCTACACAATGCGGCTCTTCGACCTGTGCGAGGACAGGCTTTTGGGAATCCAAGACATGTTCGTCGTCCACTGGAATGCGTCGAATGCGGCCTTGGAGCCAAGGCCGTTCGTGCACGGTTCACGGAATGTGCCGCACAACTCGCCCATGTGGCGCAAGGCCATGCACCAATGGATTGGTGGCTTTAGGCCGAAAGACGAGCTCGGCTGCTACGACTTTTCCTTCTGGGTTCGAGCGCTGCGGCGTGGGGTGCGCATCCATCACATCAACGAGCCGTTGGAAATGTACCTCTCGCGGGCGACAAGCCATGGTCATCAAACCCACGCATGGGAGTCCCCAAAGTGGGCTGACAGATGGACTAACGAGTGCGATTCACGGCAAGAGTGGGCGGAGAACCACGCTGCCTTACTGCGCGCGGTAAAGGGCAAGTATAAGACTTGGGGCCAGTGCAGTGCGCCAGTGCAACGTCTGTACCCACAGGTGGTGCACCATCTGTACTCACCTGAGCGCACTTTCGTTCTGTCCATACCAAACAGTAGGATGCTTTGTGTGGGCGCAACCGATTTTCGCCGCTCCATCGAGACGCACACACACGCTCGGATCATCATCTGGAGGGACGCACCGTTCAAGGACCTCATGTGCATGCACGAATTTCGCGACTCGGACAGTACGGTCATGGACGGCGTCAAGTGGTGCAAGTGGACATGCAATGCGTGCATGCTGCAGGTGAGTGATACGGGCCAGGTTTTCTGGTCCAATGCGTCAATCACTCGATATCTTTTCCGCGCGTGGCGAAACGAGACCTCGTGCTGGCGTCCAAAGGCGCCTTTATGGCTACCAAGGCAGACGCTACCACGGGAGACATGATTCACAAGCTCTCTGACCATGACCATGCGAGTTCTGACCATGACCACGCGGGCGGCTTCTGAGTGGGTTGGTTGGTCGGGAGGCCCGAGCCCCGACTCAGCCAGACGGCGGTGGGACGGGCGCGGGCCAGTGGCCGCAGCACGAGCACGAGCAGCGGCGCTGGAGCGAGCATGCGGAGCTCGGGCAGGTCGCAGTGGCGGCCGCGCGCGAGGCGGCGGCCGCAGCACTCGCCATGGTTGATGGCCGTTGTGACTCGCGAAACGGCTTTACACGTGCAAAAGTTATCTTAGGTTCTAAAAATGAGATCAAATGGAAAGCCCTCCGCGCTCCGGGCATAGGCGCGCAAGGCGGTCGCTGTTTTCTGTTTACATGTGTGTTTTAGAACGCTCAACTCACGCAACAAGAAGACACACTCTACGGTACTCGGTGCGAGGTTCCGCGGCACAAATAGTGCACGTCTTGAACCTGCAAGCCGACTATCTTTCGTGCACGCTGATGTCCACACTGCACACAGTGAAGAGCATCACCTTGGCACATGACAGAGCGCGCCTCGAGACTTTAGCGAGAGGACAGCTGCGTCAGCGCTTGGGCGGCCGTGCCATTAGGATTTGAAGAAATTCGCACCGGCTTTTTGCCGCGCGCCTCCCCACGGCAAAGGTGTCCTCGTGCACCGCAAGGCGCCATGCTGTTAGCGCGCCGCAGGCGAGGGAAATTGTGAGTCAGTGCCCTCTCCGCCAATGAGCCTGGATCTTTATGGTAGCCGCCGCTGCCCTCTCCGCCGCCGCAGCTGCCGCTGCCCAAGCTGCCTCCACCTCCGCCGCTGCAGCCCTCGCCGCTGCTTGCGTCTCCAGCCAGCCTGCCGTTGATGGTGCTGCGAGCCGTTGTACTGGCCGGCACAGCCGTCCGACAGCGACACCCAGCCGGCGAGGTTGCGGCACCACTCGTAGGCTGCGCCATCGTCGTCCACTCAGAGGCTGCGTGTGCGCACACGGCGCCAGTGGCTGTCGTAACGGAGGTTCCAGGTTCCAGGTGCTTGGGTCCCGGCTCCAGATCGAGCTCGTAAATGAAAGATTTTGAAGCGCGCCAGAGGCGCGTTTCGAAAAGTTTGGCCTCCAGACGAGGTTCCGAGGTTCCGAGGTTCCAGGTTCCGTGCCCGCCGGCTTCCGGGGGCTACCAGAAAATGCGTAAAATCGTAGTCAAAAGCCTAATTTCGCCTGGTTAGCTCGCGCCTGTCGGCGCTCGCAGACAATCTTCCGGCGCCTGCGGCGGGCGCGCTACACGAAATATAAAGCTCCCCCCGCGAGGTGCGCGCGCAGCGACCGCGCGGCCCGCACACACAAGCCATGCTCTACCCCTAGGATTCTGAGAGTCAGAAAGTTTTGAGGAGTTTTGAGCTTTCGGAAGATTTGCGCGTCCAAAAAGAGGTTTTGGGATCTGGACCCTCGGGAGCCAAGCAATTTTGGAGATTAATTTTGAGCTTTGAGCGGCATTGCAAGTGTTTTCAGTTTTGGCACTTTTGAAGCCTTTGCGGAAAATTTGCCTCGGGCGCGCTCCGCGCGCTCTGCAAGAGCCTTACAAGCCGCACATACCATAGCTACATGCTCTGCGTTGGAGGGATCGCTCTCTACACTCCACTGAACGCACCAGCAAGCCTGGAACATGCCTTGCCTCGCCTAAGGATCACCATGAATCGAATTGCAAAGAGGGGGGGGTCGGCTGGTTTAAGCTGGTCGTAGACGGTACACCCCTTAGTCTGATACGGTGCATTTCAAGGGCAAATGCCGACGGCGCGGACAGGCCGCGCCAGTGCCATGGTGTGTCTGCTGTTGTTCCTTGCGCTTCCGCGTGCTCGCTCATGGCCCTGGGATGCATGGTTCAATACACGGCAAAGCACCAAAGTCTATTTTATGTTAACATCCACACCAGCACGTGCTCATCGTCTCCCTCAGCTGCTCAATGTGATGAGGAAGCAAACACGGAGGCCAGATCGAGTCATTTTGTCAATCCCAAACACTTACTCGCGCTTCAGTTCTCCCTACGTGTTGTCATCTGGCCACGATCCTCTCCTCATTGTCAACCATCTCGCACATGACGCTGGGCCAGTCAGCAAGTATTTGGGCGTCATGATGGTGCGGGAGAACAACGCCATGATCATCATCGGCGACGATGATGTTGATTATGGTAAAACATTCATCGAAGATTTCATCACCGCGCTCCGTGAACGACGAGACATGAATGCAGTAGTCACTGGTAATTTCGACAGAAGCTTCGGGCGGCTCTCACCGGGAGTGATGGCATTTGCAGGCGTCGGCTGTTACGCTAAGCAGCTGCGAAGACTTGTTCGCCGAGTCCTCCAACGGCCAGTCCCGGCTCAATGTTTTCTTGCCGATGATGTGGTGGCAACTCATTACTTCAAAATCGTGAATGGTTACAAGCTGTACAACCTCACGCGTCGCACGTCGAATTTCAATGACGTGGCAATTTATCGCAGCAACAGCAGCATTAATCACTTTCATGTCGCCAATGGTAATCGGGTCAATTTGGAGTGCGAACGTGCCCTGATGGCGACCAAGGTGATACCTGTTCGAGGGTTGAACAAGATTCCCATGCGGCTGCGCTCTCGAACGTGTGACGTCGATCCGGAGGCAGAGATAGGTGCACACCCTAAATTTTCAACAGGTATGGGGACCTCGTGGTGGCAGACATACTGGGATCCGTGCGTTGGATGTGCCTTCGAGGACCGCATCGGTCCCAAGGGCGACGGCGGCAAGTGGATATGCAACCCGCAGGAGCTCTTACGGCCCAAATGCACAATCCTGAGTATTGGTTCCAGTTATGATTTCCGCTTCGAGCAGGCGATCATCGATGAATACGACTGCATCGTGCATGTGTACGACCACACGTCCGGTCCACCGCACATCATCGAGGAGTACGCAAGTCAGTCAGGCTTTGACCACCGACGTGGATGCCCCAGGGGAGTCCGCGACGAGTTTCGGGGCTGGTGCTACATGACGCAAAAAGCCGCACAACACCTGACCTACCACAGGACTGCGATAGGTGTGGCGGATGGTGCAGCAACCATTAGCTTGGCCTCTGCTGTGGCTAAACTAAAGCAGGCAGCAGGCGTAGCTAGCGTTAGCATCTTGAAGTTCGACTGCGAGGGGTGTGAGTTCGACACGCTGACGACATCCGCTGCTCTCACAACTATTGCCGGCAGCATCGCGCAGGTCCTCATCGAGTTGCACTTCAACGACGGTCCATTTGGTCTTCTAGAGGGTCGCACCGACTTCCGTGCATTCCATGACCAGGGCCTTCAGAAGGCCGCGCGAATGCATGCGCTGTGGGCTCTCTTTCATGATGAAGCTGGGCTCCTGCCCTTCCACAAGGAGCCAAATATCCAGTTTTCTCCAGGCGATTGCGTCGAGCTGGCTCTAATCAACAAAGAGCTAACTCGAGCGCAGCCGCTTCCCGAGCTTGGCATGCCCTTTGCTCTCGATCCACGAAATCTGCATATGATGCAGTCCCAACACAGCATATGCAAGTCACGGAAGCTACGGAGTACCTGTAATTGTGAGGCCTTTTGCGAGAAGTGGGTGGCGCCACCGCCATCCCGCCGCCCTGCATGCTTCTTCTTTGACTTTGGTGTTGAGATTGCCCAGAGTGCATTGACCTTCCGTGGCGAGAGCAATGCAAGGGCCTGCCGCTATGCTCGTCAGACGCAGGGTGTATTCCCCCCCCGCTGGTTTGAGAAGGGCATATGTGCTATTCAGACTAACCGGTCAAGAGAAGTTTTGCGGCGGCACGTCTGGCCCAAACTGTACAAAGCCGGTTTCCATCGCGATCAGTGTCTCGTTACTCTCGTTGAGCCGAGCCGACGCTTTAGTCCGCTCTTGGCGACAGTGCAGGCCAATTACCCCGCCTTTGCGGTGCACAACCCTCGTGCGGTCTATCAATGCGATTCGGACCACCTGCCTTTTTACGACAACCCAAATCACCGATCCATGAAGCTCCGTGGCGAACTAGTCAATGTCACGACGCTGAATCTCAACCGGTTGTTATGGGTCACGGCTCTCAAGGAAGACCACGTCGTCCTTAAGCTGGACGTGAAGGGCGGAGAGTATGCGTTGCTGTCTTGCCTGGCGAGCTCGCCATCGATCGACCTCGTCGACCAGCTCCTGCTGGAACGGCACGACAACTGGGTGCCCTCCCGCGATAGAAAAGTGTTGAATGACGCCATTGAGGTCTTCAGGGCGAAAGGCGTACTTGTGTCACAAGTCCACAGGACCCAAGGCCGACTTTGATTTGATTGAGCCGGCTGGTAATTATGTCGTGGGTACAGTCACTCGCTTGCGGTTTACAGGTAAAAGTCGCTCAGCACCTGTGCTTCTTCTCAGTAGAGCGCCGCTCTAAAGGGTGTGTACCTTTTCATCAAGTTTGACGATCGCGGTCGAAGGAACGCGCTGCGCCGCGCTCGGCCGCTGTCCATGCTCGGGACCCAAAATGCAACATAGGTCAAGGTATTGCATTTTTGGTCCGGGCTCGATCGCGTGAGCCGTTCGCGAGCTGTGCGTTCCTTCATGCATTTCTGAGCGCCTCGTGCGAGCGGGCGGCGCAGCATGCTGCTGGTGCTGGTACACCTGCGGCGCGCTCGGCCGCTGTCTGTGCTCGGGACCCAAAATGCAAACTCGGTCAAGGTCTGGGCGAGTTTGCATTTTTGGTCCGGGCTCGATCGCGTGAGCCGTTCGCGAGCTGTGCGTTCCTTGAAGCATTTCTGAGCGCCTCGTGCGAGCGGGCGGCGCAACATGCTGCTGGTGCTGGTACACCTTCGATGCGTGGGCGCCATCTTCACTGGAGGTCTGCATCATGCTCGCGAACGATATTGTGCAGGCCTGGGCCATTACTGCGCCCTCGCAGCCACTGTTCCCAATGACCTCGCACTAATTGACGGTGCTCGCGAGGCTCTCTTTGAGGCAGTGGCATCGGCGTGTCTGGTCGTGTCTGGTCGATGTGAGGGCTGTGCTAGCTGCATTAGCTTATACTGTGATAGCAAAGGCCTCAACAACACTCACCAAGGCCGCAGGGCCGCACACGAGCGCTCAGCGCGGCCCATACCGACCAAATCCAGTCACCAAAAGATACACACCCTTTACTTTATATCCCCCTCACCCCTGACACCATTTCCCTTCACCTACAACGTGCTCAATGCATTCTCATGTTCAAACGGCACCAATACACACCCAGCTTCCAACAACATGCATTTGCGACCTACTCCTTCTTTCCGCCAAAGAGCTTGCCAAAGGCCTTCGAGGCCTCCTCCATGAAGTCGGGCTGGTCGTCGGCCACGTAGCCCTGGTCGGTGTACGGCAGGTTCGTGTCGATGCGCTGCGCGATCAGGCCCTCCGAACCCATCCTCGCCGAGTCGGCGTCGCGCTCCATGTCGTCGCTCGAGAGGACCTTGCCCTCGGCCTTGAGCTGCTTCCACGCCTCGAGCCCGTCCTCGCCGTCCTTGTTGTCGCGCAGCTGCAGCTCGATCAGCTCCGACCCCTTCTGCGCAATCTCGCTGCGCCGCTCGGCCACATCGGCCTCGTACTTGGCCATCGCCTCCGGGTCGCGTCGCCTCGCCAGCATCGCCTGCTGCGCCTTGAACGCCTCGTCCTTGGCCCGCTTCGACTCCTCCGACTCCTGGAACATGTCGAAGAGGCCACAGCGCACGGCGCTGTGGCGGCAGGCCACGGCGCTAGTGGTCCTGGCCAGCGGCTGCAGCTGCAGGGCGAGCGAAGCCGGCAGGAGCGACGCCAGCAGCAACGAGACCGACGGAGCACCCATTATTGCAATTGCGCGCAAAAGTTCGCGCCGAGGGGGTGAACCACGAAGCGTCGTGCATGCGGGCGGATGCATGCAATCGAAAACCGCAGCGGGAATCGGCGGGACATGTGGCGACCGAGTCTACTGTGTGTGGCGATCCTACTCCTGGCCACGGCCGACGGCGCCGCCTTCTTCGGCGGTGGCGCGCCGCCCGGCAGGAGCAAGCGGCCGGCTGCGCGGAGCGCGGCGAAGAAGAAGGCGTCGTGGGCGCGGCCGAAGCCCAAGGCGGACGCCGCCAAGCCGTCCTTCTTCCGGTTTGAGGTGCCAGACCTGCGGGAGAAGGCGGACGAGGTGATCGCGGCGGTGCCCAAGACGCCGGACGAGGCCAGGGAGGCGCTCTCGTCGACGTGGGACACCGTGCGGGAGCAGGCCAGACCGGGCCAGGTCTTCCTCGGCTTCTTTGCGGCGCTGACGCTCTCGTTCAGCACCGTCTCGTGGGCCGGGAGCGTCGTCGCCGGCTTTTTGACCGAGGGCGGGCGCGGCGAGGTGGTGCAGCGGGCGCTGCTCTTCGGCAGCATCCTCGACAGCGTGCGGCAGGGCTACGTCGAGGACAACGTCGACGTCGACCGGCTCTTCCAGACGGGCGTCAACGCGATGCTCTCGACGCTCGACCCGTACTCGACGTACGAGAACGCGCGGCAGTCGGAGGACCTGACCGTCCGGACGGTGGGCCGCTACGGCGGCGTCGGCCTCACGATCAGCCGCGACGGCGAGGACGTCGTCATCCTCGGCGCGCTCGAGGGCTTCGCCTTCGACGCGGGCGTGCGCGCGGGCGACAAGATCGTCTCCGTCGACGGCGCGCCGGTCAAGGGGATGGCGATCGACGCGGTCAAGACGAGGCTGCGCGGCGAGCCGGGGAGCCAGGTCGAGGTGACCGTGACGCGCGAGGGCTCGTCGCAGGCCGCGCTCTCCTTCCCGCTGCAGCGGCAGCTCGTGAGGCTGCGCGACATCCCGCTCGCCGCGATGATGCAGAGCGGCGTCGGCTACGTCAAGCTCGACTCGTTCTCGGAGGGGACGTCGGACGAGCTCGCGCAGGCGATCATCGCCTTCCAGCGCGGCGGCGGCCTCAAGTCGCTCGTCATCGACCTGCGCGACAACCCGGGCGGCCTGCTCGACGCGGCGGTGTCGGTTGCGCAGCAGCTCGTGCCGCAGGACACCACCATCGTCTCGACCGCCGGCCGCGCCTACGGCGACGAGGGCTCGTCGGTCTCGTACCGCTCGGCGATGCCGCCGCTGCTCTCGCCCGGCGTGCGCCTCGTGCTGCTCGTCAACGGCAACACGGCGAGCGCCGCCGAGATCGTCTCGGGCGTCGTGCAGGACGTCGACCGCGGCGTCATCGTCGGCGAGAAGACCTTTGGCAAGGGCCTCGTGCAGGTGGTCGAGCCGCTGCCGGGCGGCGCCGCGCTCAAGCTGACCGTCGCAAAGTACTACACGCCGAGCGGCCGCTGCATCCAAGCCATCTCGTACCGCGACAAGCAGTCGGTCGCCGACAGCCAGAAGCAGCAGCAGCAGCAGCCGCAGGAGAAGCCGCAGGCGGCCGACGGCAAGGGCGCGGCGGCGCCCGCGGCGGGCGAGAAGGACGGCCAGGGCGGCGGCGGCGCCACCACCGGCGGCGGCGCTGGTGGCGGCAGCAGCGCGGCGCCGATCTTTCCCGCCGACGAGCTCGACGACGCCGACGACGAGCCCTTCTCGTACGTCGGGCGGCGGCGGCTGCCGCAAAAGTTCACCGAGGAGGAGCGCAAGACCTTCTACACCAAGAGCGGCCGCGCCGTCAAGGACGGCGGCGGCATCGTGCCCGACATGGCGGCGGCGCCGCGCGCGGTGGGCGAGCTCGAGCGCGCCCTGCTGCAGCAGGGGCTCTTCTACCGCTTCGCCGGCGAGTACCTCGCGGCGCACGTCGGCACGCCCGCGCAGCAGAAGCAGCAGCTGGTGGCGTCGGCCGACAGCGTCTACACCGAGTTCGTGAGCTTCGTCAAGCGCGAGGAGGGCAAGGTCGACCCGAAGAAGGATCGGCCGCTGCTCGAGAGCCCGCGCGTGGCCGCGCAGCTCGACGCGCTGCAGAAGACGCTCGAGTCGTCCGGCGCGGGCGGCGGCGGCGGCGCCAGCGGCGGCGGCGGCGGCCGCGCCTCCAAGGAGGTGGGCGTGCTGCGCAAGATGATCCGCGACGAGCAGCTCGCGCAGTTCGCGACGGAGCGCTCGTCGCTGCAGCAGGACGTCGTCGAGGCGGTGCTCGGCCGGCTCACGCCGCCGTCGGAGCGTCTGCTCGCGCAGCTCGACACCGACCCGCAGGTCAAGGCGGCGCTCGAGCTGGCGCGCGACCCGCAGCAGTACGAGCAGATCCTCTCGAAGCCGGCCGACGGGCCGGCGCCGGCCGACAAGGCGGCGCCGGCCGACGCGGCGGCATCCAAGATGTAGCCGCCTTGGCGCAGTTGTGTGTGGGGGGAAAGAAAATTTTTAACATCAGATTTGCAGCAGGCGGCAGCTGACTTGAGACTTGAGGCGCCCTTGTGGCGCTCGCTTGGTCGCGCTCGCTTGCCACGCTCACCGCGCTCGGCCGAGCCAACCACCACCCACGACTTTGGTGCGCCCACCCCGCCACGTGAACTCGACGTGCGTGCGCCGCGGGCACTCGCCGGCTCCACGCGCGCTCCGTGCAGCCACACACAGGCGGCCGCGCAAGCATCGTCTGAGATGTGCGGCGACCCACCAGCAGAGACAAGCACCGCCGACCGAGCTCGAGGCTCGCCGAGCGCGACGTGCCAGCATCGCTCCGTGCGCTGACACGTTCGCCGTCCTGTGCATCACGGCTGCAGAACGGGCTGCCCGAGCTCTGGCGCCGGTGGCCGGGCGCGGGCGTTGGGCGATTGTGCGCGCGCGGCGGCGGCGGAACGGCGAGCAGCGGCGCACGCGTCGACAAGCGGGTCGTCACACCGAAGCGCCACCACACCTGCCGAAATCCCGCCGAGAACCGCGGCACGGAGCGCTCGAAGATCGGTATCGGCAGAGGGTCACCCACACACACCCACAAGCTGTCCACGGACTCCGGGTCCACTCGCACGTCGTGGTCGCGGACCGCACACACTCGATCGTCACCAGCACGATCGCCACCAAGCGACATGCCAAAAGAGCACACTAAGCCTCGCTGCAAATTTGATGTCAAAAATTTTATTCCCCCCACACCCACTGGCCCATTCCCACACACAACTTGTCGCATCTCTAGTCATCGGGATGATTAGTACGGCGCCCCGCGTCGAAGCTGAACCAGTCGTAGCTGAGCCCCTCCAGCACGGCGCGCAACTCCTCGTGCCCGACGAGCTCTTGCACCGTCGACTGACGGAGCTTGGCGATGTTGGCCCCGGTGAACATTCCGTGCCGATGCTTCCCATCGGGCACGAAGCTCGCCTTGTGCCGGTCAACAAGAGCCGCGTGCATCCCCCGCTGCTTTGCAGCTGGCGCGCCGTGCATCAAGGTGCCAAGCAGTTGCTTTGCCCACGCGCTGAAGTTGCCAACCATTTGCTCGTACTTGCTATGCAGGAGCGACGGCGATGTGCAGTCGTCCTGAGCGTCGGTGCCGTCCATGACCGCCAGTCCACCAGCGCTTCGGAAGCTCGCCATGAACTGCGTGATTTTCTTTGATCGGTGCATGATCTGGTACGGGGTGCTGCCCTGCTGCCGCACCCCACGAAGGACAAAGTCGTCGAGCGACGCCACTGAGTCGTTCTTGGGCACAAAGCTGCTACCCAAGAATCGGGCCCGCACCGGACAGACCTTGGGGTCAGCGATGCAGAAGTACGCGGACACCATCATCTCGACGGGGTGCCTCGTATGTACGATGATGACGTTGTGATATCCTCGAAACCAAGGGACGGCATGTGCATCCGTTTCCGTGTACAGCTGCCGAAGCGGACCACGCACAAAGCCGCTGGACGACAGCAGTGACGACAGCGAGAAGTTGTATCTGTACTTGGCCGTCGTCGTCGTGGAACGGAGCCATCCATTGGCCGCCGCAAACATCTCGTGGCGCAACTGGTCATCACACCGACGCTTGGCACTGCCGGGCAAGGGAGCCACAGCGTCTGGCCTGCACCGCCACTGTGCGCGGCCCTTTGGACCGACCAGCTCCGGCTCACCGCAGTCCCACGACTGCCGAGCAGATGGATCGGCACTTCCCAAAAGCCGTGGTGGAGGTGAGAATGCGCGCTCCAGGTGCACGGTCTTGCGATGAAGTGAATTTCGTGGGCAGTCAATGTAAGTCACGGTCTCGCATACGAACTCCTTTGAGTTCTGCAGGACCTTGCACATGTGCTGACGGAGTGCCACGGACCGTGAGAAGAGACCTAAGAACGTGCTGCCAGTCTTTTGCATTGCGTAGATGCTGACGGCCTTTGGACAGGCCGCCTCATGTAACCTCGCCAGGCTCGCCGTAGCGGTGAGTACGAGGTGCAAGGCTGACCTCCACGCCATGGGCTTCGTCGACACGGGCCACACGGCAAGAGTAGACAGCCGCGCGGCGGCCACGGAGAGGTCACACCATCCAACGCCAAACCGCCTGCACGCCTGGACGTGACATCAGCACTTTTGAATTTGGAGTTGTGTTGGTGTTGTGGGGAGTTGAAGCAACGGTCTGTAGATCAGGTGGGGCTACCCATCCTGATCTACAGACCAACACGTTGAAGTGTTGGAAGTGAGTGCAACAACAACAACAACAATATTTGGCCTCACTACCTACGCCTAATAACTACGCATGTTGTTGTTGTTGTTGAAGTGAGTGCGCTGATGCTGATGTTGAGTTCAAGAGGCTGTTTAGGCAGGGCAGTATCCAAGCAAACTCAGCACAGGCCGAATTGGAAGGAGAAGCTCTGAACCAAACTCATCATGGTGTTCTTCGAGACCATAGCGCTGGCATCCACTTACTTAAGCGTTTGGCTCCTACATCTTTGGCGCGGTGAGCTTGTACCTGAGCGGTGCATGCAGTGGCCCCGCCGAGCTAGTCTGGATTCTGTGCTTCGGCAAGGGGTTCGAGGTGTGTAGTTGAGGTAAGCTAACAGCGTTAAATAAACCGTTAAACCGGTACGGCACAGGAGCAGAGGAGGCAACGGAGCCAGCGGACTGAGCAAGAGTTTGTGAAGCGTTCTGTTGGCGCTGTGGTGACGAGCGACGTGGTGTTTGGTCTTCGGGCCTAACGATTCTTCAGTTCGCAGTCGTTCTTGATGCGATCGCCCCGTCGCGCTATGCTCGCGCACACAGCGAGCCTGCTCAGCAGCTCATTCTTCGTTCTCGCGCCGATGAGCGTCCCGGCGCTCGAGTCAACACTGCCCGCTGCCGAGCAGCAGCTGTACGAGCTCTGCCAGACACGGCGGCCGAGCGACTGGACGGCCGGAGAGAGGCTGACAGTCGATCGTCTGGTCAGCGAGCTCGTGGCGCTTGGCCGACAGGCTCCTAGCGGCAGCGCTCTACGCGGCAAGTGGCGGCTGGCGTTCGTGCAACCGGGACTGCAAGACACGCTCTACCCAGGAGCCGACCGTGCGCAGCTGTTCCCGGAGCTGCCTTGGAACGAGAAATTCCAGATCCTTGGGACTGCCGACGTTATAAATGTCGCCGAGCTCCTTGGCCCACTGCTCGAGGTGCGCGCGGCCGGCAGCATCACCGAGGATGCGAATGACGGCACGTCGCCGAGGCGCGTCCGAGCCGAGGTCTCGCAGGGAGCCATCTGCGGCTCTTTCACGATCGGGACACGCGAGAAGGCCAATACGGGGCGCCTCTGTGGCCCGCTGCCGATACGCGGCGACGGCTCGTTCGACGCGCTGTTCGTGGGCCCGCGCATACGCATCAGCGAGAACGTCGAGGGCGGCGGTGTTAGGACAGTGCACGTGCGCATCACGAGCTTTGGCGGGTATCGTTGAGTGTGTGGTCGTGTGTTTAGTTAAAAGAACTTGCGGATGCAAGCACGTAGCTGTTTAAAAACCTGGGAATGCGGTAGCTTGCGCCATCACGGCGCGCTTCTAGGGTTCCTACGAGTACAAGGAGTCGATGTACTCCGATCTAGACTCCTCACTCGACTCACCGTTCGACTCACCGCTCCTAAGCCGAAGGGACGAGTCGCCTCTCCGCCGACTGCTGGCCGTCTCGCCGGCGACGACGCTCGTCTCGCCACTAGACTCACCCATGGGCCGCCGCTCGGAGCTCATCGCCACGAGGGGCTCTCGCGGCATGGAGCTCTCACAGCATGCGGTGGCGCTCATGGACCAACGAACCAGCTCGTCACCCTCCGGCAGGCGCGCAGATGCCGCTGCACGCCAGGGCCATCTCCGTCCGGAGCTGGAGGAGGCGCTCGCGCTCATCACGCGCGAGACCGACACGGCGCTGCCGCTGCTTTCCGAGCAGTGCACGCTGACGCTCGGGCGCGGCTCCTTCTCCCGCGACGCCTTTCTCGGGCTGCGCTGGCGCGAGCCCAACCACCCGGAGCCGGCCGAGCCCGAGGAGCCCTCGTCGGAGCTTCTCGATCCGCGCGCGCTGGAGCAGGCAATCCTCACGTTCTTCTCGTCGAGCCACTCGCAGGGGCCCGACGACCTGCGCCAGTGCTTCGACGCGGTGCGCGGCGCGCTGGCGGCGGTGGGTGACCCGCCTGAGCTGATGGAGCAAGTGGCCGACAAGTTGGAGCGGTGGGCGGCGCTCGGCGAGGCGTCGGCCGATGCGGCGGCGGCGGCGGCGGCGGCCGATGCGGCGGAGGCGCGCGCCAGGCAGGAGGAGGACCTGATGAATGAGCTCTCGCTGCTCTTCCTGCAGGCGGCCGACCGCGCGGCGCAGCGTGGGCGTGTCGACCCCGAGGCGGGCGGCGGCGGCGGCGGCGGCGGCGGCGGCGGCGCGGCGGGCGGCGCGGCGGCGGCGGGCGGTGGCGCGGTGGTGGTGCGGGGCCCGCCGCTGGAGGCGCGGCTGCGGCACGTCTTGTGGTCGAAGGCGTTCACGGCGTGGCTGTGCTCGATGCCGCGCGCGAGGCGGCGCGCCTTCGCGGAGGCCGTCGGCGGCGACGCGGCGGCGCGGCGCATCGCCGCCCTCGACAGCGCCGAGCGGCGGCGGCGCGGCGACGACCGAGCGGCGCTCACGACGCGCGGGTGGCGGCGGCTGCTCGGCGTCGAGCTCGCGCGGCTGTCGGCGCTGCTGCTCGAGCGCCCCGCCGACGCGTCGGCGATGCTGCAGTTCGCGGCGCACCAGGCGGCCTCGTGGCGCAGCGCGGCCGTGCCGCTGCCGCCCTTTTCTGCGCACCGGCTGCTGCACGACCACGCGTGCGCGCGGCTGTGGCTCGCCGAGGCCGAGGGGCTCGAGCGTGACGGCGCGCCCTCGTGGATGCGCGCGCAGCTCCTCTCGCAGGTGGCGCTCTTCCACGAGCTGCTGCTGCAGGCGGGCGCCATGCTCGTGCGCTGCTGCGCCGAGGGCACCGCCGCCGCAGACGCCGTCCCGATCCCGCCGCGCACCGGCAGCCCGACGCACATCTACGCCGCCTCGTTCTGATGAGTGATGTTCGTTCTGGTGTGCGAGCGCCATGCCATGTTCAATAGTAGGATTACTCAGACTGAAATATCTCTCGCTCTACACGAGTTCCAATGGCACCGGAGCGCTGACATTCGACTTTGCGTGCCGCAAGAACCGGCCCATGGCGTCGAAGCGCCACCTGTTCCACGCGTCGTCGTTCTGCTGCGTTCCTGATGGCACCTTCTTGTGCGACACGTGCACGACGGTCGCATCACAAGGAGCACAGACGGTAGCGTTGGCGTTGAGCCAATGCGCGACCAACGTGTGGTCACCAAATCCATGATGGACCAGGTTGATGGAGTCGAAGCTGGCGCGCCGCCACAGTGTTTGCGATGCCATCTGAAAGTCACCCGGACAACCGACCAGCAGCATCGCGCGAGCAAAGACCTTGGTTGGCCTTCGGCTGATGCTCCGTTCCTCCTTGTACACCGGGTTGGACCCAAGCGACCGCAGGTGAGCCAGGTTCTGGCAGCCTTGCCAGCTGCTCCGTGCAAAGGCAAAGCGATCTACTGCTCCATAGCCGCAGCCCTTTTCTGGTCTGGCACCGAGAGCAAGCGGGCGGCGTTGGAGCTGGCGCAGCGCGTCATTGGCATCCGTCTTGCCAAAGAGCGCGGTTGCCGCCTGCAGCGGAATGTCGACGCGCGGCAAAAGGACGCCGTCCTCCGGGCCCATGCGACTGGCCAGACTGTGCAGCAAAGCACGATGTGGCGGCAGGTCGTCTATGTTCGTGGACACGACGAACTCGCCGGTCGCCGCACGCAGACCGACATTGCGTGCGGCAGTCTCACCAAAGTAGTTGCCACACGCAAATCCCATGAGCGAGCTGCACCAGGAGGCATTGACCACGACGCTGACAATTCTGTTGCGTACTGATATGTCGAGGGCGAGCGCCTCGAGCAGCGGTGGTCTACCGACGGAGTTGAAGTCCACCACGACCACCTCATCGAATGCCTCGACCTGCGCCGGGAGTGTCAGCTCGGCACGCTGGTTCAAATTCCCACGCCAGTTGTCGTTGCGCACTGGCACGACCGCCGAGACTCGGACGTGGCGTGTAGCGTCGCCAACTGATGGGCAGCTTGCTGCCGCCTCCGAGAAGGAGCGCTGCGCAGCCTTGGAACGTGGCATGCGCGCGAACTAGAAACGGTGCCGCAAAGCTGTTGAAGTTCTGCATGGAGTATGCTCTGCTTAAAGTGAGCGGGCGCCGACTCGCGGGCGCCCTAGTGCTGGGTCCCGGGGTTTCTAGTTGGCAAACGCGTCGCCTCAATAGCCTCAAAACGCGGCTTTAAACCGCTTAAACAGCCTAAAGAAACCCGCTTAAAACATAAGCACTCGTTTCGGAGAGGCATTCTCAACAGTGATTCAACCTTTAAAAGCGCGGTACGGTAGTGTTCAGTCAGGTCACAGGTGAGTGCAAAGGAGCTAGAGTACGTCTTGCCCATGCATGTGGCGCCGGCGGTTGTGCCCACAGAAGAGGCCGGAGCGGCCCGGCGCTGCCCTGCAGTGCGACTCACTATGCCAGGGCACTCTCGTCGCATGTCTCGTCGTCGCTCGGTCCGAACAGGTCAGCCTCAGTGACGTCCTCATCTCGCAGCTCCTCCTCGGCCTCGGCCTTGCCCTGCTCATCATCGGCCTCGGCCTCGGCCTCGGCCTCGGCCTGCTTATCCTCGGCCTGCACAAATTCAGCCTCGTAGTCGTCGCGGTCACGCTTGCGCGCGGCGCTGTCGAGTCGTCCGTACGCGCCGCTCCTCATCTGCACGTTCTCGAGCCACGTTAACAGCGAAGGCCGACAGCGCCTCAACGCCAGCACGCGGAGTCCGAACTGCCTCAAGCTCGCGTCCGCTGCGCTCCTCTTCGCCGTGCGCGACAGATTCTGACACGCCGCGCACCCGCCTTGGACCACCACGGCGCTCACGCCGACGGGGCCGCCCAGCAGACAGCCGTGGCAGACAGCATGCTGGCCGCATGTGTTGGGCGTGCACGTGCTGCAGCCGGCTGCAGGAGGGCACATCTCCTTCTCGCAGTAGCGGCACGAAGTTGCGCAGTCACCGCACAGGCGAGCGCCACACGACATGTGGGCCAGGTCGCGGGATTTGGCGCCGCAGTTCGTACAGTTCTTCCAGGTGAAACAGCAATCCATGCAGTGCGTCTCGTTGTACTCGGTCGTCTGGAGGCACTTGTTGCAGAAGTCTTGGTCGCAACCCATACATTGCTGCTCGTGACCGAGGCAGTGGCCGTGGCACGTCTTGCGACCGCAACTGGTGCACTCGGACCGGCAGCTGTGGCAGACATCCCACGAGCACCGCGCGGTTGCACACCGCACGGTCGCACGAGAACTGAGGCAGTCGTCGCAGGTTGGCATCGTGTGTTGTTGAGTCGCTCTGGCCAGAGCTGCGACCCTCCTCGTCGTGAACGCAGCGTGACCGCGTGCCTGCGGTACTTTGCCCCGCCGTCGATGCCGCGAGACATAGGTAAATAGAGAACGAGCTAAAGTATACCACCGGAAAGTATCTAAAGCAGATTTCGGAATGAACCACATCTGGCGAAATCATACAACAGCCCCACCCGGCCTCTACAGCTGGTCGGCCACGACAGTGCTGTCCTTGGTCAGCTGCAGCTCGCTTCCCGCGGCGCCGCGCGGCGGGATGAGCCGCTCCTGCCGCTGCTTGCCGATGTAGGCCAGGTTGGACATTTGCGAGCGCGCGTCGCGCCTGAGCGGCTCGGCGAGCTCGTACCACTCTCCCTGCAGCAGCTCGAGCTGCAGGCCGTTGGCGCTGAGGCCCGCCCTCGTCGGCGGCTCCATCTTGCGCACGGCCTCGTTGGCCGCGCGGGCCGATTTGAAGGTGACGACGGCAAAGGGGCGCGTGCCGCGGTAGCGCTTCTCAAAGTAGGCCCGCGGCTCGTCCTCGTCGTGGTGGTCGTGTGGGTCGAGGTGGTCGAGGACGTTGCGGACCGACTGCGCGAGCGACCTGCCTAATGGGGTGTCGCTGCCCGCCGCGAGCGCCGCCTGGGCGCGCTTCGCGTCCCAGAGACGCACGCGCGTGACGCGGCGGTGCTTCTGGTCCTTGGAGAGCAGATCGATGATCTCGTCCTTCGCAGTCTGCGCCGCGTCCGTGTCGTCCGACGCCTCGAAGGCACTCTTGTGCGTGCGCACGAAGTCGTCGTCGAAGCCGCACACCCACACCGCCGTGCGCGGCATCGACCAGAAGCGCGCCTCCTGGATGCGCGTGCGGCGCCGGTACGAGAGGAAGGCGCCGCCGATGACGTGGAACCCTAGCCAGCAGCTCGAGATGGCAATGGCGTGGAGCGGACTGGGGATGTCGTTGCCGCCGGCGGTGTTGCGCGCGGCGAGGGCCGTCTGCGCGACCACCTCCGCAAACGTGAAGACAAAGCAGAAGATCGTGTACTGGTCGACGTACGTGGCGTACGAGATGTTGGGCAGCTTCTCACCCACAATGTACTTGAACCCAACCATTGCGAGCAGCATCGTGAGCGTGATCGAGCAGCGGTCGGCCAGCTCGTTGGCGGGCACGCTCCACGAGGCGAGCGTGCACGTCGTGATGATGAAGAGCGGCAGCAGCACGTTGAGCGACCAGTACCAGCTGTTCCGGTCGACGCGCAGCGCCACTAGCAACATCGAGTACACGTGCTGCTCGGCCGACTCGTCGTCGCGGGTGAACGCCTCGGTGAACTTGAGGTGCTGGTACAGGGCGTACTCCTTTGCGTGGATGAACGTGGAGGTGACGACGTTGGACGCGTACTTCTTCGACTGGTTCTGCATCAGGTGGCACTTGCTCTTCTGCCAGTTGGTGATCAGCTCGATCGTGAGGTTCTGCGAGTCGAGCGGGAACTTCTTGAGCTCCATCTGCTCCTGGAAGATGCCCGTGAGCTTGCTGCGATAGCACACCATCGCCTTGCCCGTGCTGCTGCACTTGCGGATGCGGAACCAGCTCTCCGCGTGCAGGACGTCGACGCAGTTCCGGATCGTGAGGCGCGGCGCGAAGAAGGACTCGTCCTTGCCCTTGACCTTGAGCACGCCCTTGGACTGCTCGCGATAGACGTCGTCGTCGGCGTCATCCACGGGCTCGTCCGTGGCCGACAGCTTGGGCTCCAACCACGAGGCCTCCATGAAGATGTTCGCCGTGAAGGTCTGCTGCTGCAGGTCGACCGTGATGAGCCTCAGGACGTTGAGGCGAACGCGGACCTCGTACTCGGCGTTCATGTCGGCCGCGGACGGCCGCCGAGTCGATGCGCGCAGTGAGGGAGGCACCGGCACCAAGTTCCTTCCTTTATGTCTGAGCACCACGTGAGGTGTG
>Ga0209713_10000441_pt1 | contig 23344 bp, 27 predicted proteins | sample ArcOceMetagenome_3_FD_187444 | JGI IMG/M metagenome (GOLD analysis project Ga0209713, IMG submission 187444) | Marine eukaryotic phytoplankton communities from Arctic Ocean - Arctic Ocean- Svalbard ARC20M Metagenome (SPAdes) (version 2) | ecosystem: Environmental > Aquatic > Marine > Oceanic... | reverse complement strand
AAAATAAGAATTCAAAAAAGAATAAGGTATCAAAAAAAAAGAATAAGGTATCAAAAAAAAAGAATAAGATATCAAAAAAAAAAAAGAATAAATATAAATTTATAAAGGGAGGTGGAACCAATATGTCTTCTGGTGCTAAAAACTATAAATGTTCATGTAGATTAATTAAAAGTATTGATAATACTACAAATATTAGTACTGCTAAAAATATTGATATGGATCATCTTGAATTAGGTATGTTAATTTATCATACGCCTGGGGATATTTATCTTTTATTGGATATTAAGCCTATTCAACATACACAAGGAAATCCTCTGTATTTAGTTATTCTATTGACAACTAAAAGTTTTAAACAGATACCTATAAACGATTATAAAGTTTTAACTATTGATAATTATAAAAAAATGGGAAATAAACCTGAGGTGCCGACATATGAAGAATTTAAATCTATAATGGAGGAAACTGATAATCCTGAAAAAGCAAGAATTATTAATGAACATGAAGAACAATTAAAAAAAATTTTTGAACATTTGCGTTCAACACAATAGTAAAAAATTGATTTAAAATTTCTTCTTTTTAATTAATATAAAAAATGTCTCAAGAATTTCAAATTGGAGATATTATTCAAACAATTGGGTTCGCTACATATGATAATATTGTACCCATTAACACTATAGGTGAAATAATTCATATCAGACATAGATATAGAAATACGTCTAATGAATATTTTCAATACAGAGTAAGATTTGATAATTATCCGGAAAACGTAAATCATCAACTGAATAATTTATTTGAAACTAATAAAATAATTTTATATAAATTATGAATATTTAAAGCTTATTATAATAACTATATTTTATAGAAAATGAATAATTCAAATAATTCTGATTTTACAGAAATAAAAGATTATCACAGTATTGATATAAATTATCAGCACGATAATAATTACGAGAATAATAATAGTTTTGAAAATGATAATAATTTTGAAAATGATAATAATTTTGAAAATGAAAAAAATATAAAAAGTAAGATTCTCTTTTTTAAATCAAGTAATGAAAAAAAGAATAAAGATAATTTTACAGTAGATGCAATAAATAACTATGTCAGTAATTTAGATAGTTGTAAAAAATTAAAATTTTTAAATTATTTTTACATTGATAATGAAAATGAATTTAATGTCACTGATAAAATTTTTTGTAGAGCTAAAAATTTAGTTAAAGAAAACCAAGAAGATATTTCATATACTTTAGAATTATACTCATATGAACTCAAATTAAAGAATCTTAAGGAATTTATTGAAGATTTAAAAGAACAATATAGAATTGAACAAAATAATAAATTAGGAAATAAAAAATATTATTTTGATGAACACCATATTAGTTTAATGAAAAATGCTGATAATACAATAAAATTTTCAACTGCACCAAACGAATTTACATTTAAAATGACTAAATTTAATACAAATAAATCTCTTAAAAATGTTTTTGGTAAACATCTTGAAGTAGTTAAAGAACGTGTAGATTTGTTTTGTAATCATCCAGAATGGTACGAAGAGAAAGGAATACCATACACACTCGGTATTTTATTGCATGGTCCACCTGGAAGTGGAAAAACATCATTGATTAAAGCTTTGGCTAAGGACACAAATCGTCATATTATCAATATCCGTTTAACTAATGAAACTACTAAAACTCAACTTAATAATTTATTTTTTAATGAAAGAATTTGTGTTTTGAAAAATGGTGCAAATGAGTTATATAATATTCCATTAGATAATAGAATTTATGTTTTGGAAGATATTGATTGTGATAATGAGATTTTGTTGGATAGAAAATATAAAACAAATGCCGATAATGAAACTAAAAATAAAGCTAATTATAACAAACACGAATATTCGTTTGAACAAAATTATGATCAGGTTATGTCCTCAGAATTATTTAATTCAAATTATTCAAATGCAGATTTAGGAAATATTAATATGAATCAATCTGAAATAAATTTAACGAATCAACAAAATATGATTAATAAAAATAATCTCGAAAAAAACCAACATTATAATAGATTTCAACAATCACCTATCGAGGAAGATACAAGTGAACAAGTTACATTATCATTTATACTTAATTTATTAGATGGTATATTGGAAACACCTGGAAGAATATTAATTATGACTTCTAATTTTCCAGAAAAATTAGATAAAGCATTGATAAGACCTGGTAGAATTGATATTAATCTTAAAGTTGGATATTGTGATATAAGTATGATTACTGAAATGTTTACATTTTTCTATAAACTAGGTGATAATAGTTACAAATTTGAAGATTTGGAAATTAAAAAAGATATAACTCCAGCACAACTAAATCAAATATTATTAAATAATTTTAATAATCCCGATAAAGCATATACTGCTATTTTAAATTATATATTGGAATAGAAAAAAAATCTTTATTAAATTAAATTTTAATAGAAATATATTGGATTTAATAATATATGGAATTTAATAATATATGGAATATAAAAATTATTATATTTTATGTTTTTCTTAAATAATCATTAACACGAATTAATTTTAATATCATTAAAATCATTTATACTTTTACTATTATAAATGCCGAGTATTCATACCAATAATTGTATATAATAGTACCTAGGTAATTTTAACATTAACTTTTTCATTTTTATTATTTATCTCTAGGTAGATATATTAATTCTAATAACTTTTTAATATCACAATATTGAGTAGAATATTTTTCACTAAAATTAGTTAAATCATCTCCAAAATCATATAGAGCTTTGGGATTTCCATCTAAAAATAGATTTAGTTGATGTATTAAAAAATTAATATAACATTTTTCTTCATTTGAAATTAATAGTAAATCGTAAAGTAATTCAAAACCTCTTATATTAATAAAAAAATACAAATTATTATTATACTTTTGGATTCTATCAAATATATTTATTATAGTTAAATCACAATTTTTTTCTGATATTTTTAATTTTTTTTTTTCCCTATTTTCGTGTAATATAGTGAATATATGATAAAATATAGGTGTATATTTGCTATAATGAATTATATTATATTCATTATTAAATATTTCTTTTATCTTTTTATATTGTAGTGATAAACATTTTATACATTCATTTTTTGAAATTTTATTAAATTTATTACAAACTAATGGGAATAAAAATAAACCATTAAATGGAGATTCATTGAAATTATTAGGATATTTTAGTAATATAATTTTTTCAAAGTTTTCACAGAATTTAAATGTTTTATCATATAATTTTACTAAAATTCTTTCATAAATATCAATATTCATCGTGATTTACTTAAATGAATTTATATATTTAAGTTATGAATTTAATCTTTAACAATAATTTATATTGTAAATAATTTATCTAGATTCAAAATCTTCTTTAGTTAATATGTATCCCCAATGTTGTAAAGATTGTCTTATTTTTGGTGAAACTTGATAATCGTCAAAAGTTGTATTTTTTCTTTTTATATAAGTTATTAAAGAGTTACGGAATCTTCCTCTTTCTCCGGCAAATCTCATCCATCTACCTATTTGAAATTTATCGTATTCTTTACCTTCTTTTGATTTTAATCTTCTTCCATTATAAAAATTACAATACCATTGTACCCAACCATATGGATCGTATTTCTTTATCCAACCAGCATTTTCCCAATCTTCAAGTTCTGACCCACAAAATACTTTATATTTATTAATATTTTTATCATATTTTTCATAAGGAAGTGTGATAAATGAATTATCAATATCTTTCCACCATTTTTTTGGAAATTTTAAATGCTTATCTTTGTAGTTTTTATTTGTTATAGAAGATTTAATTGGTCTCCAATATGTGCCTCCAAAACTACCGAATTTGAATATTTCGTTGGGTTTAAGATTTGGTTTAAATTCTGGAAAATCTGGAAAATTTATAGTTCCGTTTTTATTACGGTATACTGAAATTTTAGATGTCATTTATATTTAATAAGATAAATTTTAATTAATATTTATAAATATCATAATTAAAAATTTTAACATAAATATAATAATTCAAATTTTAATTATTATATCTTATAGTAAATTTCAATTATTATACATCATAATAAATTTTAATTATTATATATTATGGTGAATTATTTTTTAATATATTAAGATTTTATTTACTAACATATTACAAAAAATATAATAATATTAATTTCTTTATAATAATTAAACAATGGCAGAACAAGAACAGATTATTACTCAACTATTTCAAGCAATGAATGAAAAAGATACTGAAATTCATAAACTAAAAGAATTTTCAGAACAAGTTGTTACACTGGGGGAGGAATTAAAAATAAAAAAGTTTATGATTGAACAAGAAAAAGATGATGAAATATGTACTTTAAGAAATCAACTTCAGCAATGTCATATTGATTTAGAATTTTTAAAAACAGAAAATCTTCATTTAAATCAAACACTTAGTAATATAAATTCTCCAAATATAAGTTTTCATTCACCGGTTGTCAGTGGAGTTGGGTGTCCTCAAGCACGTGCAAAATGTGTAAGTAATATGCGAAGAGCAGGAGATACTTTGGATGAACAAATACAGCGTATCCCTCAACTAAAAAGAGAAAAAGTGAAACGAGAAAAAAACGACATGAAACTTAAAAATGCAGAATTTGCTGCTAACATTGAAACATGGAGGGAAAGAATGAGCCAAGGAGGTAAAAAAAAATCTATTAAAAATAAACTTAATAAAAAAAGAATAAAAAAATCAATCAAAAATTAATGATTTTTGTATAAAAAAAACTATTTTAAAAAAAATAAAAAAATAAATAGTTTTAAATTATTATTTCAATTTATTTTTAAACCTTAAATCTATAATCTTAAAATCGTAAACATATCACCATATATCGGTGCATTATTATGATAATATCGAATATAAGTTACGCTGTTCGTATCATTTATTCTTATTACAATGTTCAAAAGTATACCTCCAGATATTTCGAAAATTTCATCATCATTATACTCCTGTTTAAAATCAAATTCAATATTTTTTTCGGTAAAAATTATATTAACAATGATACCTGGTATCGTTTTCAACTTACTACTTTCTTCGTGTTTATAAAAATAATTTAAAGGTCGGTTTTCGAGTGCCTGCTTGTAATATTTGGTTCGGGACCTATCTTCTTTAAATTCAATTAGATCAATTATTGTTTCGTGAGTAACTTTATCCCACAACCAATTATCCTATCTTTTTTGCGGTTCTATTTTAGTTAACATATTAAACTTCCTATTAATGATTAATGCAATATTAAATTGAACAATATAATCTGTTAATTATAATATATTTGAACTCATTTTAAATAAGTTAAATTAGGTCCTCTTAAAAAATAATTATTTAAATTTTATTTAAATTATTATAAAATATTACATTTACAACATTTATCGTTTATTTCATTTAATTTATTATCATTATTTGTATTATTAAAATAATTTGAATTATCTATTGGAACATCTATTATATTTTTTATTTCCTGGAAGATATTACAACTTGGACATATATTGTTATTATTATTAAATTTATACCAATCAACATAGCAAGTATAATGAAAATTGTGACTACATTCGAATTCAATTAAATTATTATAATTCATATATTCGAAACATATTGGACATTCTTCCTTATCCATTTATATTAAATATATCATTATTTTAATTCTTTATTTAATTTTTTAATATTAAAATACCATTTTATATAAATAATTCGTAAAATAAAATTATTATTATTTATTTATAAACCAATATGTATATTATTTTTTATATTTTTTGTTATAAAACTTGATTGGTAAACTATTTTTTTTGCAATATTTCTTTAATATATCTATATCGACTTTTGCAGATTTACCACCAGTAATGGCACTCGCTAATCTCGCGTATGCCCAACTATGTGGTGTTTGAGATGGACGACTTCCTGATGTAAAATATGCCCCTACCCCTTTTTTAACTATTTTTTCTAAACCTATTAATTTGCATTTTGTTTTTTTTTCTAATTCTTTATTGGGTTTCAACGATTTAATTTGATATATTCGTTTTGCGTTTTTTATATGATTTGAAGTTTTTGACTTGAAAGATTTAATTTTTTCACGTATATGATATTTTTTTATCTTTTGTAGTCGTATAGATTTTTTTAATTCACTTATTTGCTTTTTTTTATCTGTATTTGATAAATATTTTGGGACATATTTATTCACAAATATAGTTTGCTCCTTTTTCCTTTTCACACATTTTGGTATTTCAATTTTGAGTTGCTTGGACTTTTTTGTTTTCATTTTTTTATTTTTATTTTTATTCATTTTTATAAAATATTATTATATAAAAATAAATAAAAAAATATACAAAATCACTTTTTAATTATCTTATTCATAAATATTAAATAATCTATTTATGAATTGTATTGTTTGTTCATATTACAACATTCAAAATAATTCCGTTAATGGTTTATAAAATATTATCATATTGTTGGGTTTGAAATTAAATTATTATCTAGGTGTCCAACCATATCTTGGATTCCAATTTTGTGATATATGTTGAGAACCATTTAATTGTTGATGGTTACAATACTGTAATCCTACCGCAGCACCAATACCGCATCCAACCCCTGCACAACAAATAGGATGATACATTCCCATACTACCATAAACACCAGATAATGTTGGGTGTGAGTAGGAATATACAACAGGATTTGTACAATTTGTTGCAGTTGTCGAACATACTTGAGTCGGTGTGGCACAATTATACCCCATACACGCACCTAATCCGGAAGTCCAGGGTACTGAAGCATTTATATTTTTTTACAATAATTAATACCTTTCGTCATAAATGAATTTTTTTTCGTTTGATTTTTACGTAATTTATTAAAAGATTTTCTTTCTATGGGTTCATAAAATGATGCTCCACCTTTTATTTTTTTTTTTTTGGATTTTGTTTTTATTTTCATTTTATATATTTATTAGTTAATATTTAAATAATATAAATATTTTAAATAATATAAATATTTTAAATAATATAAATATTTATTGGCATTTTTTTTTGTTAATTTCCTAACGATAATAACACTTACCAATCTTGTGATTGTAATTTATAATATTTTATACGCATAATCTTCATACTTTCTTTTTCCAAATATATTCTAATTCTATTTGAATAGTCATGGGTATAATAATATTTTTAAAAAAATCTACTATTATATCTGGTTTATGGAAGCCATTTTTTATAGTTTTTTCCATTATTCTATTTAGAATTCTATCTTCAACTTCTACATTTTTTAATACATTTATTAAACCTGTCTGGTCATTTGTATCTAATAATTTATCATATAGTTCTTTATTCTCTTTGTATTTAGATTCCATAACGAATATTCCATAATGGATTCTTTTAGATATTGCTTGTAAATTAAAAATATCACTTAATACACTATCTCCGTAATTTTTATCATCTCCTTCAACAGATAATACATTAATATAGTTAAGATACGCTATCTTTATCCACGGGCTAAAATTAATTTTTTTAGAAAATTCTACGAATTCTTTCGATATATACTCGTTATAATTTCGAATTACTAATGAATTATCCAACCCTTTATAATAAGGTCTTTCATCGAATGTATCATATCTACCAGATATAGAATGGATATTTTCTATATTTCTAAACATAAAATCAAAATAACTACCTTGATAATCATTTTTATATGCTATTTCATCGCAAGAATGTTTGTATATTATGTTGTTTTGTTTATAATTTGATCTATTACATAATCCCCGAATTATGGTGTCTTCGAATTCTATTAATTTATTTCTTATTTTAGTTAAATCCATTATTTACACACTATGGATTTCTATTATTTAAAAAATATAGCTATTTTGTTTTTAAATAATACTATAAATTGTAAGTATACTATAGTTATCTATTTATAATACATATAATTTGGTTATATCATAATATATGAATTTTTTTTTACTGAGATTTGTATAAGAATTATTTAATTAGAAATATAATAAACCTAATTGTAATTTTATAAATAAAATCTATAATAAATAATTATTTGAAAGTATAGATTAAAATTGAATTTTTTTAAATATAAATATTTTGTTAAGTAAATAATTAAAAAATGAAATTTATTCTTAAAATACTTCTTAATACTAAGTTAACTCACGATATTAGTATTAGTATTTTGAATATATACTATAATAATTCCTGGTTTGATTTGTTGAGAAAAATGAAGGTGAGAATAAATGCTTTGGGATTCAATGTATTAAATATTTTAGGTGAACCATATAAATTACCTGTATATTTAATTAATGGTATTGATAAAAAAAATTATTATTTGAAGAATTGTAATCCATTATTGCCAAAATCTATAAAATTAATAAAGGATTCTATAAAATATTCTGATTCAAATAAATTGATTTCATATAAAATAAAAATTATTAGTAATTGTAAAATTAAAAAATATATTACATTTTATAATAATGGTTCAATTATTTGGGATAATGACCACCCACGTATATCATTGTCTGGAATATAAATTATTTACTTATTATATAATATTCTAAAATTTGTTATATTTTTTTATTTGAATATGTAATCTTTATATTTAATATATTCGTATATTTATAAAAAAAAATAGTAAAATTTATTTAACCCAATTCTTTTTAATTAATAAACTACTTAAACAGATATTCAAAAATAATTATAAATGGCTTTAACAGGACTTGTTAAATGGTACGATAATAAAAAAGGGTTTGGTATAATTATTGACGACGAAACTAAAGAAGAGGTATTTGCTCATTATACAAATATAAAAAGTTCAGGTAATTTTGAATTTGCCAAATTAATTGATAATCAGATAGTTACATTTGATATACACGAAGAAAAAGGTAAAACTTGTGCAAGGAATATAGATGCTTCCAATATTCCAAATGATTTAACCAATATAAGTTTTTATAATAATTCTGGAAAAGGTAAAGATAATAATTCTGGAAAAGGTAAAGATAATAATTCTGGAAAAGGTAAAGATAATAATTCTGGAAAAGGTAAAGATAATAATTCTGGAAAAGGTGGAGGAAAATATAACAATTCGGGAAAAGTATGGGGGACAACAAATCGTGGAAGAGATGAATGTGTGACATATGGAGAGTATTCTAGAAATAAATGTAATAATAATTTCATAAAAAATAATTCTTCAGAAAATTTAAGAAATAGTGTCGTTAAAACGACAACTTCTTCGCCTTGGCAACCAAATGGCAAACTTCCAAATAGAAGAAGAAATACTACTAATTTTAAACCATCATATGAACCTGTGGATATGCGCATAGTTATTGAAAATAATAATGAAAAATATACAAGGGAGGTAACAAGTCGTGATGTTATATTAATAAAAGATTTTTTTAAAAAAGAAGAAAATATTTACGAAAAATTAAATACAGAAATAAAAAATTCTGGATTAAAAAATGAAGATTTATGGAAGTCGTGGCACGGAGATAGTCATTTTATTGCCGATGATCATATAAACTGGAAAGATAAATGTCCAACTTTTCAAGATGTCCTGACCAAGATTGCTTATTATTTTGATATGAATATACAAGCAACTAGGCTTAATTTTTATAATAATTCCAAAGAATGGAAACCATTTCATCACGATGCAGCCGCGATTGACGAAGAAAAAGCCAATACTCAAAATATTACTGTTGCTGTTTCCTTTGGTTTAGAACGAGAAGTAGCATTCCAGCATGCCAAAAATTATTCATTAATTTCTACCCCAGTTGAAGATGGTTCAATTTATGTATTTTGTAAAGATGTAAATATTATTTGGAAACATGGTATTCGTCAAATGAATGAAGATGATTATATTGATAAGGGACGGTATTCTATTATTGTGTGGGGATGGAGGAAAATGATTCAATATTAAATATGTTATACAAAAGCCAATAATTTAAATATTATAATAATATATATTTACTTTTAAAATGAATAAACAAACTAATAATAAAAATAAGATAGGTACACGAAAAATGTCAAGAACACGATATAAACGAAAAAAAAAGGGTGGGAAAAAAAAAAAAAAGAGTTATAAATTATATTTAGCTATAAATGATTTTACTATTGGAAAAAAAAAATTTACTAAACTTATTAATAAAATAAAAGAACCTTTAAAATACCATTTATTTGGCAATACTAGTAATATTGATTCTAGAGAAAATATGTTGGTAAAATTACATAAAACTATTAATATATATATATTAACAGCAAACCCATTATATAAAGAAATTGAAATTTTTTTAAAAATTATTAATTGGAATAAATATTTTAAAAATGTTTTATTTTGCGATGTTCATAAAACCACGAAATATAATATTATTAAATCAATACTTTTAAATAATAAACATAATGTATACAATGACGAAAAAATTGCTTTATTAATAGATGATTCGGAATTAAATATGGTGAACGATACTAAAAGGATAAATAAACAAGTTTTTAATGATTACTCGCCTGTAATTAATGTAGTTGACGATTATTTAATAAAACCAAGTGAAGAAAGATTAGTTGAAATGAATACAAATAATATTATATTTCTCAAATCCGGCTTAAGTCCATATAATAATAAGTTATTTGGAATGAATAAAAATGATTGCACTAATATAATTAATAAAGTACAAAATAATAATATTAAATTTTTATTTATTGATTGGGATAATACCTTTCAAATATATAATGGTATGTTTCATATTAAAACATTACTTAATAATATTAATTCATCTTTTATTTAATAATCGAATAATGATAAATATGAATCTAATGATGAATTCCTTTTTATAATCATATTATCATTTGAATCCAAATCAAATGATGATGGATTCGATATATCTGGGTAAGATGGACTGAGAATAGGGGTTCTTAACGATTTATTTACATTGTCTTTTATCATATTTGTTTTCCATAATAGCAGTTTAGATTTAATAAATATTTTATTTATATTTAAATCTTTGGACATTTATGCTATTATTTATTTATAATAATGTATATGAATTTAAAAAAAATAAAATTAATACGATTAAAATTAATACGATTAAAATTAATAGAAAAATAATAAAATCTATTATTAGTAATAATAATTTAAAATACTTACTATATGAATGAAGTCTTCCCATTCTTCATATTATTTATAAATTCTCGCATAAGTTCCAATATATCCTTCATTGAATACGAAATGCCATTTTCTGCTATAATGGATATTTGAATTTTTTTTTCTTTTACATATTTTAATAAATCTTGAATATCATAAAGGTCATCAGATGTTACTTTATTTTTAATTAAATTATTTAAAGGTTTATTATATTTTGACTGCAAATTAAACTTAAGTTGGAGGTTTGATATAGTTGTGGTTTCAGATGAAACATCATTATAATTATAATAACTATTATCTAAAATACTATAATTATTTACAGATTCTTCGTTTAATTTGTTAGTAATAGTATTTTCATCGAATCTCGAAGACACACAAATGTATATATTATTATCAACGAATAATTTTAATATTTCGTTATTCAATACACAATTACTTAAAATTTGCCTCAAGGTAGTTTTATATATAGTAAATAAATAATGTCGTTCATTATTGCAATAATTGTAAATTAATAATTTATCTTTGTAAACAACTTCTAACATATGTTTGATTGTTTCTATTCCTTCTATAGATTTTGTTGAGATTGACATATATTGTGTTGTTGAAGCAATATAATCATCTCCATTTTTAATTACAATCTGTGGATTTTTAATTTTTTTAAAATTATCAACTATTTCAAAACCTTGGTCTTTTATTTGAATAAATAGATTATTGGAAGCATTTTGGTGTATATCAACTTTAAAATTCATGTTTGACTTACAATTATCTTATTTAAAGTGATAAATTTTGTTATTTTATTTTTATTCAATTTTTTATAAAATTATAGGTTTGATATTTATATTAACATATTTGTATGTATTATAATACTATACGGAATTAGATATTAGTCCAATATACAGTAATTTATATGAAATATATTAAATCTATTTATTTTTTAATACATCTACCTGTTTCTTTATTGCATTTTTTTGAATTCCCATATTTTTTGAAACAGCGTTCTGTATTGATTCTACAATCTTTTGATGGATTCTCTTTTTTTTTTACTTTTCATTAATATAATGAATTATTTTATTTTAACGAATAATAAAAACTTATACAATAAATATAATAATTTAACATAAGATTAGATTTAAAAATACACAGGATTATTAAACAAAATAATTCCATTATATGTTTTTAGGTATAATGGAATTATTTTAGTGTATTAATTATAATATTCGTACTTCTCGTGATGAATAAAACACTATCCCGAATATTGGAATATTGTAAAATACCACAGATGTCTAGATTTTTAACTTATTTTTTAACATTTTATATAGAATTGTTATTCAATATATATCTTTAATATAATCATAATTATATACAATCGTATTAATAGCGTCATTCTGCCCACCTTATCCAATTAAAAATCTTCATAATGACAATTGGGTTTAACAAAAAACATCAATTTATTAAACTATTATTTCATAGTTTCTTATCATTATTTATGTATATTTGAAAATTATCAAAAACCATTCAACCGAGTATTATTATCAAACCAATTGTGTGAGAAATACTATGTAGCACCATAATTATTATTTAGTTTATTTACTCCATCTATTATTGTTTTATCAAAATTCTCTTCAAAACATATCCTCAAATGTTCTTTTTGCCATTTATGATAATTTTTATTTTGGATAAATAATTTATATAAATTTCTTATTCTTTTATCAATAGTAGTTTTATTTGGTAAATTATAACTTGATAAATCTATTTTATTATTTTTTGAAATATGTTTGAATTGATATTCAAATGATAAACATTCCTTTCTAGTTTTAAAACCTTCTATATATAAAACAACATACCACATTTCTCCTGCTGTATATTTCGCACCTTTACTTTTTCCATTTATTCTACAATGATCATTTAATCTTCGCACTAAATTATTTGTTGCGCCGATGTATGTTTTTTCAGAATCTACTGACTTTATTAAATAACAAACCCAATATTTATCAAGCATTATCTATATTATATCTATATTATATTTATATAGTATTTTCATATACTTCAGAATTGGCATTTATTAATTTTTGTGGATTTTCTTTGCTATTCCAATCAGTTATTTTAAGATATATTATATAAAATATTCTATATACAAAATATTCTATATACAAAATATAATATGAATAAAGATATTGTTATTAAATAGTATAAATAGGTATTTAATTCATTCAGATTATTATGAAAATCACCTATAAAAAATACTGTTACAATAATTAAAAGTAATATACACACCATATCATTACAAATTTTTTCATTCATTATTTTGATTTACTCAATTTATTAAACTTGATTAATTAATGTAATTTTTCCTTAAGATATAATCAGCATTTTCAAATATATATGTAAATATTATAAACAATTAATGAAAGTTACTAAAAATAATGTTAGTTTTTTAGTTTCAGGAGATTTTAGTGAAAATTGGTTTTATAAAAATAGTTTAGATATTTGGGAACCATATACTTTATATATCTTAGACTATTATAAAGATAAAATCAATGGCATTTATATCGATATTGGAAGTTGGATATGACCTACAGTATTATATGCAGCAAATATTTATAAAAAGGTAATTGTCATTGAACCTGACACAATTGCTATAGAAAGATTGAAAGAAAATATTAAAGTAAACAATTTTAAAAATATTTCTCTTATTGAGAAGGCATTCGATTCCATTGATGGATATTCGCTATTAGGTGGTAATGGTGAATTTGGAAATTCTATGTCTTCTTTAGTTATTGTAGGCGAAAATTATAAACTTCAACCGGGATTTCCAAGTAAATTACAACATAAATATAAGATGAAAGTACCTTCTATTACCATGGAAACTTTAATAAATCAACAAAATATTAATATTGAAGAAGTAAGTTTAATTAAAATGGATATAGAAGGTGGTGAAATTATTTTGATAACTTATTTAGAAGATTTTTAAAATACATATAAACCAGTATTATATATATATCTTTGCATTATGTATTTTTAGAATTAAGTGATATAAAAAAAATAATAGATATATTGTTTAATATATATTATAAATGTTATTGTTTTGGTGTAGATGACGATAGAGATTTAGTTGATAAAAATGAAGTGAATAAATATAGTTTAGAAACTTTAGTTTTTAAAAGATAAACTTTCCTTTATAGTTTTAAAATCCTCTGCATATAAAACTAAATACCATATTACATTATAGCATATTTCGCTTCTTTACTTTTTCCATTTATTCTCTAATAATTATTTAATCTTCACACTAAATTATTTATAAAGTATTTTTATATTCTTCTGAATTAACATTATTAATTTTTATAGATTTTTTTGTTATTGTCACTATTTCATTTATTATATATATTAAATATATTTAGTATACCTAATATAGAAATATGAATAAATATATTGTAATCAGTGATAAGGGGCTTTTATACCTGCATCCATCCAATTATTTACTTTATCATTTTTTTCATCTCCACTGGGTCTTATTATTTTTGTATCATTTTCTTTAATTATATTTTTCCATAAGTCATTATTTATCCATCTATTACCCATTACGCCAAATAATAATTGTAATCCACCTCCGACATATATTGCTGATTTTTTTAATTGTGTTTTAATATAATAACATAATGGTAAACCATAACCACCGCATCCCAATAACGCTATATCAAAGTCAAGTTTTTTTATATCTTTACACATAATTAAAAAAGTTTCTAACCAATTTTTATGAGGTTTATTACCATTCAAACATTGAAATGATTTATAAAATAAAAATTCTTGATCATCTGCAAATATTTTCTTTTTTTTATCTTTAAAAATTTGAAAATTTTTATTTAATTGTTCTTGAAATGATTTTATAAAAGGTGATATTATTAAAACACGTTTACCTTTTAAATATAAAGACCAAGGTTTTATATCTTCCAAACAACAATAGAATGGTTCTAATATTCTATTATAAATATTATTATTTAAATTATATTTCATAATGTAATAATTTTGTTGTGTTTCATATAACTTTGGGAAAATAGCAAATGCGTCGCAATTTTTTATAGCTTGATTATATTTTTTAGCATATAATATAGCAATTTCATCTGAATCATGATAAATTCCATCATCTCTCGCTATTTGTGTCATAATTTCTTGTAAATTATTAATATTATTATTATTATCATATAAAGTAGAAAATACACTAATTGCATATCCCAAACGTGCTATATAAAATGGTTCATTACTTTCTAATAATTTTATTATAAGATTATTTGATTCATTCAGTGAAAGCATTATATATATATATATATAAAATATAAATAATAAACTTAACTTTTTGTATTAAGAAATTCGTGATTTGGAAAAACATGTATGTTATATAATATTAATATGTATTGTTAATAAGAATAGATATATTGTTTAATATATATGATAAATGTTATTGTTTTGGTGTAGACGACGATAGAGATTTAGTTGATAAAAATGAAGTGAATAAATACAGTTTAGAAACTTTAGTTTTTGAAAAATAAGAAAAAGTAAAAAATATTGTAAAAAATTATATGATTATTATAAAATATTTATTTTTCATCTACCCATGAATTTTCTTTTCGTACTTCTTCTTCTTCTTCCGGGGTAAAATCGTTTTTAATATTAAATCGCCTACGTATATCTTTTGGTGAATTACATTTTTTAATAACATCGGCAACTTTTTTACAAGTCAAATCTAATAAACAATTGATTTCTAAATAATTTGCAGCTAAGATAATATTAAACAGTTCATCATCTGAAATACTTAGAAATTCTTCATTCCATGAAATTGTATCTTTTTCAGAAAGTTCATTTTTATTCTGAGAATGATAATCACAATATTCTACTACTTTTAAAAGAATTGAATAATCTATAGTATTTAATGGCACCGGTTCTGACGGTAAAGAATATTCACTTATCGATTCAGCATCATCTGATTCCGGAAGAGAAATAATTGATAATACGGTTTTTGATAATTTAATACTTGACAACTTTACAGATACTTCTTGATTATCCTTACTTTGAAGTTTTATTGAATTATTCATTAATGCCAACATTATTAAATTTTTAAAAAATAAAATAATGTATTTCAATTTTTTATTTTATATTTTTGTAATATTTTTGTAATATTGATATATTTAACAAAACTACAAATTTTATAGATTCTAGTATTATATATTCTAGTATTATATATTCATTAAATTTATCAATATTGATATCATAAAATATATGATTATTAATAAAATGGTTTTATAATAGATGTTGAGAATGATAAAATTTCTTGTTGTTTAATTAGCATTTTATTACTTTTTTCTTCTATACTTTCATTAAATATTTCTATTATATTTTTAATTTTATTTTCTGTTTCATGAATTTGTATTTCTGCTTCAGATATACAAATTTTATGTAATTCTTTATTAAATTTAATTAAATATATTTGATCACAGATTAATTCATTAAACATTTTAGCTAAACTTTTATTATAATTTTCATTAGTTAAACTTTTTTCAGAACCTTGTAAAACAAATATAAAATTTTCAATTGATTTTACGATGTCTATCTCATCTGAACCACGTATTATATCCCAATCGGTTTTAAAATTATTTGGTTCTTTTTCGCCAGATAATAATGAGTATATGTTTGGGTCGTTTATAAATTGCCAATCAGAAAACGTTATATCTTCAATGTTTATTGTTTGAGTATCATTTGGAATTTGTATAGAATTTAGAGAATCTTTGATTAAATCTTTTATAACTATATCCTGGGTTTCCTCACTAGTTAAACTAGTATTACTCGGAAATATAGGATTTGATGTTTCTTTATCCTTTATTTCTATATATTTTTCTTTGTTTAAATGAAATGAAGATGTATAATTTATAATTACTTTATTTACATTTTCGTTTATATTAATTATATTTAATTTGTAATTATCTTTATCTAAATTATGAAAAGTTATAAAATTATCAAGTAATTGTTTAAAATTATCTTTTAAATTTTTTTTCAAATTTATTGATTCGGAATTTTCTTTATCTAAATAAAAGTTTAAGAATTTTTTAGTTAATTCTTGATTGGTGAATGAAATTTCAATTTTTCTATTTATTAATAATTCTGGTAATAAATCCAATAATATATATAATTTTAATCCGATTTCTTGTTCTGAATCCGCAGATATTTGAATATTACCTTTTACATCAGTTTTATTAATTAGTCCAGAAGGTATTATTGAATTTTTATAATATTTTGAATTTAAGTATTTTTGATTTCGATTATCTTTACTATACAATAAGTTATATAGTTTTACAGTTTCCATTTTTAAATTTTTTCGTAATTCATAGATTATGTTCGGGTCATTTTCAGTAATTGACGATATTAGAGTTGATGTTATAATATGGATTACTGCTTGACATTTTCTAAGTATATCTAATACTATATTTTGTATATCAATCCAATCATCGAAATATTCATTTACCATTTTTATTAATAATGGCGTATTTCTCCATTTCAAATTAGATATATTATTTGCCATTTTTATTACATTTTTCCATCGAAATTCTCCCAATAATTTAAATATATATTCCGAATTTATTGGGTCATACAAGTATTTTGGTATACTATTTCCACGTTTATATCCATTTTCTATATTATTTATAGTTTCGTTACCTATATTAATTATTTTTTTTAAATTTTCTAATTCTTTATTACTAGTTTGAAAATATAAATTTTCAGACATTTATATTATATTAAGAATTTTTTTTATTTTTTAATATTTAAATGAAAAAAGATTTGCAGTTAAGTTTTTTAAAGTATAAATAACTGTAAGTTTATATGTATAAATAGTTACAACCCAATTACTTTAATGTTATAATTATACTATACCACTTTTAAGATAATAATCTAATAATTCTATTTCGTTTTTCTTCTTTTGATGTTCAATCATAAATGCATCTTTTATTAATCCTGTATGTTTTATGAATTCTTCATTTATTAATTTTTTTATATTATGTAATTCTTCTAGTATTAGATTTGATAAATTATATAAAGATACATAATAATTTATATTTTCTTGTAATTTATTCAATCCATTAAGTAATATTTTTATAATAGTATTAATATTACCCGGGTCCTTCATCTTTTTATAAAATTCAGAATTAATATTATTAACACCTTCATCATTTATACTTATAAATGATAAATTATCTCCGGAATCAGAATTTACTACACTTGAGAAAATATTATCGATACTATTATCGACTAACTGTTTTCGAAATGTTCTGAATATTTGGAATTTTTTACTTATAAATAATTCAATTATATGTTCAATATATGTATTTTCATCATTATCGTCTTTGCTACCTTTTAATGGCATTGATAAATTCCATTGACCACCAATACTTGACTCAACTACGGCTGTATAACCCGCTATCCAATTTATAAAGATTGCGTATATTTCGTTATCTAAATTTTGATTATTTGTAGGTATTACTAAATCTCCCAGATTATCATATATTTCGGTTGTTGTATCTTTTAAAGTTCTTATTTTTTGACTCAAATCTGTGAAAAAATTTTTTAATGAATCTATATTAGTTATTTCATCCTTAAGATTATTATAATCGCAAATATCTTCTAAAAAAATTTTAAAATTATTATATTCGTAGTTTGTTGGCAATAATTCATTAAATTTTGCTATTAGGTTAGTAACTGGGTGACCTAATTGATATGCGTGAATTAATGATGTACTTTCTAATAATAACGATTGTTCTCGTATTAATTCTTTTTTTTTCTGCATCGCAAAAAGAGGTGATGTAAAAGGATTATTTGGGTCTAACTTCAAATCACTATTATAACAAGGGTGGTTAATTTTATCATAATAACAATCTAATTCTGATGATTTAATTGGTGGATGTATGAAATCTGATTTATTTGGTTGATCTATTTTTTTATAACTGTTGCTACAAATTGAGATTGAATCTTTATACATTATATCATCAAATTTTCCTAATTGAAATCTTTTTAAATTATCTCCCTCTATTTCATATATTGATATATTATATATTGATATACATTCTTTAAAATTTGAATTTTTGAAATCCATCATTATTATTATATTATTATATGAGGCATAATATTTTATACGGCTTTTATTTATATATCCTTCGGTTTTATAAACCTGTTCAGTACAACATTTTTTATTTTCGTTACCATCATTCGCAAATATATGATAATCTATATTACTTATGCTTGTATCAATGCAAATCGTATACATCTTATTTTTATTCAAAGGTAATGATATAGATAATGAATGAGCATTAGAACTCTTCTTTTTTTGGACAATTATTTCATTCTTTTTTTTTCTTAATTCTATACCATATTTAATATGTTTTACATCTAATAAATCTACATTTTTATATAACATTTTATATAGTCCACAGAATGATTCTTTTTGTTGTTTTTTAAAATCTTTCTTATAATCATCTAAATTTTTTTGAGACTTTTTAACCATACACATTAATTTATCAATTTCTTTATTTTTTTGATTTAATGCTTTATTTACTTTACATTTGTTTTTTTTCCTTTCATTTATATAATTTTCATAACTTTGAAAGGGAGTATTTTTAGATAAATCCCATTTGGTTGTATTTGTTTTTTTATTCCAATAATAAATTTTTCCATCAGTATATTTTAATTGAATCCAATCGTAAGTTTTTCTTTTAATATCGCAATCCATTCTATTAATTTATAAAGATATTTTTAAAATTAATATAAAATTTATCTTAATATTTAAAATATAATATTAGTTGTTGATTAATAATAGTTTATTATTAATTTAAAAAAAATAAGTTCTGATTTTATTTTTTTAAAATTAATAATATACAATGATAGTTAAAATATTAAATAAATTAATGGAATATTCGGATAAATATTTTGTAGTAAGAAATGATATCAATCTTCCGATGCCTGGATACGCATTTATGGACATTGATATAAACCACAGATTTATACCAACTGTATTATTGAATCCTAATCGTTTTCCCCAAGATGAAAATGTAATAGCCCATATACTATCACACGAATGGGGTCATCATGTTTTGGGTCATATTAAAATTCCTGGACATATTGATGAAAAAATATTAAAAGATAAAGTTGACAATGATAGAAAAGAAGATGAAGCTGACGCATATGCTGCTGGATTTATAAAGGAATATTTTTATAAAAAACAACCGATTATGGAATATTTAAAATCTCTATCACCCAATTACAATAATAGAATTGAAATTCTTAATTCAATATAAAAATTAAATTAAATATCAGTTACTTGAAATTTCCATATTAAGTCCCTCCTTTTTTATTATATTTTTTAGTGTTTTTATTGTTTTTTTTTTAGTGTTTTTATTTAATCTTATATTATATGATTTTTTAGTTTTTCTTAAACTACCTTCACTAATATTATCCAATTTTAATAATTTTCTATTTTTATTTAAAAAACTATAGAGTTTTTTATATTTAGTTTTTAATTTCTTTAATGATTTTTTATATTTTTTTTTATTGTTCTTAGTATAATTAATATATGATTCATTTAATATATAATTAAACCTATTTAATATAATATGTATGTTTTTATCATGGGTTCCATATAAATTCGCTACTATATGATTACATCCCATATTATATTTTTCATTTTTCATCATTAACCATATATTATCTCCTTTAATTAAAATATTAAAAGGTTCATTTAGTGGAATATCATCTATACTATATATATCTAATATAAACGGATCAAAATAATCACTTCTTATATTCATCTTTTCTATAACTGGTAAAGCATTTTTCCAACTTTTATTTATCTCTTTAAAATCATCAAATGTACCACTATTGTCTAATATTTCTTCTTTATTCGTATATATGGGTTGTTTATTTGGTATTTTATTTGTAAAAAATTTTAATTCCCCATTAAACCAACACTTTATAATTTCATTTATTACTTTTTCTATCATTATATAAATGTATTTATTTTTTTTGATTACAATTAAAATATTTTTTTTTTAACCAAAACTCCAACCACCATCTTCTACTATAATATTAACACCACCAATTTTATAAGTAGATTCATTAGTAGATTCATTAGTAATTTGGTCAACCTCATCTAATGTAAATCCGGAATTATTTGCTATTTCAGATAATTCTAATCCGGAAGTACGCACCGAGGGTGTATATATTGGATTTGAAAAGAAAACAGGATTGTGAAATAACAAAACACCTGAAGAATTTTGTGAGATTAATGGTAAATTTTGTTTGTCATTTATTGTACAAGATTTTATTGTCAAATCGTCCTCAAATGTTACATTATCTTCAAATAATACAGGTTTTGTAAACTCAGTAATCTTATGCATTTTAATATAATTTTTTTTATGGTCATCTTGATGTATAAATTGTATACCTATACCTAAATTTGGGTCAATGTCAATATCTGAGTGATCACCATAATCTACATGACTTATATAATTACTATTTAAACACAATTTATCTACTACCAATTTCAGAAGAGGAGAACCATCCTGATCGGTTATTGTAGGGTTACTGGTTAAACTTGTCGGAATAATTCCAGCAGGTTGAGGTATATTATTAATTAAACCAATATTACCGATAGAATTTCCGGGTAATATTGATGTTATATTCGGAAGGGTTGGGGAAACTATACCTGATGGGAATGTAGGTAAAGAATTAAATGTAGGTAAAGAACTACCAAACCCTGGTAAACCAGGGGTATAACCGGATGTATAGCCGGATGTGTAACTCGGTGCATAATTAGGAACATAACTTGGAGTTTGTGTTACAAAATTTGAACCAACACTTCCTCCACCAAATACATTACTATTTAAAACATTATTTCCAAAATTTCCAAAATAACCACTCGAAGATGTACCACCCAATGGTGCGTATGAGTTAAAATTCGTTCTAATACTCGATGGTAATACTGGATTGTATAAATTACTATAATTATTTCCAAAATTGTTAAAACCTGTAGAGAATGTATTATTATTAGGGTTAGTTGCTGTAAAATTATAAAATGACATTTTATTATATAAATATAAAATTTTAAACTTATTTAACTTTATTCATATAAATAATTGAAAAAATAAATATTAAAAAAATAAATATTAAAAAAATAAATATTAAAAAAATAATACAGTTAATATTTATTTAAATAACTATAATTATTTAAGTTAATTTAATAGTATTTAATTTTTAATTATTATTTAATATTCTTAAATAAAAACTATTTTTTATGAATAGTATTTCAAAAGAACCATTATTTATTCTTCCTTGTCTGTCTGAACAATCTTTAAAATTTGTTAAAGTGTCTTGATATATACTAGTATTTTTTATATAATATTCTTTATTATTTACTATTACACTTATATCTATAAAATCTTGTTTATTAAAATTAAATTCTTTTAATTTCAAATTAAAACACAATTGATTTTTACTTTCGTGTGTTCTTATATTTATTGGAATTTTTGCATAATGTGTAAATTTACTATTATTATTATCGGCAAGTTTTAAATTATCTACATATAATATTGAGTACATATCATTTATATCAGTAAGTGTAATTGTATTAAATTCATTTTTATTTTTAAAATGCTGTGAATCAAATGAATAAAATTTGAATAATATATTAATAGTTTCCCATTTTATATGAAATATACTATGGTTTTTTATAATATTATAACTTTCATTGTAAATACCAAATAAATCATTTTTAGTTATTTCTTCATCAAAACTTTTTAATAAGTTATTAAGAAACTTATTTTTTTCATTATCAGTTAAAATATTTTTATTTCTTTCAATAAATTTTTTTCTTTCTATGCCTAACATTTTTTTAAAATCAATTAAACCATCTTTAATTGAGTTCCAATATTTTAAATCTGCCCTATTTATATTATTTATATTTTGGATTATTTTAATAGTTTTTTTACTTTGTATATCTTCGTTTCTTTGTATATCTTCATTGCTATGTATATCTTCGTTTCTTTGTATATCTTCATTGCTATGTATATCTTCGTTTCTTTGTATATCTTCATTGCTTTGTATATCTTCATTGCTATGTATATTTTCATTG
>Ga0209713_10000440_pt1 | contig 23362 bp, 16 predicted proteins | sample ArcOceMetagenome_3_FD_187444 | JGI IMG/M metagenome (GOLD analysis project Ga0209713, IMG submission 187444) | Marine eukaryotic phytoplankton communities from Arctic Ocean - Arctic Ocean- Svalbard ARC20M Metagenome (SPAdes) (version 2) | ecosystem: Environmental > Aquatic > Marine > Oceanic... | reverse complement strand
TTACTTTTTAATTCTTTTTCAAATAAGGCTACAATAGGAATAGATCCTCCGCTACGTTGAGGTATAGGAGTCTTTCCAAAAGTTGCTTCGTATGCTTTTTCAGCAGCTTTATATCCCAGACAATCTATGGGTGTTACGTAAGCTTGCCCTCCATGGTGTGGCGTAACTTTAACCTTTACTGAACCAGGTGCAATACTTTCAAAATGATTTTTAAATAAATCAGTTATGTCTTCCCAGTTTTGGTTAGGTACCAATCGCATCGAAATTTTAGCAGATGCTTTACTTGCGATTACCGTTTTTGCACCTTCACCAATATAACCACCCCAAATTCCATTAATATCTAAAGTTGGTCTAATAGAATTTCTTTCATTGGTGGTATATCCCTTCTCTCCATGAACATCACTAATGTCAATTGATTTTTTATAAGCATCTAAACTAAAAGGAGCTTCGCCCATTTTAGCCCGTTCTTCTAAAGATAATTCATCTACATTATCGTAAAAACCTGGAATGGTGATGTGATTGTCCTTATCATGCAAGGATGCAATCATTTTAGTTAAAATATTTATAGGATTGGCAACTGCGCCTCCATATAAACCACTATGTAAATCACGATTAGGACCAGTAACCTCTACTTCTACATAACTCAATCCACGCAATCCAGTAGTTATGGAAGGAACATCTGGAGAAATCATACCGGTATCACTTATTAAAATGATGTCATTAGCTAATTTATCTTGATTGCGTTCTACAAACCACCCAAGACTTTCACTACCAACCTCTTCTTCACCTTCAATCATAAATTTAACGTTACAGGGTAATTGCCCTGTATTTGTCATGTACTCCATTGCCTTTACATGCATGTACATTTGGCCTTTGTCATCACAAGCACCTCTAGCAAAAATAGCTCCTTCAGGATGTAATTCTGTTTTTTTAATAACAGGCTCAAACGGCGGACTGTCCCATAATCCTATGGGATCAGGTGGCTGTACATCATAATGGCCATAAACTAATATTGTGGGTAATTTTTGGTCGATTATTTTTTCACCATAAACGATTGGATAGCCTGGAGTTTTACAAATTTCAACTAGATCACAACCAGCCTCTGTAAGTCTATTTTTAACTACTTCTGCAGTATTAATTACATCTTCTTTGTAGTTGGAGTCCGCACTAATAGAAGGTATTTTCAGTAAATCAATTAATTCGTTTATAAATCGTTGTTTGTTTTCTTGAATATATGGTTTGGCGCTTTTCATGAGTCTATAATATTTAATAATTTGGTAAACGCTGTTCGCTATTGTTCATTCTCTTAGATTTATAAAAATAACAACAAGCTCGTTTCATTTTATGAGTTTTTCGAAGAACGGCTAAGGTAATAAAAAGCATTATTTTTCTGAACTAGTTTCTTTGTAAATTGCAAATCTTGTTTATATTTGCACTCCCATAGCGGGCGTGATGGAATTGGTAGACATGCTAGACTTAGGATCTAGTGCTTCACGGCGTGGGAGTTCGAGTCTCCCCGCCCGCACTATAAGAAAGCCTTTCAGTTTTGAGAGGCTTTCTTAATTTTAGTAAGGACTTGATTTTAAATTTTTTTCTAAAAACAATTTATACTTCTTAACCCAGATCAATGTTTAATATTTATTAATTTCGTATGGCTCTACTTTTAATTTCAAAAATAAAGTTATATTTGATTTCGATAAACAAGTATTTATAAATTTAAATAAACAAAAATGAAGTATTTAGTTATTAGTAGAGGAGGTTCTTTAGTTCATGGAGCTAAAAAAGAAAATCTTCAAAAAGCAAAAGAAATGTTACAAAAAGGATTAGATTCTGGAAAAGTGGAAGCTTGTTACGGGATTGTCTCAGGAGGAACGGTATGGGTTATTAATGCAGATAGTCACGCAGCTTTAGCTCGTGGTTTGAAAGATTTTAATAGGTCTGGTGATCATCGTGTAGAAGTAATTCCAGTTTTAGATGGAATAGGAACATTAGATGCTCATATTGCGGGCAAATAAAATGAATAATTTCTTATAATCCTTAATGCTAATGTGTTAAGGATTTTTTTTAGTTCACATCCAAGTCTGAAAAAAATATGAAGACTTATCAGTTTTTTTGTATTGTAGATAAAAGTAAATCTGGTTTAATAATACAGATAAGCAAATTTATTCTTCGCTTAAAAAATAATCCAAAACAACAACTATCTTATTTTCTTCCAGAAATACCTCATGAAATTGGTATAAGACTTATAATTCTTATCACTAATGTTAAAACTCTTGATCAGAAATTAAAAAAAACTATTAAGATATTGGAATCAAACGATTCAATCCGATTTTTCCCAAATGAAAAAATATACATTACAAATCATAATTTAAAACCTGGAAAAACGGTATTACTATTTCCTGGGTTTGGGTCTGAATTTCCAGAAATGTTAACAGGAACATCATCTAAATTTAAAGTTGTTTCAAAATGGATGAACATATTCGAAGATTTTCACAACAGAACTGATAAAAATAATTCAATCAGTCAGGATGATTGGCTAGAATCCTTATTAGTAAAAAAAAATTATGGAGTTACTGAAATAGGTCCAATAGGATCAATTGCTTCATTAGCTTTTAACGATATTTTGCATACTTTGAATATTAAGTGTGATGCCATGATTGGTCACAGCAATGGTGAAAATGCAGCACTAATTTCATCTGGAATATTAAACTTTAGTTCAAAGGATAAAATTTTAAAAATCCTTCAATTGCTATCAGAATTCCCGCAATTGAAAAATAAAAATGGCGTTTATCTAGCCGTAAATAATTTTTCTAAAAAGAATATTGATGAATTGTTATACCAATATCCAAATGATGTTTTTCTAGCAATGAACAACTGTCCAGGACAACAAGTTGTGTTTGCAAAATTAGATTCTCGTGAATCAGTTATTGAATTTATTAAAAAAAGATATGGCTTAGTTTTCGAATTGACTACGGATCATCCCTACCATACAAAGGCATTTGAAGAGTCATTAGATTATTTAAACCCTATATACAGCCAATTTCAAATTATTAAAGGAATTATTCCTGTTTATAGCTGTGTCAATGCTAAATTATTTCCGGATGATGAAGAGGGAATTCGAGATTTAGCTTTGCGTCAATGGATAGAACCTGTTGATTTTCAAAAAACCATTAAAACAGCTTACGAAGAAGGAGCAAGAACTTTTATTGAAGTTGGTCCTAATAATCGACTTTCAGGATTTGTTCTTGATTCCTTGAAAGGAAAGAATATTTTGATGGTTAATTGTAGTAAAGAAAATACTTCTGCTCTCGATATGATCATTGAAATGTGTGCAAAGTTATGGGTGAATAATCATACAGTCGATTTGTCCTATTTCACAAAAAATATTGAATTCAATTTAGTTGATAATCAAGCTGCAACAGATTCAAAATCAATAATAAATAGCGAAAAAATATTTGAAGGGCATCAAGAGTTAATGCAACAATTTTTAAAAGTAAATGATGCTGTAACCAAATCTTTTTTAAATAAATTGAATGCTGTACCCAAAGCAATTGAAGACACCTCGATAATTCATGAAATAAATGATTTGTTTATTGAATGGAAAATATAAAAGACGGACTTAGGCCTTGAATTTATAGGGACTTTAGATCTCTCTAAACAAAAACTAATTAACGATCATTCCATGGGTGGAGCATTACCCGTTGTGCCTTTTACGGTTAGTCTCGAGTTACTAGCGGAAATAGGAACACAACTAATTAAACCAAATAATGGTTGTTTATCAGTGTTTGATTCAAGTGGAAATCAATGGTTGGATTTTGAGCGAAATATAATTGAATTGAAAATCACGGCGAATTTGGAAGTTAGTGATGGTGAGAAAATTGTCGATATTAAAGTTTACAATGTCACGGATAAAATGGATTCCAAAATTCCAGCTTTCCAAGGAAAAGTAAAATCGATTATAAACACAAACAAGGTGTCTATTATTGAACTTGGCGAAACAAAAAATAGCGCTACCATAAGTATGAGTGATTTTTATAAAGACCACTTATTTCATGGAACTTGTTTTAAAAGTATGTACAGGATAAATTATTGGAATAATCAAGGTGTTGAAGCCATATTTAAAATGCCAGATTTATCTAATGGAATTGAAGGGATTTCGTCTCCTGAATTTCTTATTCCAGGTCCAATGTTGGATAGCACAGGACAATTGATAGCTTATTGGCTCTATGAAGAAGGAATGAAGGACTACGCAATTTTCCCTTTTTATCTGGGATCATTTGATCAGTATAGTAAATTTCCTTCTGCGGGAATTTCAATATTATGTAGAGCCAAAATCAGCAAAGAATCGTCAGTAATCACTGGCAATTTTGAGTTTATAGATTCTAATGGAAATTGCATCGGGAGGTTGAACAATTTTCGATTAAAAGTGTTTAATAACGAGTGGATTCCACCGCTTTTGATGAATAGATTAAGTGATGGAAATCCTGAAACGCTTACTGCAGAATTTTTAAACGAAGGTGGAGGCATTTGGAAAAAAATATTAGGGAAACTCAAGTTGAAAAATGAAGAATATACTCACTGATTTAAAAGTTCAAACAGTGATCAAATTAAATATTTACTAGAGCTAGAAACAGTTAAATTTAGTTCGATAAAATATTAATTTAATATTCACAAACTGAATAAAAATAAATATAAAAATGGAAAGAACATTACCTGAAATTAGAGACGCAATTAAAGACATTCTAGATGAAATGATAGAGATGTATGATTTACCAGCTACAGAAATTAAAGATGATTTATTATTGATCGAAACTTTAGGGTTTTCATCAGTGGATATTATGCATATGCTTGCATCTGTAGATATGAGATTCGAAAGACATTTGCCGTATGATAAAATAATGTTGAAAAACGATGAGTACGTAACCGATCTAAGTTTTGGAGAGATTGTCAATTTTGTCCACGAGAATTTTGATTTCGCTTCAACAGGGCCTAAAAAAATGTCATAGAAAATGAAGAAACTAATAATAAGCGCCGATGATTTTGGATTAACAGAAAGTGTAACAAAAGGAATTTCTGAAAGTATTCTTGATGGTGCTGTAACACGAACGTCTGCAATGATGTGTACGAATGGGGCAGACTGGATTAAGAAATACAAAAATGGTATTGATGGTAAAATTGGGTTACATCTTCAATTAACAGATGGAACTCCATTATTACCGTCTGAAGAGGTTTTATCGCTTATTGATGCAGAAGGAAATTTTCCATCTAAATCGAAACAACTAGGTAATGTAAATCATCTAGAAATTGAAAAAGAATGGGAAGCTCAAATGGCAGCTTTATTGAACTTAGGAATTATTCCAAGTCATATTGACACACATCATAACGTTCACCGCTTCCCAAAAATTTTTAAAGTATATTGTGCAATTGCGGAAAAATATAAACTTCCATCTAGAGCATTGTCTTCAAACATGGCCAAAAAACTTAATTCTATCGGTTTATTAGGTAGTAATTTATGTCTTGAAAAATGGTGTGGAGAAAATGTAACAAGTACTAGTCTAGTTAATCACACGCTAAGCGCCTTTAGATCAATTGAAAATAATGGAACAATAGAGTTGATGTGTCACCCGGGTTATGTAGATAATAATCTGGAAGCACGATCACATTATTTACTGGCAAGAGAACAAGAATTGGCAGTATTTCTAGATCCACAATTGAAAACGCTGTTGGCAAATCACAATATTGAATTGGTTGAAAACAACACAATATATTCCTTAAATACTTTAAAATGGTAAAGAACTTGACTTTTGACACAAAACCACTTGTTATCCATGCTCAAGGGCCGCATGATAACAAACCGTATTGGAAACCAATTCGAGATAATTTTTTTGCCTCACCTAAAAAGAATATTAAGCTAGTAGATAATTTAACTATATTTACTTGGAACAATGGTCATGAAGCAATGGGGGTTTTTGAAAAAAGTATGGAGCATCTTGGGTTGCCTTGTATGGTTCTTGGTGCTGGTGTAGAGAATTGGCAAAACAGTAAGCACAAACCATCTCTTACATATGAAGCATTGAAAAACATTGATACCGAGTATATTATGGGTGTTGATTCTCGTGATGCTATCTTAATTGATGATCCAGATATAATTTTACAATTATTCTTAAAGAATTTCAATTGTGATTTAGTTTTTTCTGCAGATTTAATGAATTGGCCAAACATTATTAAATTTAAAAAATTCGAGGATAAATGCGCTAAAGGGGTTGATTCGGATTACAAATACTTAAATAGTGGAGCCTTTATCGGAAAGACAGATTTTTGCTTAGATTTTTTTAAAAAGGCCTCTGAAACAGAACCAGTTCCGCAAGCACCAAAGGCCGATCAAGGAATTTTTAAACAAATTTTTATGGACTATTATCCAAAAGTACAGTTGGACTACAATTGCCAGTTATTTCAAAACATAGGATTTGTATTTCGTAAAACATTAGAAGTGACTGAAAATTAGAATGAAAGAACAAATTCTTATAAGTTATGAATGGGCAATTGCTATCTATAGAGGTAAAACTCCATCTAAGCTCGAACCTTGGATTGAGGCCCCTGAAACAGTGCTGACATTTGAAGATGTTACGGACGTCAAAGCAGATTTCGTTGCTGATCCTTTTATGATTTTAATTAATGATTTATGGTATATGTATTTTGAAGTGTTGAATAACACGTCAGGCCTTGGAGAAATTGGCTATGCAACAAGTTCGGATTGCATACAATGGACCTATAGAAAAATTATTTTGAGAGAAAAATTTCATCTTTCATATCCAATGGTTTTTGAAAATAATCAAGAATTATATATGATTCCCGAGACACGTCAGTCTGGTGAAATTAGATTATACAAAGCTGATGCATTTCCAGAAAAATGGAGACAAGAAAAAGTACTAGTTAAAGGAAACTATGCCGATGCAACAATATTCAATAATGAAGATCAATGGTGGATGTTTGCACTTGAAGGAACACAAGACCTTCATTTATTTTACTCAGATTCTTTGTTGGGTGATTGGATTTCGCATCCTGCCAATCCTATTATAGAAAATAATATGAAAACGAGTCGTCCTGCGGGAAGAATAATAAAAGAAAACGGAAGCGTTTATCGATTGGCTCAGGACGGAGTTCCTCTTTATGGAAATAAAGTTAGAATGTTTAAAATAATAAATTTGAACCGCACCAGCTATGAAGAAAGAGAATTGGATGAAAGTCCAATTTTAAAAGGATCAAGAAAAGGATGGAATTCAATTGGAATGCACCACGTTGATGCACATCAATTAGAAAATAAAAGTTGGATAGCTTGTGTTGACGGAGCAAATCCAAAGTTTAAGCAACTTAAGAATTTGAAAACGGAAATAAAATAGGACAAAAATGCCAACACATAAAAATAAAATATGTTTTGCTACTGGAGAGTTTTTTCCTACTGTTGGAGGACTATCAAAGTCTGCAACAAGAGTTGTTAAAATGTTGACGGCATCAGGGTTTGAAATGCATGTTATTGTACCTATTCAAGGAATAGTTTCAAATTTAATAGTTGATCCAGAAGAAGCGAATGAAGCTTTAATATACCGTGTGTCAGTTGGTAATGATATTCAAAATCATAATGGAAGTGCATTGGTAAAAGCCATTAGTCAACTAGATGCAAAGTTAAATTTTGATCTTTTCCACGGTTTCTTTTTATCAATGGCTTATGTGTGTTGTCTTGGAATGAACAAAAAGATTCGACCATTGGTCTCTAGTATCCGAGGTAGCGATGCAATAATTTGGACACAGCCAACCATGAAGAACTTACTTAGAGTGGTAATGAAAAAGACCACGTGTTTAACATCCGTAAACTCAGTGCTATTGTCTACTGTTCTGCAAAGCAGTGGAATAGAGGTAGTATCAAAATTTATCAAAAATTCAATTGAATTGATCTCAGATACAGTCTGGAATGTTGATGCGATGACCTCAGGAAAAATTGGAACACTTGGCAAATTTCAAAAGTGTAAGGAAATTGAAACCTTACTTGAATCTTATAATAAGACAGATGTCTTGTTAAGAAACAATTTAACGTTAATAGGTGATTTTCCGAACAGTCAATTAAAGATAGAATACCTTAATAAAATTGAATTCTTAAAACTTCAAGATGAAGTTGTTTTAACAGGTTTTTTAGATCAAACTGATGTTATTAAAAGTTTAAGCGATTTGAATGTTTTTGTAAGTACTTCTTCATCTGAAGGATTCCCAAATGCTTTGTTAGAAGCTGCATCTATTGGAGTACCAATTGTTGTTGCAGGTTTTGATGGGATAGAGGAATACTGTGAAAATAATAAGAATGCATTGATTGTGCCAATTGGAGATGCAGAAGCAACAGCACAAGCAATTACTTCAATTCTAACGAACAAAGAAATGGCACAACATTTATCAAATGGGGCAATTGATTTTGCAAAATCATTGTCTCCTGATAGCGAAAAAAATCAATGGGTTGATCTCTACCAAGAACAACTAGAACTGCACTTTCAAACAAACTTTCAAAACAATTAATATGTTTAAAGTAATCACATATTCTCCACTTCATTTATCCAATACAGCATTGGCTATTGAAACAGTTAAAGCTGATAGTATCGCTTTATTTGATCTTGAGTATTGCGAAGATTCAAAAATTGAAAGATCAATTGAAAATCTTAAGTATACCTTAAGTGCCATTCCTGAAAATTCTACAATTGGAGTAAAATCTCCTTTGAATAAAATCAGTTTTTATAAAGTACTTATAGATTTGTTGATTGGCCATAAATCAATTCTTGTTCTAAGTGATTTACAAAATACAAAAAAAGAAAAAGTAGCTATTCCTGATTGGATTTTAAATTCTGATTTAGAGATTTGGGGAGAGATTACTTCAAAATCACAAGAGTGGGTACTCCATGATAACAACATTCAATCTATAATAATTAAAGGAAATGAATCAGGTGGAAGTATTGGTTCTGAGTCCTCTTTTGTATTATCAGCTTATTTAATTAATAAGAGTGAAAAAGATGTTTTCGTTCAGGGTGGAATAGGATTTCATACCGCTGCTGCTTGTTTTGTAGCAGGAGCAAACGGTGTTATTATTGATGATCATTTATTAGCGATGAGTCAGTCGCCATTTCCAAATCAGTGGAAAAAAATAATAAAACATTTAGCAATTGAAGATACCGTTATAACTAGTAAAAACAATAGAAATTATAGAACAATAAACCATCCTTTGTTTAAAAATTCTGAAGGAATTGGTTGGGATAATCCTTCCCTAGTAAAATGGCCTGTAGGGCAAGCAATTGGTTTTGCGCATGAATTGGCAAGTGAATACAAAACAGTTGGTCGTTTAATTAATGCTATACTAGCAAATGCACTGCTAAACATTAAAGAAGCAAAAGTACATAAACCCTTGGCACCAAATTCAAAATTGTCAGTATCTCACGGTACGCGTTTTCCAATTGTTCAAGGGCCAATGACTAGGGTTAGTGATGTACCTAATTTTATTGATGCAGTGGCTAAATCTGGAGGGTTACCATTTTTAGCATTATCCATGATTTCAGGAAAAGCGGTAACAGAATTACTAGCCGAAACACATAGTCAACTTGGAGAGAAGCCCTGGGGAGTTGGTATTTTAGGATTTGTTCCTGAAGAATTAAGAGTTCACCAATTCAATGAGATAAAAAAAATAAAGCCACCTTTTGCTTTAATAGCAGGAGGTACTATAGCTCAAGTTAAAGAGTTTGAGGAAGAAGGAATCTCAGCATATATCCATGCACCGGTTCCAAGTTTATTGAAAATATTTTTAGAAAAAGGATGTAAGCGTTTCGTTTTTGAAGGACGCGAATGTGGAGGTCATGTAGGGCCAATTGGAAGCTTTACCCTTTGGGAAAGTGCGATTAAGATTCTGCTTGAATTGCCAAAAGGGGAAGCGGAACATATTCATGTGTTGTTTGCTGGTGGAATTTATAATGACATGTCAGCTTCTATGATAGCGGCAATGTCTGGACAGCTAGCAGCAAAAGGAATTAAGGTTGGTGTTTTAATGGGAACTGCTTATCTATTTACATCTGAAGTATGTGAATCTGGTGCAATTCTTCCAAGGTTTCAGCAAACTGCAATTGATTGTGAAACAACGGCAGTAATTGAAACAGGTCCAGGTCACGCTATTCGATGTGCAAATACCCCTTTTATTCAAGAGTTTGAATCTGAAAAAGAAAAAGGAAATAAAGATTTAGATAACTTGACTTTGGGTCGATTAAGAATTGCATCCAAAGGAATTAAAAGAAATGAGATTGGAGAATTATCTAAAATTTCTGAAAAAGACCAATACGATAATGGAATGTTTATGCTGGGCGAAGTGGCTGCAATGATGTATTCATTAACAAGCATGGAAGAATTGCATGTTGAAGTTTCCAAAAAAGGGAATGAATTACTTGGAAAAGTAGAATTACCTGAGAAAAAGAGAGTAGAGTTGACCGCCTCTAATATTGCAGTCATTGGGATTTCAACGATCCTTCCTAAAGCGGATTCACCAGATGATTTTTGGACAAATATTATTAATAAAGTTGATGCTATAACTGAAGTGCCATTGAGCAGATGGGATTGGAGACTTTATTACGATGAGGATAATAAAAAACGAGATAAGATAAATTCTAAATGGGGAGGTTTTATAGACGATGTTATTTTTGATCCCTTAAAATTTGGAATTCCACCACATTCATTGAAATCAATAAGTCCTGCTCAGTTATTACTTTTGGAAGCAGTTGATAGAGCATTAAACGACGCTGGTTATGGAGACGGGGGTTTTGATAATGAACACACATCCGTTATCGTTGGAAGTGATGGAAGTAGTACGTTAAAAACGCAATACACTACTCGAGCATTGTCACCATTATCGATGGATTTGCTCACAAAAGAAGATTTAGATCGACTACCTGAATGGAATGAAGAATCTTTCCCTGGTGTTTTAACAAATGTACTGGCAGGACGTATTGCTAATAGATTCAATCTAGGAGGTGCTAATTTTACAGTGGATTCGGCTTGTGCTTCTTCGTTGACTGCTATTGACTTAGCAATTAAAGAATTGGAACATGGAAATAGCAACATGGTAATTGCTGCTGGCGCTGACATTGCTCAATCTCCATTTTCATATACAGCATTTAGCAAAACTCAAGCGCTTTCGCCAACTGGTAAATCACAGCCGTTTAATAAAGATGCGGATGGTATTGTAATTAGTGAAGGAATTGCTGTTGTTTTATTAAAAAGATTAGAAGACGCCGAAAGAGATGGTGATAAAATCTATTGTGTAATTAAAGGAGCAGCGAACTCAAGTGATGGGAAAGGATTAGGCCTTACTGCTCCTCGTTCTGGAGGTCAAGAAAAAGCACTTAACAGAGCCTATCTAAAAGCAGGTTATTCACCTTCAACTTTAGGAAGTTACGAAGCACACGGTACAGGAACCTCAGTTGGAGATAAAGTTGAATTAACGTCAATTAATAATGTTCTTGAAAATGCTGGTGCGAATGAAAATTCTTGTGTTGTTGGGTCGGTAAAGTCCTTAATTGGTCATACTAAAACTGCAGCAGGAATTGTTGGTTTAATAAAAAGTGCATTGTCTTTACATTATCAAACTTTAGCACCCCATCCTATGAATGGTGATCCAATTGATTTATTAAAAAATAACACGACACCAGTTTATCTTCTTGAAGAAGCTCGACCTTGGTTTAAGGATGCTATTCATCCCAGAAGAGCAGGAATAAGTGCTTTTGGTTTTGGGGGAACAAATACACATGTTACTATTGAAGAATATAGAAATAATACAAAGAAAAATTTGATTGGGCATGAAAAATGGCCAGCTGAACTGTTCATATTTGAAGCGTTAACAAGTGATGAAATGCTTAAAACAGTGAACGGTTGGGCGGCAGCTTTGAAAGATGGACTGACCAACTCACTCAAAGATTTATCCTTTATCTCATTCCGTGAAAGTCAAACTAAAAAGAACTTAAAGGTGAAGCTTAGTATTGTGGCTGAGAATAAGGAAAGTCTCATACATCTATTGGAAAGAGTTGCGCTGAAGTTATCTGAAAAAGATGAAAATTTATTACTTCCACCTCAAATTACATTAAACTTAAATTCAGAAGCGACTAAAGGAAAATTAGGATTTGTCTTTCCAGGACAAGGATCACAATACTCCAATATGGCTCAAGAAAACACCTTGTATTTTAAGGAATTGCGTGAAGTTATTGATTTAGCCAATGATCAATTGAATGGAGCTATTAAGATGGATAAATTACTATTTCCAAAAGCCTCATTAAATCAAGAAACAACGGATTATTGGCAGGATAAATTAAGAGCAACCGAAAATGCCCAACCAGCTATTGGTACAATATCAATGGGGTATTTGAATTTTCTGAAATCATTAGAGATTAAGCCAGAAGTTGTTGCAGGACACAGTTATGGTGAATTTACAGCGTTACATGCCGCAGGTGTTTTGAGTTCAAACGATTTGTTTACTATTTCTCAAAAGAGAGGATCAATAATGGCTGGTGGTTGCGAGGTAGATGGAACAATGGCTGTTGCTTTAGGAACTCCAATACAAATCTCCTCTTATTTGAATACTGATGTTTACATTGCAAACTTAAATTCTCCAAATCAAACCGTTATTTCAGGTGAAAGAAATGCTGTATATAAAGCAATGGCTGAAATAAAAAAGAACAGTATAAAGGTAAAGGAAATCGCCGTTGCGGGTCCATTTCATACTCCGTTTTTTAAGACAGCTCAACAACCGTTAATGGAAGCTATAAATAGCTTATCTTTTAGTAGGCCTAAAATTCCTGTTTATTCTAATACTACTGGAAATGTGTATCCTCAAGATTCAGAAATGATAGGTAAATTATTAAATCAACACCTTTTGAGTCCTGTTCATTTTTTAAATGAAATAGAACAGATGTACAAAGACGGAGTTCGACTGTTTCTTGAAGTTGGTCCGAATAACATATTAACTGGATTAATTGATCAAATTCTAGAAGGTAAATCATATAAAGCAATAGCCGTTGAAGGTCAAGGTGGTGGAGTGAAAGGAATTTTAAGCGCGGTTGGTGCTGTTTTTGCAGATGGATATAATTTGAATATTGAGAGTTTATTTGAAGGGAGAAACTGCGAATTTCTTAATCTATCCGAAGCAATTAAAGAATCTAAAAAGAAAACACATAGTGATGCAACTGTCTTATTACACGGTGGAGGTGTTCGAAAAATTGATGAAAATATTGCTATCACAGGGATTTCACCGCTTATTGATGCAACAAAAAGAAAAGAAATTAAATCTGTTGAAGTTTTAAAATTATCGCTTGCTTCTGGTCAATTGAATACTAATGATCAGCTACTTGCAGGCTATCAATCTTATCAACAAACAATGCAACAATTTCTCGCAAGTCAAGAAACAATGATGGAGCTTTTTTTAAAAGGAGAACCGATTCTAGATCAACAAATAAATAATACTGATATTCCTTTAGCTGCAGTAAAAATGGATCAAATACCTCTTATAAATGAGGAGATTGATTCTAATGAAATAGAGGGAGCCAAAACTCAATTTATTGAAAATGATAAATCTGTAAATAGAGATGATGTTGCAGCGAAAATGATTGCTATTATCAGTGAAAGAACAGGGTATCCTTTAAATATGCTGACTGAACATATAGATTTAGAAGCGGAGTTGGGAATTGACTCAATCAAACGGATGGAAGTACTTGATAAGGTTTTGAAAGAATTATCAATAGATCATGAAAGAAAACTTCAAGGATTTATGCCACAATTAATGCGAGCGAAATCAATCAATGAATTTTTAAATATCGCTTTCAATACAGAAATTGTTCAAAAGTTGGGCGAAGTTACCGAAACCTCAAAAACGAATAAAATTCCTCTTGTAGCAATTAAAAATGATACAAATACAGAAACGTGTGCACGTTTTGTTATGGAGTCCGTAATACAGGAATTGCCATTTAAAGGAAATCCAGTACTAACAGGGGTTCACCTAATAACTTCTGATTCGGGAAATATAGCAAATTTGGCAGCAAAGAAGATTAAATCTTTCGGCGGAACTCCTATTGTTTTAGGTGAAGATATTTTGGCTTCATTTGATCTTTTGGAAGCAGAACTATTGATTTTATTTAAAAAATATCCTGAAATTTCAAGTGTGATTCACTGTGCGCCTTTGAGTAAAATCTCAATGCCAGAAGAGTTGAAAGGATGGAAAAACCTAACGCAAATCCAATCAAAAAGTTTGTTTCAAGTTCTGCGATTTGCTGCGCTTGAAAATGAGAAAGCAATTCATTTTCCAATCAAAAAAGTGATAACAACTTCTTCATTTGGAGGTTATTTTGGTAGAAAGAATAAACCTTCAAATGGACTTCCTTGTTCAGGAGGGAATGCTGGAATGTTAAAAGCACTTGTTAAAGAACACACTGATATTGATATTAAAGTTTTAGATTTTGATAGTTTACTGCTTGAAAGTGAAGTTGCATATCGAATTGTACGTGAATTAGCGAATACGAGCGAAAAGATTGAAATTGGTTATCCAAATGGTGAACGGGTAGTTTTTTATCCTGTTGCCGCTGAATTAGAAAATCAAGATAGTTCAGAAGATCATCGTTTAGATGAGAATTCAGTTGTGTTAGCAACTGGTGGAGCAAAGGGAATTACAGCTGAGATTACTAAATCAATGATGGTTCCTGGTATGAAGCTTATAGTTGTAGGTAGGTCAAAATCGATTGATTTAGAAATTATAAATGAAGGAGGTATAAATAAATCATTTCATCAATTAATTGAGCAGGGCGTTGATGTAGAATATTTTTCTTTAGATGTAAAGGATGATCAAGCATTCAAAGAACTGATTGAATATGTTTATAGTACTTATGGAAGGATAGATGCCGTAATTCATGGAGCAGGAATTATAGAAGATGATCATATAGAATTAAAAAAAATCGCCTCTTTCAATAATGTGTTTGATACAAAGGTGGATACAGCATTTTTACTATTCAAATATTTGCGTCCAGAATCCTTAAAATTATTGGTGTTTTTCGGTTCTGTATCCGGACGATTTGGAAATCAAGGCCAAACGGATTATGCTGCAGCTAATGAGGTATTGAATCGTTTTGCTTGGTATTTACATCAAAAATGGTCGAACACTAGAACGCTTACCATTAATTGGGGACCCTGGAGTATGATAGGAATGGCATCCCCAATGGTTATTCGACTATTAAAAAGTCAAGGAATTGGACCAATTCATCCAGATGAAGGGTGTGCTTTTTTCTTGCGTGAAATTCGCCAAGGAAGCAATGAAACTTCAGAAGTGATCGCTGGAGATGGACCTTGGGGAAATTCTGACGAAATGATTCTGCCAGAATTCGAACTTGAACATATTTTTAATCAAACGGCTATTCACAGTATTGCAGAATAAATCATTTATTATATTAAACTAATCAACCATGAGGAAGAAAATAAAAAAGTTTATAGAAAAACTTGTAACAATACTGTTTATGAGTTATGTGCTGTTAATTAAAGTCTTACATCTTCCTTCGAAATGGTTTTCAAATCGAGTTCAGCAAATTATGAACAACTGGACATATTCAATGTTGTGGACGTATATTTCATCTTTTGCTACGAGAGTTTATTTGGATCAACCTTGTGAATATAAAATAGTAACAGATCAGCCAAAGACAATCGTTGATGATCAATTCAAATTAACACCTGAACAAATAAAGGGATTTCATATGAATGGTTTTTTAGGTCCCTTAACTTTAGTTTCAGAAGAGCAAATGTCAATTTTTCGCACAAAACTTGAAAATGAACTTGATATAGATTCAAAAACATTTGGATTTAAAACTGTTAGAGATAGACATTTAGATGCCCCATTTATAATGGAGATGTTTAAAAAACCTGAGATAACAGAAGTTTTGGCTCAATTGTTAAGTCCAAATATATTATTATGGCGATCTCATGTTTTTAATAAACCACCTGGAGCAGCTTCAATTCCATGGCATCAAGAATCAACTTACATGTCAGAAGATTATAAGCAACCAATTCTTCATACAAAAAATAAAAACGATCTTTTTCAACTTACTGTATGGATTGCAGTTGATCCTGCAACTTTGGAGAATGGATGCATAGAGTTTATTTTAGGATCACATTCTAAAATGAGAAAAATTTCAATTGGTAAAGGAGATAAATTTTATTCATCACAATTCGCAATGGATGTAGATTTAAACAATTCTGAAATTGTCCCGATGCCTTTAAAACCTGGGCAATTTGTTGTTTTTTGCGAAAGATGTGTTCACGGTAGTAAAGGTAATATGTCGGATACAAGAAGAATGGGAATGACTTTTAGAGCAATTACTACTGAAACATCAGCTTATGCCAATCAGAAGAAACACTACGCTGCACATCATCAATTAACTTGGGATTTGAAAAACTGGAAAATTGTGACATTACGAGGAGAAGATAAATTTAAGTTGAGTAAAACTGAAATTGAAAAGTAATCAGAGAAAATTATAGAAGAGATGTAAATGGTAAATGTATTTAAATCTGTGACTGGCGTATTTGTTGAGAACACTTATTTTCTCGTTAATTCGAAAGAAAAGTGGGGGGTAATTGTAGATCCTGGTCAGGGAGCATTGGAGTTTCTAGAACAATTAAATATGGAAGAGATCACTTGGAAGGCTATTTTTCTTACACATGCTCATTTTGATCACCTTTTGGGATTACGTAAGGTAGTTGAATATGTTAATGTTCCGATTTATTTACATAAAGAAGACCTATTCTTATACGATCTTTTTGTAGAAGAAGCTTCCAAATTTGGATACAAGGAGGAAGTTTTACCACAACCTGATTTATTCTGGGAAGATAATGATAAGATTGTTATTGGTAAAACGAAATTTGAAGTAATCCACACTCCAGGTCACACTCCTGGAAGCGTTTGTTTAAAATGGGAAAATCAACTTATGACAGGTGATACATTGATGTACAGAACAATTGGTAGAACAGATTGGTTTGGATCATTTGAAGAGATCCAGAAAAGTATTTCGGAGAAGCTATTTAGTCTTCCTGATAATACCGTAATTTATCCAGGGCATCATAAAGCAAGCACTATAGCAGAAGAGAAAAGACACAACTTCGAAATTTTTTAAAAATGAAAATATTATATATAGTTCCTAACCCAAATAGAATAGGTGGTGTATCTCGTTCTATTCAACGCGTTGTTCATTATTTAAAAAGCAATGGGTTAGACGTTAAACTTTTCTGTCCAGATTTTGAAGCCGAAAATGGGGTTTCAAAGTCAGAAATGATGATGATGAAGGAATTACTTACAGGATCTATGATGCAAGAATGGACCCAAAGAGTAATCGATAAAATGAAAACAGAGACTCCAGACTTAGTCGTAGGATATTATGGGAGCTCTGCAGCATACTGCGCTACTGCTGCAGCAAAGTTTTTAGATATTCCTGTTATCGCTTGTTTTCGTGGAAATGATATTAATAGAGATTTTTTTTCTTCATTTCATGCACCAAAGTTGAATTTCGTAGCACAGAATGCTACGGCAATCACAACCGTTTCTTCAGAGATGAAAGAGAAAGTAAGAACTTGGTTAGGAGTGGAGGCTAACTTTATTTCAAATTCTGTAGATAAATCTATTTTTTACAACCGAAAGAAATTAGTAAAGGAATACAAACAAAAATGGAACTTAGATAATCGAGCTGTTGTCGGCTTATTTGGAGAATTTAAGGCTTCAAGAGGGCTAGAGCTTTTAGATCATTTAAAAGGTGAATTACAAAAGGTACAAACTATAATTGTTGGCAAAGTTAGAAGCTCCATTCAGAAACAACTGCCAGACTATGTTACTGTTATTCCTTACATTAATCAAATTGAAGAGTTGACAATAGCATATTCTCTGTGTGATGTAGTTTTTCAGCCATCTAAATACGATGGAATGCCCAATGTTGTTCTCGAAGCTATGGCTTGTGAAAGAATCGTTCTTGCCTCTCCAACTGGAGGAATTAAAGATTTAATAAATCATGGTGAAAATGGTTATTTGTGCAGTACTAACGATGATTGGAAAAACAATCTCAAGTTAGCACTCAATAATAATGGTACTCAAATTGGAAAAATGGCTAGAGAAAGTGTTCCAGAACCAAAGGAAGAAGCTGCCGAATTTATCTCTCTATTTTCAACAATTCTAAAAAAAAACAAAGCTCATTATAACTAATTTATATGCAAAAAACACTCCTTTTTTACTGTCAACATTCTGTTGGTATTGGCCATTTAGTTCGCTCTTTTGCATTGGTTAACTCTTTAAAAAAAACCTTCCTAGTGACCTTGGTTTCTGGTGGTGCTTTTCCTAAGGGATTAAGTGTTCCAGATGGTATTAATTTTGTTCAACTTCCGCCAATAGGATTGAATTTGAATAAATGTCTTGAAGCAATTGAGAGCGATGAACCCGTTTATAAGGTTATGAAATCAAGACAAAATAAAATCATGAGGATTTATAATGAAATTGAACCTGATGTTTTTGTTTCGGAGTATTTTCCATTTGGAAAAATTCAATTTATAGGAGACTTATTAGCTCTTTTAAAACGAACAAAATTTAGTAATAAACCCGTTACTGTTGTTTGCAGTTTACGTGATATTTTAGAGCCTACAAGTACGACTAAGAAAATGCATCAAGACTTTAGCACTAAAATGATAAATGAGTACTATAGTAGTATTTTGGTTCATGGAGATGAAAATTTTATTACATTAAACAAAACCTGTCCACACTTAAGTAGAATGAATGTTCCAGTTTATTATACGGGATATGTTACTGATGAAAAATACCAGACAAAGATTGATCGTACAGCTTTTAACGAAATTGTATTATCTGCTGGAGGAGGAAAAATAGCATCGCCATTTATTACAAAAATGGTATGTTCTTTTAAGAAATTTGGATTTGGAGAAGGCATAAGTTTAAAGGTTATTGCTGGACCTATATTTCCAAAAGGTGATTGGATTGAATTGCAAGAATTGGTAAAAAATGAACCTGGTATTGTATTGCTTCGGTCAGTTGAAAACTTAACTAATGTATGGAAAAAGGCAAAATTATCAGTTAGTATGGGGGGGTACAATACTTTAATGGAAGTAATTTGTAGTAGAATTCCTGCATTAATAATTCCTTATTGCAACGAAAGTAATAGCGAACAAGAAATTAGAGCAATTAAGCTGCAAAAAAAAGGATTAGTTGAAACTACAGATTTTGAAAAATTAAGTAAAAAAGAATTAACCGAAGCTGTTAAAAATGCATTGAATTTTAATCCTGTAGATAAAGACCTTAACTTAAATGGAGCCGAGAATACTAGACTAATTATCGAACAACAATGTTTAGAATATTCAACACCTTAATCTTGATCCATAGCGGCAGTTGAAAGCCAGAACTCTTCTGTGCGAAGCGTAAAACCAACATATTCCTTTGTCTTATAAAATTGAAGGTTGAAATGTATTTTTTGTTGAATTAAAAATGAGAAATTTGGGGCTGTATCAATTGAGAACATTCCTCTGCCTGTTGATTTCAGTACAGCCTCTTTTAGGGACCATATCCAACTAAATAATATTGATTGTTCTTCACTTTTGGCATTTTGAAGTATACTAACTTCTTTCTCGTGAAAGAATCGTTTTGCTAATTGGATACCAACTTTACTTGGTCTTAATTCTGATTCTATATCTATCCCTATAGATTTATGCGAGTCTATTAGAATAGCTAAATTATTTGCAGAATGAGAAATATTAAATGAAATCTTTTTTAAAGGTATTTTTAATATAGGTTTACCATTTTCACCATATAAAAATACGATTTCTGAAGGAGAGGTGTTTAAATATTCTGCTAAAATTAACCGCAATGCAATACGTGATTTTGTTCTGGTTTCTTGCTCCACAGGGGAGATTAATCGCTCTAATTTATCTTTTTCGTCACTACTCAAAATTCCCAAAAAAGGTCTGTGATCGAAAGCTAATAAATCGATTAAGAAAAGATGTGCATTCGCCTTTTCAGGTATTGTTAAATCAATAGTTTGATACCTGTATTCTTCAATATTGATGTCATTTTTACCAATCCAAGGAATTTTGTAAATCTTTACTGAAGAAATTTTTCTTTTCAATTTTTTTAACATTAGTATCTTTTAATATTTTACTTTAAAATTTTCAAGGAGTTTAAATATAATTCAACTATGTTATTTTTTAGGTGGTGATCTAATATGTTTTTTTTAATATATTTTAATGGTATTTTATAATGCCCTAAAGAATTTTTAAAATATTTATTTATTTCTAAAAACTTAAAATCGTTTATTTTACACAATCTTTCAAGCTCACTATTAAATGATAGGATGTATTGATTTCGAATTTTATGAGGTATCACCTTTGGATTTATTGATTGTTCCCAGCTGTCTATTTTTTGTTTCTTGTATGAATTTATAATTTTAATTAAAAACTGATCTTTAACATGCGAAATAGGGACTTCACAAATATAAATATTCATATTTTCAGTGTTTTTTTTTACAAAATTTACATAGTGTTCAGCAGCCTCAATAATATATTTTTCACAATTAAATTTATTGTTTTTATTAAATTTATAATTAATAACAAAACTTAAATCTACTTCACCAAAAAAAAATATTATATCAGAATTTTCACTAAGTAAGTCTATTATATTGCAAATCTTTTCATTTACATTACTTCTAGAATTAATATTGTTTAAACCCTTTGCAGTGGAGGCTTGATATTTATACGTATTGGGGAATAAATTTTCAAAACAACACGCAGAGCTACTTCCAAAGATGGTAAATTTTTTATTCATAAAATTGGTTTTTTCTTTTTAAAATATCAACAGTTATTTGAAAGTAATTAATGATTATTTTTGGCTTACATTTTAAAAATGATAAAATTTAAAAAAGAATCACAAAGTTTTTAAGGATTTTAAATACAGTTCAACTATGTTATTTTTTAAATGATGGTCCAACTTATTTTTCCTAATATATTTTGAAGGTATTTTAAAGTCTCCGGCAGAATTTTTAAAATATTTATTTATTTTTAGCAGCTTAAAACCATTAATATCAGATAGTTTTTCAAGCTCTTTATTAAACAATAAGATATGTTTATTACGGATTTCGTAGGGTATTACTTTAGTTATTTTTGATTCTATCCAACTATTATCTCTTTGATTTTCATAAACCTTTAAAATCTTAATTAAATTTTCATCTGTAATATGCGAAATTGGAGCTTCACAAATAAAAACATTTAAATGTTTAATATTATTTTTGATAAAATTTATATAGTGATTAACAGATTTAATAATATATTTTTCACAATTAAAATTATCAATTAAATTGTATTTGTAATTTGTAACAAAATTTAGATCAACAGTGCCAAAAAAAAAAATCACATTAGAGCTTTTCTGAAGCGAATTGAGTTTGGAGCAAATTTTTTTATTTACTTTACTTTGAGAATTAGGGTTATTTAATCCCTTAGCTGTTGAAGCTTGGAATACAAATGTATTAGGAAATAGATTTTCGAAAGATCTTGCATAACTGCTTCCAAAAACACTGGTTTTGTTATTCATAATATATAATCGTATTTATTTTTTTTGTATTATTTAATATTTATTAAGTGGTCTTTAAAAGTAGTTCTTCTTTTTTAAAATTAATTATTTTTAAAACAAAATTTTGTTGAAATAAATTACTTAATCAGCTTTATTATTTTAAATATTTTTTTATTAGTTTCAAACATCATCTGAACCTATAATTCCAGGTGATCAAAGTTTCACGCAAAACACAAAAGTTCTTTTCTGGTTCCTTATTTAAATATTCAAACAAGATTTTATAATCATTGAAATCAAATACATTTCGTTTGGAATACCAGCATGTCTGGTGTCATCTTATTGGTATTATTCAATTTCTGTTTCAATAGCAATTGAAAATTTAGTTTCTGGTTCAATAGTTTTATAGGTTTGTTTTTGAGTTAAATCGGTAGATTCATCCTCTCTATCAGGAAGTCCGAGCCAAGGTTCTATACATACATAATCGGCAAATGGTTTCGACCACAATGCAAGATGAGGATAGTCTTTAAATCGAACTACAATTCCTTTTTTCTCATTCTTTTTACGTAGTCGAATCCAATCGCATTCTATGTCTGAGATTATTAAAGCATCTTGATTGAATAGTGTGTCCGAAAGTGGAAGTATTCCTTCATTAATTTTAATCTCATATTTGAGATGCGATAATAATCCAGTCACTCCTAGTTTGCTGGTCTTAAGCTCAAGTTGATTAGGAAACTCGATAACATAGTCCGATAACTTTATATTTTCACTTAAAGGACACGCATAAGCTGTATGTCCACCACAAGCGAAATGTATAGGAACGGAGTCTCTATTTTCAACTTTATAGTTCATAATTAAACGCTTTTCAAGAAGATAGAATTCTACCGAAAATGAAAATCTAAATGGATATTGTTTTAGCGTTTTCTCCGAACTTGTAAGAATAAAAGAACAGCTAGAAACTCCATGTTGCTCAAAACTAAGAAGGTTGTTGTTCCGAACAATTCCATGCTTAGGCATTATATACTCTTTTCCATTATAAAGAACTTTTCCCTCTTTAATTTTCCCAATAGCTGGAAACAAAATTGGTGAACTGCTTCCCCATATTGACTTGTTTATTTGCCAAATATACTCTTCTCCAGTTACCTTATTTTTCAGAGATCGTATTTCTGCCCCATTTGAATCGATGGTGCATATCAGTATTTTGTTTTCTATAGTGTGTAACATATTTTAATTATATAAATAGTTTCATGAAATTGAGAGTTTAATTACTATGAAATTTTCTTTTGCATGAAGCACAACGTTTTGGCTAAATTGCCTTTTTTTATTTAGATTAGGTTTTGTTGTAAGCTGTTTTAATTGTAAAATTCTTCAATGGCTTTTATCTGCAATAGTATACAACGGTTTGTGTATAATTAGTTGGTTAGTAATAAGATAGCAAAAAGAAACAGCGTAGAGGAAATTCGTTAAAATTCCCCTGATAATCATTAAATACTACTAAACAATTAATTATACACTTTGTTACCTTCTGGTATTGCAATTCGAGTCTCCCCGCCCGTACACTAAAAAAGCCTTTCATTTTTGAGAGGCTTTCTTAATTTTAAATAAGGACTAAATTTTAAACTTTTTCTTAAAAGGAACAAACCGGCCTACTTCTTTTATGTATTTTTTATAGAGTGGATATTTTTTCTCAGTTTCTTCTTCACTAAAATCGGAACTACCTTT
>Ga0209713_10000439_pt1 | contig 23425 bp, 12 predicted proteins | sample ArcOceMetagenome_3_FD_187444 | JGI IMG/M metagenome (GOLD analysis project Ga0209713, IMG submission 187444) | Marine eukaryotic phytoplankton communities from Arctic Ocean - Arctic Ocean- Svalbard ARC20M Metagenome (SPAdes) (version 2) | ecosystem: Environmental > Aquatic > Marine > Oceanic... | reverse complement strand
CAAAGATGCAATCCCGTGCGGGAGACCCATTATTTTCCAGCTTTGACCAAGCTTCAACCTCGGGCTAACAGCTTCTCTTCTTCGATGCTGACCCTTCTCCTCCAGCCCCTGTCGAGCGTTCTCGACGCACCCAACGTGCTGCTGCACCGAATGCCAGCTGGAGCCATCCGGCGAGCCAGGGAGCGCTTCGACGTAGCTATACGGCCGCATCTGGAGGCGGGGCTGATCGAGTCCCTCGAGGAGAAGCTGGTGCCGTGCGCAAGCCTTCGCCATGAGACCCACGGCAACTACTTTGTGATGCGTGGAGGCTCGTCCACCGACTACTCCAAGATGCGCTCCTCCGACCTGGCGTGGATCTCGGTGGACGACATGGAGACGTGGCAGGACTTCCGAGAGATATTCGAGGAGTCGGAAGTGGCCAAGTTGGTCGCGCCGAAGGTCTCGCCGCTGCACGAGCGCGTGCAGCTCTACTCCAGCTTCTACGTCGTGCGCTCCCGCTGCTCCGATGCCAACTGGCACGCCGACTGGCCGCCTGGGGTCGGCACGAGTGCATGGACGCTGCTCGCGCCGATCGAGGAGTACACGACCGACGATTTCCAGCTGCTCTACCGCGACTCATCAGGCAAGGTCGAGCAGTACCGCTATCGCGAGGGTGAGGGCATCCTGTTCGGCTCACACTTCATGCACTCGACGGAGCCAGGTTGTGCAGTCGACGGCGCCGAGGCGCCGCACGTCTTCCTCTGCTTCACCTTTGGCAGCGACGACCTCGACTTCTACGAGCAGCACATCGCCCCCACCATCGGTGGCTACCAGAGCCGCATCGTAGTACGTGCTGACGGCTCGGTGCGGCTGACCGAAGTGGGCCAGTACCTGGCGGAGGAAGGCAGTGAGGAGAACGAGGAGGAGGCTGCTCCTGACCCTCCTGGTGTCGGGGCGGCAAGTGTGTAATAACTAAGAACGCCAACTCACGCAGCATGCACCGCCATCGCGGTCAGGCACAGCCCCTGCCTCTGCAGCTGCGTCACGTGCAGCCCGGTCTCGCCGCCCACGTCGGCGCGCTTCAGCTGCCACTGCTGGTGCGGCACCGTCCTGAAGCGGCGACACGGCGTGACGCTGACGGGTGCGCCGTCGTCGGCGTCGTCGCGCCACGCCGAGAGGCACCAGCGCGTCGTGCGCTCGACCTTCTCGTTCTCAATCTGGTCGAGCCACAGGGTGCACCGCTCGCCAACGTAGCCGCCCTCGCATCGGCAGCCGAGCCGCACCACGCTGCCGTTGACCGGCACGTCGCCCCCCGCCCCGCCGCCGCGGCCGACACCGCCACCGACGTCGCCACTGACGCGGCTGCCGACGAGGTCGACAAACGCGGCGGCGCTCGTCAAGGTGGCGGGCAGCACGCGCCCCAACCGGCACTGGCCGTGGCCGCCACACTGCACGCTCGCGTTGCACCTGGCGCCGCCGAGTGGGCTGTGGCGGCGCCACTCGCCCAGCTTGTCGTTCCAGTCATCACACTTGCCAAACGAGACGCAGCGCGGGAACGAGTCGAGCGCCCACTCGGGCAGCTGCTCGAGGCTGACGTTGTGGCAGCCGCGGCACGCGCGACACTTGCAGTAGCGGCAGTGCGCCAGCTTGGACGCTGGCTTGCACCACGGCTCGCAGTCCTGCACCTTCTTGTCGCCCATCCCGTCAGCGGCGGCATCGGAGGAGGTGGAGGTGGCGGTGGCGACCGTGGTGGTGTTGGGCGGTGCCTGGTACTCAGAGAAGCATGGCTTCCACAGCTGATCGGGCAGAGCGTGCTCCCGACGCCACGCCACCGCTGGCCCCGCGGCGTTGCCCTTGGACTCGTTGCACGCAGATCCGTACCAGCCTTCGCCGCACTCGCACGCGCCCTCCACGCAGCCCCACCCGTGGCAGTCGACGCTGCCGGCACACGGCGCGCCGCCACTGCGCAGCCCGTCGCACTGGCCGAAGCGCGAGCATGCGGAGAAGGAGCCAGTCGCCCACGTCGGAAGCGGCGCGGCCGCGCAGCTTGCACAGGCACGGCACTTGCACATGCGACAGTGAGAGGTCTTCGACAGAGGCTTGCACCATCGCTCGCAGTCCATCACCCGCTTGTCGGTCGCGTTCTCGCCCCGCGACGCGGCGCGCAGGTACTCGGATTCGCATTGGCCGAAGAGCTTGGTGGGCGACGAGTGCAGCTGTCGCCATCGGCGCGCCGGATGCACCCAGACACCGCCGCTGCGGCCGCGCCCGCCTCGCCCTCCACGCCCGCCGCCGCGCCACCGGCCTCGCTGCTGCCGGCCGCGCCCACGAGGGGCGCCGCCGCCACGTGCCACCTCCGCGGCGCACTCGCTCGCTCGCCCCGCGACGCAGCTGCCAGCCGCTCCACGCGCGGGCACGCACGGTTTCTGCACTCCACCGAGCGTCAAGAAGAAGAGATCGCATGCGCCGCGGTGCAGCTCGCGGCACGCGACGTAGCCAGGCAGCGGCACGCGCCCCGCCTCGGAGCAGCGTGCGAGGGCGGCCGCAGAGACGTTGGTGGCAGCGACCTGAGCACCCACGGCCGGTGTCGCTGCCACCGCGACGACGGTGCCGGCGGGCTGAGCGGCGTCGCCGTAGACAGCGGCGGCAGCGGCGTTGGCAGCGACGTCCGCAGCGGCGACGTCGGCGGCACCGGCGGCGTCAAAGGCGGCGCGACTGCCGAAGATTGGGCCGTGCGAAGAGCCTGGCCACAGCAGCTGAGGGTTGCTTGCCACCTGCCGATCCTCTGGCCACAACGACGCATTCGGCGCGAGGTCGCGCGTGGCCGCTGACAGCCGCGCCTGCCACACCGTCATGCGAGCCGAGTGCAGCGCAGAGGTGCTCGCGTTCCACAGCAGAGCGGAGCGTGGCAGGGCGCCGTCGTCGCATCTGGCGAGCTGCGCGAGCGGCGAGGTGGGCTCACGGAACGAGCGAGCAGGCCCAAACTGCACGCAAAGGCTCGGCATGCTCGCCAGCCGGAGGAGGCCCGCGCTGTCCCGCGGCGGCACGCCCTTGAGAGGCACCGGCGCGTGCTGCGAGTGAGGCACCCACTCCCAGCGTTGCCACGGCGCCAGGTCGTCGCTGCAGTTGCGCAGGCTGAGTGGCGAGCCCTCCAGCAGGCTGACCGACCCTGCCCGTGCGCTGCCGCGAAGGCGCGGCGGCCGGATGTGGCGCAGCGCCGCGGCGGAGGCGTTGAAGCCGTGCACGACGCGTAGGTGGCTGCCCCGCAGCACGTCGCCGCCGCCGCCGCCGCCGCCGCCGCCGCCGCCGTCGTCGCGGCGGCGGCGCATGGCGGTGTGGACGGCGTTGCGCAGCCGCGTCCGCAGCCCACCCGACCTGCGCGGTGCGCGCCCCTCGTTCAGCTCGAGGGCGTCGTGGGCCGCGCGCACGAGGCGCGCCTCGGCCTCTCGCGTGCGCGCGTCGGCTGCGGGCGGCGCCAGCTGCAGCACCGCCGCGCCGAGGCGCCAGTACCGCTCGGCGTTGAACGAGTGCATGACGTGCGCGATGGGCGGCCGCGACTCCGGCACCATCGCGCGCAGCTGCAGCGTCTCGAGCGAGCCTCGGAAGCGGTCGAGGTGCGCGATCGCCCAGTGCAACGTGCGCTGCTCGTAGTCGTGCTCGAGGCCGAAGCGGCCGGGGTCGACGTGCCACCACGCGCGCAGCAGCCGCCGCGAGCGCCGCGACGCGCGCCACAGCATCAGCCCGGCGTTGGGCCCGCTGGAGAATGGCAGGTCCCAAGAGAAGGACACGGCCGCCGGCCTCTGTGCCACCCGATGGCCCAGCGCCTGCGCCAGGCGAGGCAGCGGCGGCGCCTGCGGTGACATCCACGCGTCGCTGTCGATCCAGAGCACCTGTGCATAGTCGGCCATGGCCGACGCGATGGCGGCCAGCTTGCAGAAGCTAGGGTGGCGTCGACCCCAGCGCGGATGAGCGCAGCCGCCCTCGGCGAGGTGGTACCACAGCAGCGTGTAGCCGTGCCGCAGGCAGTACGCGGCGTTGGCGAAGGCGGCCAGCGTCGGATAGTGGACCGCAGCTGCACGGCGAGGCAGCGTGGGCAGGCGCGTGTCCTGCATGAGGAGCGCCGTCGCGTTGGGCGACGGCGAGGAGGTTGACGGCGAGATCGAGGCCGGCATATCAAATAGTTGGTGGAGAACGGAGACGAGATGACCGACGGCATCAATCAGGATCAAAAGGTGGGGGAAACAAACAAATCCGAGCTTAGAAAAACCAGGCGTCCGTTCGTTACACTTCCGTTCATTTTTACATCTGGTCGAGATCCGGCACCGAGGTTCCGAATGAGTCGTGGTCACTGCAAGCGCTTCACCAGCGCGTGTTTCAGGGCTTGGACTGCGACGGCGCTCGCGGGGTTGTCTCGGAGCAAGTAGTAGTCGTCGACCAGCTTGGGCAGTCCTCCTGTATCGAGGGCAGCAAGAAGCTTGGCCACGCCCGCGTCGGTGACCTTGTTATTCTTCAGCCGTAGCCGAACGAGCGCCTTGAAGGCAAGCGCTTGACCAGCGCGTGTTTCAGGGCTTGGACTGCGACGGCGCTCGCGGGGTTGTCTGGGAGCATGTAGTAGTCGTCGACCAGCTTGGGCAGTCCTCCTGTATCGAGGGCAGCAAGAAGCTTGGCCACGCCCGCGTCGGTGATCTTGTTATTCTTCAGCCGGAGCTGCTCGAGCGCCTTGAAGTCATCCTTGCCCAGGTTGTCCACCAGCGAGGCCACGCCCTCGTCGCCGATGCCGCAGTGTACGAGCGTCATGGTCTTGAGCGCGGGCATCTTGCGCAGCACCGGAGCAAGCGCAGCCACGCCCTGGTTGCCGATGGGGTTGAGGTTGAGGCACAGCTTCTCGACCTTGGGCATCGCGCCCCTACCGAGGGCAGCAGCAAGGGCCTCGGCGCCCGCCGGCCCGAACTTGCTGCCGACGAGGTTGAGCAGGCGGAGCGAGGGCGCGGCGCCACGGCCCAGGTCGTCGCACAGCGCCTGCACGCCTGCGTCGCCGAAGCCGTCTGCATCGTTGCGGTCGAGCCAGATCTCCTGCAGCTTCGGCAGCCCGTTGGTGCGCAGGATCATCCCGAGAGTCGCCATGTCGTCGGCGACGAGGCGGCCGATCTTGTAAAGCTTCGCAGTAAAGCTGGTGTAAAGCTTCTCCGCACCAGGCAGCTCCGCGCAGCTCACGTACCGATCCTCAAAGAAGGGGCAGGTGTGCATCTTGCGGCACAACGCGACCGCCCTCGTGTGCCGCTCCTTCAGCACCTCGACCGCCGCCCGCAGCGGCGTCCGCAGCCCGACGCACGTGCTGCTAAACGCGACGGCGACGACGGGCTGGAGCGGGTCGGCGAGGCCGTCGAAGATCACGCCCAGCGCGTCGTGGCTCAGCGCGAGCAGGAGGCAGCGCTCGCGGTCAGCGACAAGGGCCTCAGCGTGGTCCTCGGGCAGCTCCGTCAGTGCGTCAGCCGCCAGCTGCAAGAGACATGCGTGCGGGAGGGCGCCGAGGCGGACGGCCCAGCTTGTCGAGCGCGTCGCGCGCGCCGCCATATCCGCAAAGACAGAAGAAATTCATAATTCTCAAGTTTGAAGATAGATAGATAAAATAATGTGTGGCGTACTAGTGTAGCCCCAGTCGTGATACCATAAATCTATCTATCTATCAAGTTTGAGGGTAGTGTAGCTTTATTACCGTTTTCAGGACCAAGCAAGCATCTGGCTGGAAGCGGCGACCTAGCGGCGACCACAGCAGGGGCGGCGAGAGCCCGAGCGAGTCTCAGTCCAGGTAACCTCAAGATCATTATTCTAGGCGAGGTAACTAACTGGAAAACACCGAACTTAGAGCAAGCTACTGTAATCTTGACCCACTCGCGGCAGGCCACGCGGGGGCAGCCGCAGGTAGACCGGCCGCCAGAGGGGCAGCAAGTTAACTGGCGCCGCCCCACCACCGCCGCAGCGGGCGATGGCCGCACGCACAGCTCCCTTCCTCCGCCTCAAGGACGGCAAGTGGGCCGTGCACCCGGACGGCGCCGCGCTGCTGAGCACGATCACCACGCCGGTCTGCGTCGTCTGCGTCGCCGGCCGCTACCGCACGGGCAAGAGCTTCTTCCTCAACACGCTGGCGACGACCACGGGAGAGCGCGCCGAGTCGGGCTTCAAGGTGGGATCGACGTCCGAGTCGTGCACGCGAGGCATCGACCTGCTGCTGCCCGACCCGGAGGCCGCCAAGCCGGCGTGCGGTGGCACGCTGGTGCTGCTCGACACCGAGGGGCTGGCGTCCATGGACCAGGACGAGACGTACGACGCGCAGGTCTTCGCGCTCGGGCTGCTGCTGTCGTCGCACTTCGTGCTCAACCAGATGGGCGTCATCGACGAGTCCGCCATCGACCAGCTCTACCTCGTGGCCGAGCTGTCCAAGCACGTCTGCGTGACGGCGGGACCCGCGGGCGGCGGCGACGGCGGCGCGCCGCCCGGCGACGAGGCGGCGCAGCAGCAGCAGCTCGCGCAGTTCTTCCCGCCGCTGCTGTGGCTGCTGCGCGACTTCGTCGTCGACCTGATGGCCGACGGCGAGAAGGCGAGCGAGCACGAGTACATGGAGAAGGCGCTGTCGGAGCGGCCGCCGGGCGCGCGCCGCGCCAAGGAGCGCAACCAGGTGCGCGGCGCGATCCGGCAGCTCTTCCCGGCGCGCACGTGCCGCACGCTGGTGCGCCCCGCGACCGACGAGGAGGCGGTGCGCCACGCGGTGAGCCTCACGACCGAGCAGCTCCGCCCCGAGTTTGTGGCGCAGCTGGGCGCCGTGCGCGACGAGCTCCTCGCGGGCGCCGTCGTCAAGACGCTCTTCGGCGTGCCGCTCGACGGCGCGTCGCTGCTCGCGCTCACGACGCAGTACCTCGAGGCGATGAACACGCCCGACGTCGTGCCGTCGATCCGCTCGGCGTGGGAGTTTGTCGTCGAGGAGCGCAGCCACGCCGCGAGGGCCGCCGCGCTCGCCGCCGCCGCCGAGGCGCTCGGCGCGCTCGCCGCGACGCCGCCGCTGCCCGACGGCGCCGCGTGGGCCGAGCGCGCGGCGGCGCTCGAGGCGGAGACGGTCGCGGCCTTCGACGCGCGCGCGCTCGCCGGGGCGGGCGTGGGCGAGGCGCGGCAGGCGCTGCGCGACGCGGTGAGGCGCGAGGCGACGACGCAGCGCGAGGCGCTGCTGCGCCGCTCGCGGCAGGTCTGCGACGACGCCGCGACGGTCGCGGGCGCGGCGGCGCTGCCCGAGGCGGCCGAGGCGGCGGCGGAGGGCTTCGAGCGGCACGGCGCCGTGCTGGGCGACCTGCTGCAGGCGTACGAGGAGGAGGCGCAGGGGCCGTGCCGGTACGACGGGCTGCGCGGCGCGCTCACGTCGCAGCTCGCGCCGTGGCTCGCGCAGGTGGCGGCGGCGACGGCGGCGGCGCGCGCGGCGGCGGCGGCGGCGGCGCGCGACGCCCTCGACGCCGAGCGCGAGGCGCGGCGCGCCGTCGAGGCCGAGCTCGCGACCAAGGCGGAGGCGGCGGCGCGGCTCGAGGGGAGCGTCGCCGCGCAGGAGGCCGTCGGCGGCGAGCTGCGCGCGCGCGCCGACGAGCTGGCGGCGCAGCTGCAGGCGGCGCAGACGGCGCGGCTCGAGGCGCAGGCGGCGAGCTCCGAGCAGCTCGCGGCGGCGCAGCGCGAGCTGGCGGCGGCGAGGAGCGAGCTGCAGCTGTCGGCGAGCCAGACGGAGCTGCAGCTCGAGCGCGCCAAGGCGGCGGGCGAGAGCGCGGCGATGGCGCACTCGGCGGCGATGGCGCGCCTCGAGCAGGAGAGCGACAGGGCGCAGGCCGAGACCAAGGCGCGGCTGCAGGCGGCCGAGGCGGCGCAGCAGCAGACGCAGGCGGTGATGAACACCTTCCGCGCCGAGGCGATGGAGGCGCGCGAGGCCAGGGAGGCGGTGGCGTCGCAGCTGGGCGCGGCGCGCGCCGAGGCCGAGGCGGCCAAGGCGGCGGCGCAGCGCGCGCAGCAGGCCGAGGAGCGCGCGCGCGGCGAGCAGGTGGGGCGCGCGCTCGACGCGTACGTCGCGGCGGTCGAGGCGGCCGAGGAGCGCGGCAAGACGCGCCTCGCGACGCAGGAGGAGTGCGACGCGCTGCGCTCGCAGCTCGCCGAGCTGCACGAGCGCCTCGCGCTGCTGCCCGACTTTTACGTGCAGCAGGTCTTCTCGGGCGAGAAGGCGCAGACGCTCGTCGACGCCCTCGTCTCCGACCGCGACGGCGGCGGCGTCTCGATCATCTCCGACGAGCAGGCGCGGCGGATCAAGGACCGCGCCGGGCAGGTCTCCGAGGACTTTGCGGCGTCGCAGGTGGGCAACATCGCCGCGGCGGGCGCGATGCTCGCGCCCAAGATCGGCTCGATCGCCAAGTCGTCGTGGTCGTGGTTTGCCAAGGGCTTCGCCGCCGAGGAGGACGAGGAGGCGGAGCAGGCGCCCGAGGGGGCGGCCGCGCCCGCGGCCGCTTCGACCGCGCGGGCTCCGGCGGCCGCGCCGCCTGCCAACGGTGGTGCGCCCGGCAACCCGATGGCCGAGCAGCAGGCGCGGTTGGAGCGCATGGCCAAGGCAGCCGCCGCAGCCAGGGAGAGCGCGCAATGACCTGATGTCTCTTGTCTGATGAAGAGTGCGGTGTCATAAAGTAGCAGTTCAAAACTACCGTATTCACAATTCCGCACATAAAGCCGTATGCGACTCCTCAAAACCGCCTCACGTCCAGGCTCACGTCTTGGTGAACCGCAGCACGGAGTGCATCCACGAGATGTACCACAGGACGCTGGCGGCGCAGCCGGTGAGGCCGGCGGTGCGCAGCCACGCCTCGGGCGCGTAGACGGCGAGCACGGCGCACAGCAGCGCGAGCGCGACGACGCACGCGAGCTCGCGCAGCTGGCGGCGCGGCCACACGATCGAGACGCGGCGGTCGCGCGAGACGACCGCCTCGAGCAGCGAGATCAGGTCGGTGTTGCGCACCGTGTGCGAGTCGACGGCGGGCTCCTCCTGGAAGAAGAGCTTGCCCCACGAGCCCGGGTTGATCTGCAGCGACGGCATCCCGAGCGAGCGGCCGATGTAGTCGGCCATGCTGCCGCCGCGCGAGTGGCCCGTCAGCCAGATCGACCGACACAGCACGTACTTGCGCTGCGCGGCGCGCGCGACGTCGAGGGCGGAGCGGAAGCTGCGGCTCTGGTGCTCCTTGCCCGGGATGACCGTCTTGACGTTGGACGCCCAGTCGCCCAGCGTGACGCTGCCGCGGAAGGCGATGACCACCGTCTGCGTGTACCAGTTGACGAGCACCGCCACGATCGGCGTCGAGAGCCGACGGTCGACGCGCCAGTTGCCCGAGTCGACGCCGCGCGCGTGCAGCTCCTGCAGCCGCTGGTACTCGCCCTCGGCCGGCGTCGTCGCGTGCTCGCCCGCGTACGCCGCGGCCGACGCCGCGGCCGCGAGATCCTCCGTCGTGAGCTCGGCGTCCTTGAGCTCCTCGAGCCGCGCGAGGTGGCTGTTGACCGTGAGCACGACAACGACGGCGAGCAGCCCCAGCAGCGCGAGGCCGGCCTGCAGCACCGTCTGACACACCTGCAGCACACCCAGCTGCCACGCCGTGCACTGACCCGCGTCGACGCCCTCGCGGATGAGCAGCAGCAGGCACAGCATCGTGACGAGAATGACCGTCACGGCCGTGCGCCAGACCGGGTGGACCGCCGCGACGGCGCGCACCCACGGCTGGCGCTGGTCGGCACCACGCACCTGATCGTTGATGATCAGCTGGCCCGGGCGCAGCGAGAGGAGCAGCGGCGGGCCGTGCGGAGGCCGGCGGTGGCGGTGGGGGCTGCCGCCGCCGCCGCCGTGGTGACGGTGCATCGCCGAGCGGCCGCCCGCAGCAGCGTGGTGGACGAGTGAGGACGGCGGCGGCTGTGGCACGGCGGAGGTGAGCTGGAGGGTCGCGGTTAGGATTATGAACGCCACGCCGGTGGCGCCACTCATCCTGGCGTTATGGATTGCATGGCGCGTACACGGGAATGCGCGCGTTCTTTTTTCAACTTCACGACCGCTACGAGCGGGCGCCGACTCGCGGTCGTCCTAGTGCAGGGCCCCGGGGTTTCTAGCTGGCAAACGCGTCGCCTCAATAGCCTCAATAGCCTCAGCGCGCAGGCCGAAGTGTGTAGTTGAGGTAAGCTAACAATGATGTGGTTAGGCAGCGCCGTGGTGGCGGGGTCCGTAGCGCCGGCGCGGGCGGTTTGTGGGCTGTTGGTTTTGTCGGTGGGCGTGGGAAGTCACTGGTTCTGGCTGGTTTTGGTTTGTTGTTGAGGGGCATCATCAACGCACGCAGAAGAAATAAACTAAAAAAGGCAATTAGCTCTCTCGCGGCTCTGACTTGCGCACCGGCGATTTTGGCGTCGCGCCGGCGCTAGCCTCGACCACCCGTGCACCATGAGCGGCGGCTCGTCGTCCGCCGACGACGGCCGCCCGACACCCCCCTCGACGTGCTATGTGGTGGCGATCGTCTCTGCCTACCTCACGCTCAACCTGGGGCTCAACTTCTTCAACAAGTGGGCCTTCACCCCTGCGCCACAGGGCCTGGGCTTCAGCTTCCCCGTCTTCCAGTCGGCCGCGGACACGGTGATCACGCTCGGCTTCCTCAGTGGGCTGAGGCTGTTCCGACCGCAGATGGTCCCCGTCAGCTGGCGCGTCTTCTGGAGCTGCAAGTACCAGCTCACGGCGGTGGCCCTCCTCAGCCAGGGCACCGTCATCTGCAACAACGCGTCGCTCGTGCTCATCGGCCTCTCGGTCAACCAGATGATCAAGTGCCTCGTGCCGCTGGTGCGCAGCCCGCCCCCGCCGCCGCCCTCCCCTCCCCTCGCCCCTTACCACATGCAAGCCTTGAGCTCACACACACCCCGCCCACCTCGCTCGCTCGCGCAGCCCACAGCCTTCTTCGCCTTCCTCGTCGAGAAGAAGACGCCCAGCGCCGGCGTGCTCGCGACGCTGCTGATCCTGGTGGCGGGGGCGGTGCTCGCGGTGCCGTTCGACGACCCGCTCTTCTCTTGGCACGGCATCCTGCTCGCGCTGAGCGCCGTCGTGATGGCGGCGTTCCGCGTGACGCTCTCCGCGCTGGTGATGCGCGACACCGTCGCCGACGAGATCACGCCGATCGCGCTCGTGTGGTACTGCGCCGCCATCTCGGTGTGCGTGGTGCCCTTCGTGTGGGTCGTCACCGCGGAGCGCGAGGAGGTGCTCGAGTTCATGCGCAGCTCGCCCACCAGGGGCTGCGCCATCGCCTTCCCGATGAGCCTCACCGCCGCCGTGTACAACATCCTCGTCTTCGAGACGACGCGGATCACGTCGTCGATCTCGTTCACGGTGCTCAACTGCGTCAAGCTCGTCGTGCTCATCAACGTTGCCGCCATCCTCCTCGACGGCGTCAACAGCATCATCAACTGGCTCGGCACCGCCCTCTTCTACGTCGGCCTCTTCTCGTACTCGTACCTCAAGTGCAGGGCCGTCAGCTCGCACGCGGCCAAGGAGCAGCAGGCCGGGGACGAGGCGGTGCGCCGCGCGCTCGGCGGCGAGAGGCGGCCGCTCAAGGGCACGCCGCCCATCCCGCCCGAGGGAGGGGCGCCCGAGCCGCCCCCGAGGAGAGGCTTCCCGTGGGTCAGTCAGAGGACAGTCTGAGTTCAACGTACGGCGTAGTAGGTGTAGGTCTCTAGTCACTCTTTGGCTGAGGAGGGCCAGGGCGCGGCGCTGCTCTCACAGGTCAAGAAATAAATAATAGCTTCAAACCGTAACCCGACATGTACACTTTCGTGGCCTCTAGCCAGGCAATGCGCTCGAAATCTCCTTGGGCGAGATGAGCTGGACGCCGGCAAACGGCACGAAGCGCTGCGCGTGGAGCACGCTCTGCTGCTGCGCATTCAGGTATAGCATGCAGACCCTCAGCAGCATCGACGCCGCGTAGTAGCCGCTCATGCGGTTGTTGAAGATCAGGTGCCACAGCTGCCACACGACGCCGCCCGTCGTCACCAGCTGCTGCGCGACGCCGTTGACCCACACGGGCAGCTCGTACTGCGACTCCGCGAGGCCCTTGAGCGTGTTCTTGACACACACAAGCTGGTCCTGCATTGCGCTCGTGCGCTCGAGCATGTCGGAGACGCCACCGCCCGCCCACGTGAGCTTGCCACGCGCCTCGCCGATGGCGACCGTCATCGCGATCGCCTTCTGCTGCGGACTCGTCGACTTCTGCATCTCCCGCAGCGCGAGGGATGGTGTCGGCACCCCCACCGGCGCCGCCTGCTGCTGCGTCTGCGTCCCATCCCTCTGCTCGAGCGACGTGGCCATCGGCGGCATCGGCACCGCCGCAGGCTCCACCGCCGAGGGCTGCCCCGCCGCAGCGGGCGCCATCGCCGCCCTCAGCGCTTCCGTCGCTGCTGCGATCGCATCGTCGTCGGCGGCACCGCTGGCCGCGGGCTGTTGCTCCTTGATCAGCCCCAGAAGCCCGGCGGTCACACCAGACAGCCAGCTGTCGCTGCCGTCGCCAGCTGCCTGCTGAGAGGCCCAGCTGGCGTCGGCCTGAGGCGCAGACCCCGGGTAACCCAGGCTCTCCCACGCACCGGTGGGTGCGGAGAGCGGCGCCGGCGCTCCCTGCGCGGCGAAGTCGGTCGCGTTGACCGTCTCCCCCGTCTCCCGCATCTGCCGCTGCTGCTGCTGCTGCCGCTGCCGCTGGAGGCGCACCTGCTCCTGGTGCCAGTGCACCAGCTCCTGACGCTTCTCCTGCGAGGCAGCGGCCGCCTCGTCGGCCCGCTGCTGCTGCTGCTGCTGCTGCTGCTGCTGCACTACCGTCACCAGCCGAGCGTCCTGCTGCTGCTGCTGCTGCTGCTGCTGCTGCTGCTGCTGCTGCACCATCGTCGCGTTGGCCTCCTGCTGCAACGGCACCACGACCTGCGCCTCCTGCTGCTGCTGCTGCTGCTGCTGCTGCGCCACGTACAGATCGTGCTCGTACTCATCGGCCGAGAGGCCAGCGGGCGGCACCTCCGCGCTGGCCTCGTTGTCGAGCTGCGGCTGCTCCTGCTGCCGCTGCTGCACCTGCGAGCCCTGCTCGACGATGTCCACGTCGACCTCAGCAGGCCTCGGCATCTGCAGCAGCGACGTGGCTTCGAGCGAGGAGAGGAGAGCCTCCGTCTCCTTATCACGCGCCTCCATATCCATTGCCTCCTCCGACGGAGCTTCCGTCTCCGTGTCGTCCTCCGCTTTCTTCACCGGCGTGGCAGCGGGCGAGAGGAGGAACCCCTCCTTGCGCGGCAGCGTCGCGCCTCCGGTGGCGTGCGCGATGAGGGGCGCATACGGATAGAAGGCGTTGAAGCCATCGCCCGGCTTGGCGGCCATCTCGCCGTTGAGCGACGACATCGGGTGACGAGGGAACCACGGGTTCTTGGCGACCGCCTGCTGGAAGTAGGTTGCCCATGGCGCAGGCGACGGCGACGGCGACGGCGACGGCGTGAGCGTCTTGGCCTTCTTGAGGCCCTTGATGAGATCGAGCGCGAAGCTCTTGCCCTTCTTCATTGGGTGGGTGATGCCCATCTGGCCGCGGCGCATCTTCAGGTCGACCGCGGCATCGGAGGTCCACTGCGCGAGGTTGATCGCGTTCGTCGCGTACTGGTTGTAGTAGGGCGACGTCAGCACGTTGATCGACCACATGCCGAGCTGGTAGAGCGCCATCTGCAGCATGAGCGCGTTGTACATGAACGATTGGTGGAGCGGCACGCCCGCCTCACGCATGTCACTGATGACGCTCGGCAGCGCACCCGCCACACTCAAGACGGAGTTGGCGCGTTCCTGCCAGTCTGACTGCCACGACTTGAGCCCGTTGGCGCAGACCTCCAGCTCTCTCATCAAGACGCCTTGGGCCTTGAACTTCTCGGACTCCTCGTCCTTGACCGTCCCCTTCTTGTCGCTGGTAGCCGGCTTCTCGACGGCCATCTCGTCGTTCTCCAGCCGGAGTCCCTCATAGGGTGTCTCGACGCCCGCCAGAGCCTCGCCGTTCTCGTCCACGTAGCCGAGGTGGCCGTTGGTGTCGGGCATGATCCCGCGCTGCGCTTGACGCTTGCTGTTGGTCTGTGCCATCTTCGACGCTGAGAGGAGCGAGACGAAGAGGAGGGCTGACATGTCCGCCGCTGCTGTCCGCCAAGCGGTAGCACCGCGAGCGAGTCTGGTTGCCTAAAGTAAGTTGGCCTGGTCTTGGTGGTTTGACCCCTCTCTCGGCTTTGAAGCCCGATGACACAATAACCTAAAGGAACTACGTAACCATGTCCACCCGCAGCTCCGCAAACCGCTTCGCCGTCGCCGGCCGGCTGCGCCTCCCCGGCGGCTTCTTGGTGGGCGGCACCGCCGCCGCGACGGCGGGCGCGCGCTTGGTGGTCGTGGCCGCGCTCGCGGTCGACGGCCGGACGAGCGGTGGCGTGGGCGCGGGCCGGCCCGCTGGCCTGGTGGCGGCGGCGCCGGCGGCGCCGGCGGTGCCCGGCCGCGTCAGCCGCGCCCGGTGCGCCGCGCTCACGACGCTGCCGCCGCTGGCCATGCCGCGGGGCACGTGCGGCGCCGCGCGCCACACGTGGTGCCGCGCCTCGTCGGGGATGCCGCCCTCCACCCACACGCGCGCCGCCGCCGCGTGCGCGAGCGCGCGCCGCGCCGCCGCCGAGCCCGCTGCGGTGCCGTGGCCGCTCCGCGCCGGCGCCGTCGAGGGACGCGCGCGCGCCCCCGGCAGGCCGAGCCCGGTGGCGGAGCCCTTGTCGGCGCGCACGGCGATGCGGAAGGGGCTGCCGCCGATGGGCTTGGCCGCGTACGTCACCGCGACGACGTACTCGCCCGGCGCGCCAAACGGCACGTAGCTGACCCGGTAGGTGCCGTCGGCTCGCTGCACGATCGACGCGTCGAGCAGGCCCGGCGCCGTCACGACGTGCACGCGGAAGGGCGCGCGCTGCGCGACACGCCGCCGGTTGCCGTCGGCGTCGCACGGCTGGATCGTGAAGGCCGCCTGCTTGCCGAGGGTCGCGTGCGCGAGCCCCGCGCCGTTGGCCTCGCAGCACGACGCCTCGAGCGCGCCCGGCTGCACGTGCACGAGCTGCGCCGCCGCGCCGCCGCCGTAGGCGTCGCTCCGCAGCGAGAGCCGCCAGTGGCCGCACGGCACACCCTCGGCGACGAGACGAAGCGAGCCGCCCGCCACCTCGACCGTGCACGAGCCACTCTGCTGCTGCTGCTGCTGCTGCTGCTGCTGCGTGCCACCGCCCTCGGCGCCCGCTACAGCCACCATCGCCGCCTCGGCGTCGGATCCCGCTGCTGCTGCCGCCAGCTCCGCAGCGGCGGGCGGCGCCGCCGACGGTGGCGCGGCGAGAGGCGGCCTCACGAATGGACGCGCCGTCGGCGCCACGGCCGCCGCCACAGTGGTGGCTGCGGCTGCCGTGTTGCTCCCCAGCTTCGAGTGCGACGCCTGCCGCGACGCCGACCCTTCTCTCCGCGGCGGCCGTTGCGGCGACGGCGCCCGGCAGAGCGTCGCTCGCACCGTCGAGGCCTGCGCGGGCGTGAGCGCGGGAGCGCCGAGCTCGTTGCCGTAGCGGTCGTGCAGCGAGAGCAGCGTCACCACCGGCGCGCCCACCGGCACCTTGCTCGGGCCCGGCCGCGACATCTGCAGGCTCGTCGGCAGGCAGCACTCTGCAGGCGCCACCACCGCGCTCCACACCCGCACCACGCGCGCCTTCTCGCCGCCGCCGCCGCCCTGCTCCGCGCCGCCATTGGCCTCGCCACCACTCGCGCCCGCCTTGCCACCACCCTCGTCCGTCTTGCCACCGGTCTGCACCAGTACGTCATCGGCCGCATCAGCTCCGTCGTCGCCGCCCGCATCCTCGTCGGCAGGCTCACCCTCGCCCACGGCGCGCGCGTCGCCCGTTTGCTGCTCCTCGGGCTCTCTGGGCGAGAGAAGCGGGTGCCAGGCGTGGATGGCCGGCTTCGACGACGCCTGCTGCTGCTGCTGCTGCTGCTGCTGCTGCTGCTGCTGCTGCTGCTGCTGCTGCTGCTGCTGCTGCTGCTGCTGCTGCTGCTGCTGCTGCTGCTGCTGCCGCCTACGCTGCGCGGCGCGGCCGGCAGCGGACGTGTGCGACAGCCGCGCCGAGGCCGACCCCTCGCACTCGCCCGCGAGCCACCGCTGGTAGTCGGCGCGGCGGCTACTCCTGGCGGTGGCGGAGATGCGAAACTCGACGGGCCCCGCGCGCGTGATCCGGTAGCTCAGCTTGTACCTGCCTCCCTCGGAGGCCGTCACCTCCGCCACCTCCAGCTCGTCGGCTCTCAGCGGCGCTGCACGGGGCACGGCACGGAGCGATAGGCTGTGCGTGCCGTCCTCACACGGCTCGCCCGCCTCGTCGCATAGGCACACGAAGACGCTCGTCCACTCGCCCGCCACGCACCCGCTCAGCCCCTCGCCCCACACTCGCGACGAGCTGGCGCTCCACGTGTTGCTGGTGGCGGGCGGCTCGGGCGGCGTTGGCTCGAGCATCGGCTCCGGCTCCGGCTCCGGCTCCGGCTCTGGCTCCGGCTCCGGCTCCGGCTCCGGCTCCGGCTCTGGTGGCGGCTTGCGCTTCTGCTGCTTGGGCAAATAGACCGGCAGACGGAGCTCGCAGTCGCCGCCTCCTGCAGCCGCCTCCTTCTGCCACAACCGCAGCACCTGCGGGCCCTGCCCGCCACCCACCAGGCTAACCTCGTACGTGCCATCGCCATGGTCGACCACCGCACGCTCGCCGTCGATGCCCGCGCCAGCCAGTGCCGCGGTGAAGCGCGCGCCGCCGCGCCGCACCGCGTTGCCGTGGGCATCGCGTGCCTGCAGCAGCACCACCAGTGGATGGGGCGACGGCAGAGGCGAGCACGACGCTGTGTGCACCGGGCCGGCATCGACCGTGAGCGACTCGCGCAGCAGGACCTTGCCGCTGCTGTCCTTCACCTCGAGCTCGTACTCACCCACTCGACGCACCGTGAACCGCGCCTCGATCCGTCCGGCACCACCGGCTATCAGCGACCCAGAGAGCGTCGTCGGCCCACGGAGCGAGAGCGTCAGCACGTCGTGCTCTACACACCGTGCCTTGAGCTTCAGGCAAGCTGGGATGCCAGCGATGACGCCCTTCATCCGAGTTAGCCCGGCCGGGTTAGCCAGCCGGGTCCAGCCGGGGCCACCCAAGGCTACCACAGGGCGAATTCAACAGTCGGCGAGGCCGCCCCGTGCCGGGGGAGGGGGTGCAACCACGTCGAGTCCGCTGAGTAGAAGAACACGGGCGGGCCCACGTCGAGGAAGTTTGAGTCTAACTAAGCGACCGTGCGATTCGAAGAGGCGCTGGCCTTGCCAGGCGAGAACATCTGAGCGAAGCGGACCCACTCGGCGGCATGCCCCTTGGCAGGCGGCTCGTCGGGGTACCGTGCCTGGAGCCACGCCGCGTCCGCCTCGTCGCTCGCACCATCGGGCGGTGGCGGGTGGCGCACGGCACGCGCCGCTGCCCGATTCTTTCGCCGCTGGTGATGGCCGCTGTCACTCGTGGCGTTGACGTGGGCGCAGTGGGCGGTCCGCTTGAGCCACGACGCCATGGCGGACGCCTTGCCGGCGATGGTGCCCGCGCCGTTGGTGTGGACCGTGACGACCTCGCACGGGTCGAGGTGCGGCATGCCGCGCCCCCAGTGGTGCGACGCAAACGTGCTCGGCAGCGGGCAGCGCGAGTAGCCGCCCGCGAGGAGCAGCCGGTTGGCAAAGTCTTGGTCGAGCAGGTCGGCATTCGAGAGCTTCGGCGGCCGACGCCGATCCATGTCGCGCGCGAGCGCGCCGCTGTTGAGCAGCAGCTGCCCACCGTTGAGGCCGTTCGTGTGCGCGAGCGGCGGGCACGCGTCGGCGGCGGCGTGCCGCCACGCGGCCGAGCCGTTGTGCGACGGCGGGACCTCCGCCTGGTAGCGGATGTCGTGCCCCGTGCCGGGCCACAGCGCCTCCGAGTCGAACGGGTTGCGCAGCATGACGACGTCCGCGTCGAGCCACAGCGCGGTGGTGGCAGCGTCGCTGAGCGCGTCGGCGAGGATGCGCCACTTGGCCCAGATGAGGTTGGCGTAGTTGGACTTGCGAAACTCGGCCGGGAAGACGCGCGGCCCGGGCACACACGTGCCCAGCCCGTCGCTCACGTTGAAGCACACGCTCAGGAGTCTATCCATCAGGCAGCTCTGGTCGCGCACTCGCGAGAACTGCAGCTCGCGGAGCTTCGAGTGATACTCGTTGGTCGTCGACAGCAGCACGGCGCCCGGTGGCACACAGTCACTCGGTCTCGACACCAGACGCGCCACGAAGCTAGACACGTTCGCAAACTGCAGCTCCGGCCGCGCCAGCCACCTGACAGTGGCACCGTTGGTCGATGCGGCGAACGGCGCTATTGCGGTCAACGCCAGCCAAGTCAACTGTCGCGACGCCATCTATCTGGCTGCTCGGTTGCTAGCGTGACCCGGAGGCGATCCGCTAGCTCCGCCTAAACAGCCTCTAAACAATCAAGGGAAAAAAGCTAAAAAGAAAGTTTGGATTGCCTGTTAAACCAATAGCATGAACGAGCCGACCCAACCAGATTTGCGAGACTCATAACCCAACTTGGTCAATTTTCGGGTGCTCATTAGCGCAGCGAACCGCAATCCGGAGGTCAACAGTCATTGGCCCGTCAGTGTCACAGTTCACCTGGTCACCCGTGTGGCTGGAGTGCGATTGCTCTCCACCCGCGCCCAACCCACCGCGGACGAAACCATGCGGGCGTGTGTAGGCGACTTTGTCGTCAGCGGCCCTGAGTATGGCCACGGCGCGTACGGCCGGGTGCTCAGTGCGAAAAACCCGCGCACTGGTGAGAGCGTCGCCTGCAAAGTCATCGGACCGGTCGTGCACGATGTCGAGAGCGACAAAGCTCCAGCTGTGTCAGAGGCTGAGATTTATGCGTCGGCAAACGCTGAGCTGGAGGCTCTGCGGCGACTACAGGTATGGCCTCATCGCAACGTCATTGGCTTCCGCGGAGATCATCTGCTCCACACTCCACGCGGGCCGGCCACGCTCCTCTTCCTCGAGCTGGCGGACGGCGGTGATTTGGTCGACATGCTGCTGAAGGCGCCCGGATCTCTGCTCTCCGAAGACGTGGCACGGGATTACTTTCGGCAAATGACCGCAGGTTCGGGCCAGGCCACATTGCACGCCACGTATTTTCTGCCCAATGACTCACCGTGGCGTGCCCAAATGAGCAGGTGTGCAGCACATGCACAGCATGGGCGTGACGCACCGCGACATCAAGCTCGACAACGTCGTGCTTACCTCGGAGGGTGTGGTGAAGTGGATCGACTTCGGTTTTGCCCACGTACATCCCGAAGATCCTGAGGGCGGCTACGCCGTGAACGCGCCGCTGGCGAGGATGTGTGGCTCGCCCTCTTACGTCGCGCCTGAGGTGCGGATGGGAGGGCCATACAACGGGAGCGCCGCAGACACGTGGTCATTGGGAGTCTCTCTCTTCACGATGGTGTGTGGCTTCTTCCCCCTCGCTTCGTGGCCTCCTCTCGATGGCGGGCGGCAGCCAAAGGGCAAACAATATTCGCTGCCCGAGATGACGGACGCGCAGCGCCAGGGCCTGTCTACGACGCACGTGATATTCGCCTGGTACAAGCTGTCCTGTCACCTCTCTCCCGAGTTAATCGACCTGATCGACGGCATGCTGTGCGTCGCTCCGAGCTGCCGCTTGTCCCTGGACGACGTGGCCACGTCCCGGTGGTTGAATCCGGAAAGGCCCCACCCGACGGAGCTCGAGCCGCAGTCCTTGCTACTCGTCGATCTGCTGAGCAAGACGCCAAGCGGGACCTCGGACGCGAGCTGTACGACTACGGTCGAGACCGAGCAGCCGAACTTGCTCGACACGGTCGAGGTGCTGGATTTCCTCGGGATGCTCGACGACATGCCGTCATGTGAGCCGTCATGGGATTCGCACGTGTTCAGCCTCAAGTGGCCAGAGGCCGCGCTCACCCATGGCTCCTTCAGCCACGACTGGGAGGAGCAAGAGGCCAGCAACGGCTCGTCGAAGCGCAATGACCTGGAGCCGGTGGAGGACGAGGGCTCAAGCAAGCGGCAGCGCACATGAATGCGCGTGGGCCGTGGCGAACCATGATTGTTGTGCACTGTTCATTGGGTTGCAGACTGGTCGAGTGGTCGATGTTACACCTCCCACGTTCCACTCGAGGTGACTCGAGTAGGTATTGCCTGCGCAGTCATGTTACTTTGTCGTGTATTTTACAGCAAGCATTCATTGTCTGGCTCTATGGGACGGCCCTTGGTACCACGACACCTCTTTCGCACCCTGCGATGATGATGTGCTGGCGCTGGCGCTGGGCTTCTTCTTCCGGGCGTACCACGGCTGCTCCTTTGCTCCTGGTGGCGGCACAGGCTCCGCTGTGCGTAGCGGTGTGCTCTCGTCCGTAGTGCTGGCGCTGGCAATTATACCCTTGTGCGACCACTGCACGGTGGTAGCGGCAGGCGCGGGGTTGACCTCAGCGCGGTGCTTGCCGCCCCGGCCGCCCCTGCCGCCGCGCCCTGCGCTGCCGGAGCGCTCGCGCGACGACTCGGTGAGTGCGAGGTACGCGTAGATGAAGGAGGCGAGGAAGAAGATGACGATGCCGACCCAGTTGAGCGGGTTCTCGATTCTGTCGATGATGATGCCGGCCACCACGACCAAGGCCAGCTGCTTGAGGCTGGAGGCGACGACCGCGACGACGGGCGGCGCCGACGAGGCGAGGCTGTACACAGCGAGGTTGTACAGGAAGGCCATCGCGGATGAGAACGCGACGATGAACGTGCCGAGGCCGGGCTTGCTCTCAAAGTAGCCCATCAGCTCGGTGCGCTCGCTCGAGGCCACGCACAGCACGCCCGTTAGCAGAGCTCCGAAGACGGAGTCATACCACACGAGGGCTAGCGGCGTCAGGCCGTCTCGCCACATATCCTTGGCAAAGTACGAGGCGAGCGCCGGCTTGGCACTGGCTGCCACCATCGACACCGACGCGAGACCTACGCCCGTGTTGTCCGCTGCGTCGGTGCCCCAGGGGATCGACGCTGCCGCGCCAAGCGTGAGCAGGAGAACCGTTGCAACGATCGGCGAGGAGTAGGTCCGGCCCTCGAGCGCGAACATGAGGATCATCACCAGCAGCGGCGTGACGCTCTTGATGAGCTGATTCACTGCGAGCCCGAGCGTCATGAGCGACGCGTTGTTGGCGGCGACGTTTGCGGCGAACAGCAGGCTCAGCAGGCTCAGCTGGAGGCACGTCCGGCCACTCGTGAGGTGCTTGAGCTGCAGCGTGTTGGTGGACGGCCACACCAGGAAGATGAGGCTCGCGCCGAGAAACGAGGCGATCATGTGGCACATCGAGTAGAAGAGAGGGAAGCCAAAGCCGGCACCCGCCCATCGGCCCGCCACAGACATCCGGATGAGGGACGAGCTCCACGAGAGCTCGACCTGCAGCGGGGTGAGCGCCCACTTGTTGAAGAGGTTGAGCGCCGTGTTGAGCACCACCCAGAGAGTGACGATGAGCGCCGCGCGGAAGCCGCAGCCCTCCATGGGCGCGACGCGTTCGCGGCGGCCGTGGCCTGCAGCTTTGCTTCGTGGCTGCGAACTTCGTTGCCTTTTGAAGAAGCGATGGTTTGCGTTTGGTGGTCTGCCCCCTCACGCACAGGCGCATGAAGCCCCCCGCCACCCCCTCCCCACCACGGGCACCCCCACACGGGGTCTTTTTAGAGTCTACCTGTTTTGTGCCTGCTCGGCCTCGACCGCTTGAGCTTCGCCGCCAGCGCAGCGTTGGAGAGCGTCCATTGGCTCCTTGGGAGCTTCGCCGCCAGCGCGGCGTTGGAGAGCGTCCATTGGCTCCTTGGGAGCGGCTGCCCTCGACCCTCGTCGTAACAGCAGCAGCTGTGCCAGCACGAGTCGTACTTCTTACCGGCATCGGAGACGGTCAGATCGGATCGCAAGATTGGGCACCTGACCGCTTTGAACCACGTCCGATTCGCGGGGGTCTTCCCCGTGATCATGCCACAACCGAGCCATTGTCGCGGCTCGCACTGCTGGCTGCCGCCGTGCCGAGCCTTCAGCCAGTCCTGCAAACGATAGGCCTGCAGCTGGGCCACAATGTAGTTTCCCGTGTCCGAGAGGGCGAGTCGTCGGCCGGAGAAGTTGTATGCGGAGCTGCCGCCAATGATGTCCGCGTGCTGGATGACGAAATCGAGCAGCACGCCCTGCCGCTCGTGCTGCGCACCACAGTGGTACTTGAAGCACCTATCATAGCCGTACCCGATCGCCCCTTTGTCATCGTGCAGCACGCCGTCGTCGAACATGGTCCAATAGCACCGCCACGCGTCACGCGTGTACAGAGTCATGAACGTCTCGACCCATTTCACCAGCCGCACGCTGCAGTGGCCGCCGCGGGCGGCACAGGCGCTCACTGCGTATGCATTGTGCTCGTACGTGGTGCCGACCGACTGCCACGGCGAGACCGGCCCGTCGTAAGTGCTCTGCCACACGGTGGGCGATGCCCGTGACAGGTTGTGCCGCCTCGCCTCCTCGACGAATCGCGTCGCATTGAAGCTCGACGGCACGACCAGATCGTCCAGCATCACCATGACATAGTCGTAACCCTGCGCGTCGATCATCGTCGGCGTCGTAAGGTTCAGCAGCGAGCCCCATCGCGCGCCCTCACGAACCACAAAGCGGCAACGATTCCAGAGATACCTTGCATCCTTGCCACTCACCGTTTGTGACCATGCGAGGCCGAGACAGGACCAGCCCTCGAAGTGCTGCTCCACGACACGTCTCGTCGCTTTGTAGCGTAGTGACTTGTCGCCCAGGGCCGCGATCACGAGCAGACCGCGCCAGCTGCTGCCGTCAGCCTGCATTCGCGGTGGACGCGACGCGCTTCGCGCGCTCGACACGGCCAAGGCCCCACGCCTGCATGCTCTTTGCATACTCTGACCCTGCTGCTTAAACAGCGGACTTCGCTCAATAGTTTGTATCAAGAGACGGCCGGGCGGTATGCACCGTGGACTCTTTACGTGGTGGGTTTAGCCCATATCGCGTCGTTTCGATACTTTAGATCATTGCTTTGCCTAAACTGTCGGCCAGGTCATCTGACCTCACGGTGGCGCCGCCAATCTCTTCTCAGAACTTTAGATTACTTTCTAGATCTTAGCTTTTCCTAAGCCGCCTTTAGATACTTTAGATCATTGCTTTTCCTAAGCTGCCGGTCAGGAGAGCCCACGTGGGGAGACACTGATCCCGAGCCAGCCGGACTCGCGGGGCCTCGCGAGCGGTGCAAGGCGGCCCCGCGCCG
>Ga0209713_10000438_pt1 | contig 23428 bp, 8 predicted proteins | sample ArcOceMetagenome_3_FD_187444 | JGI IMG/M metagenome (GOLD analysis project Ga0209713, IMG submission 187444) | Marine eukaryotic phytoplankton communities from Arctic Ocean - Arctic Ocean- Svalbard ARC20M Metagenome (SPAdes) (version 2) | ecosystem: Environmental > Aquatic > Marine > Oceanic... | reverse complement strand
CGTCACAAGATAGATTCAGCTGCATAATTCGATGCACGACTTGGGGAGTGGCTTCGAGGTCAGTGCCGTGCGAGATCGAGATGGGCAAGAGCTCTAAGGGCAAGAGCAAGGGCGGCAAGCCCAAGGAGCTTAATGACGACGAGCTGCTCGATCAGGCCATCGCCGAGAACTTGCGCATCGAGGAGGAGAGGCAGCAGCAGCAGCAGCAGCTGCGGGCGACGGCGGCCGTCGCCGCGCAGGCCGCCGGCAGACCCTCAAAGGCGCAGGTAGTGAGGAGACTCGACGACTCGGGTATCCAGCTCTTCCACATAGTGGCCGTCCGCGAAGGGAACAAGAGCGGAGCGTGCACCTCGGCAGACGGCGAGTGGGTCTTCTATTTTGACCCGGCGGACGCGAAGGCTGCCATGGAGGAGCGCAGCAAGACGCATCCCGGGCCCTTGGCAGTCAGTTTCACGCCTCTCGGGCGCGCGTTTGCGCTCAGCGAGGGCTGGATCAAGCCGGCCGCCAGCGACCCGCCGCCCATGCGGCTGCAGGCCTCGCAGGCTGTGCTGCGGTCCTTTGGCGGGAAGGTGTGCCACGACCTCTGCCCGCCAAAGATCCGTGAGCAGATGAACCCGCGGACCAGTCCGCTGCCGGTCTTCACGCTGTCAGAGCTGCAGGACGAGGCGAGCGGCGCGACGCCCTTCTTCTTCTCGCGCAACGACATGACGCGCCGCTGGGTCGAGAAGACGGGCAAGCCGGTCGCGGCGGTGCCCGAGCACGCGACGCTCTCCGACCTGCGCGTGCTGGTGGTGCGGATGCTGACCAACGCGCGCGACTGGGAGACGCTCCAGCTGGTGCCGGATCAGCAGGTCTCCGCCAGAATCGAGAAGCAGCGCAAGGCCAGGGAGGCGGAGGCGGCCGCCGCCAGGGCCGCCGAAGCGGCGGCGATCAGTCTGCGCCCAGCCGCCAGCCTGCGCCCAGCGACGAACTCGCAGTCGGCTCGCGATGGGAGCGATGCTTCTCCGGAGGAGGCCAAGGAGGCGGGCGTCGCCGCCGAGGAGACGGAGGCGGCGACGGAGGAGGCGCTTGCGGCGGCCGTCGAGACCGGCAGTCCACGCCCTCCTCGAGCCGCTGATACCTCGTTCGAGATGTGGGCTGCGGCCAACGGCATATCGCCGTTGGGCTTTGGCATGCCCACCGTGTTCTAGCCACGTAGCCGCATGTTTGTCTAATATCAATTATGCAAGGGCTAACCCGACATGCGCAAAAACACCCTACGAGGAAAACTGCTATGAAGGTACGAGAAAAATAAAGTGAAGTTTGGGCTCGGGCCACGGTGCGGGTGTCTTGCCACCTGTGGCCCGAGCCCAATTGTCGTGCTGTGGCTGTTCGGACGGACTGATCACAGCGCAGTGACCTCAAGCACCGTGAGGGAATCGCGGCAGTGACCGATGCCAATTCGTCGTGCTGTGAATGTCAGGCGAGTGGGGCCGCGCGTCACGGCGCACCAGCTGCGCCGCCCAGCAGGCTGCCGAGGATGGTCATGCCCACGCACGCCTCGTCGGCGGTCGCCGGCGCGGCCGCGCTGCTCTCCGCATGGCGCGTGTAGTTGAACGAAGCGTCGGCCGAGACGCCCGACTCCTCCCAGACGCCGCCTTCGGCCCCGGCGGCCGCCGCCGGCAGCGAGAGGTTCGACCGCTTGCGCGGACTGCGGCGCGTCGGCGGGTGGCGATTGCTGTTGCGCCACGGCGACCAAGGCGCCTTCTGCCAGGCGGTGCCCGGCGAGTCGGGGTCGTCACCGTCGCCGTCGTCGCCACCGCCACCGCCGCCAGCGGCCAGCGCCGGGGGCTTGGTGGCGGGTCTGGATGCGCTGCGTGGTGGGGTCGAGCACGCGTCGGCAGCACCAGCACCGCCGCCGCCCTCCGGCGCGCCGCCGCCCTCGCTGCGCACCGCCAACGGCGACCCGTCTGGCGCTCGTCGGCGACTCACCGGCGAGTGCCAGATGGCCGCCGGCGCGGCAGACGAGGCCGCCGCCGCCGCCGCTGTCGTTGTCGCCGTCGCCGCCGCCGCCGCCGCCGCTGCCGCCGCTGCCGCCGCTGCCGCCGCCGCGTCTGGGGGGGTCGGGGGAAGCCCGGTGCTCAGGGACGTGGCGGCAGGCGGCTGGCCGTTGAGCTCCTCCGACGTGAGCGGCGTCACGCCCAGCTGCTCCATCGGATCGAGACCGAGCGCAGGCGCTGTCTGGAGCGTTTCCGCGGCGCTCGCCTCCGCCTCCGCCCTCGCGTCCACCGCCCTCGCGTCCACCGCCCTCGCGTCCAACGCCCTCGCGTCCACCGCCCTCGCCGCCTCGCGATGCAGCTTGGCGCGCGCTCGCTCCCTCGCCTCCCTCACCTCGCGCCGCTCCTCCTCGCGCGCGTCGTGCGCCGCCTGCGCCTCCCGCTCCTCCTGCGTCGCGCACCGCCGCTGGCGCCGCCAGCGCGCCAGCCGCCGCCGCCGCTCGTCGTGCTCCTCCTCGAGATTGAGCCGCTGCATCTCGACGACGGCGAGGTTGCCCAGCACGCCCTGCGCGTAGTGCGCGATCAGCGCGTTGCTCGGCTCGTCGCAGCAGCGCGCGTCGCGCTCGAGCTTCGCCGCGTGCTCGGGCGTACCGGCGGCGGCGGCGCTGCTGCAGCCGCCGCCCTCGCAGAGCGACGCGAGGAACTGCAGCCGCCGGCGCATCGGCTCGACCGACTCGAAGCACTGCGGCAGCGTGCACAGGTTCTGCAGCGCGCCCAGCGCGTACATGAGCGTCGTGGGGTCGTCCTCCTCGCAGTGCGGCAGCAGCGCAGACAGGCCGCCCAGCGCCCAGATGCACTCCTTGGTCTCGTTGGCCTTGGCGTCGACGGACTCGCTGCAGAGGTTGCCCATCACATGGAGGGCGAGCAGGTGGTTGAGCGGCTCCGACTCGTCGAAGCCTCTGCTCAGCCTCACCACCTCCTTGAGCACTCCCGACTTCCGCGCCCAGTGACCCAATGACTCCGCGTCGGCGCCCTCGGCAAGGTCCACCATGTCGGCCAGGCACTGCAGGGCTGGTGAAGAGTGGGCGGTCTTGAGACCCTCGACGACGTCGAAGAGTTTGAGGCACTGCACGACCTCGGCCTCCTCCTCAGGCTCTCTGTTAGCCCTCCAATCGGCGGCTGCGGACCTCGGTCCGGAAGGAGCGCTGCCCGTGGCATTCGAGAAGCTGCTCGACGTGCTGGCGTTGTCCTCAGATGGCGTGGTGTCGTCCTCAGTCGGCGAAGGGGCCTCCATCATCGCCTGAGCTTCGACGATGTTGGAGCAGCGGCGGGAGCGGCGGCAGATCCTGGGCGGCTGCACTGGTCACCCGACGAACACTATACGCGCGGCCAATCGATTGCGGCGGCGGCTCAAGCTCGCTTGTCACGATAGCTTCTCCACCTTCGAGATTTAAAATAACATTGATGACGCGGGTAGAATTTGAGCGCACGCCGCGTATTCCGTTGCAGAGAAGGAGGGCGGGATTTGTCTTGAAGAGGGGCGTTGTTGAAGAGCGGCGTTGTTGAAAATACAACATCTACGCAACGGGCACGCCTGCATGCTCGTGCAGTCACCGTTTCGTGCGGTTGTGTAGCCCCTCGCCACGCAGGCAGCGCGCGCCAGGGCTGTCGGCCGCTGCTCCGTGGCCTTGTCAGGCGCCGGTGGCTTCCGCGCCTGCCCACTGCGCTAGCAGGCCCTAACAGGCCATCATGGAGACCATGCGGATACCCGACCTGATCAAGCAAATCAAAAAGGACGCAGCGGCGGACCTGCACGCCAAGCTCGACGAGCTCCTCAAGGACATCGAAAAGGGCACGAAGGTGCGTGGCTGCCGATCTCTCACCCACCACCGCACACGGCACCAGAGCACTGCACCCACGACTCTCGTCACCATGCGATGCTGGCAGGGACTGGAGGAGCTCACCGCGCTCGTCGGCAAGGACGCGACCAGAAAGGCCCTTCTCACGCTGCGACCGGAGCTGGGCCGTCTGAAGACCCAGACTCGGCCCGCGCCCGATGGACAGGCCGAGGCAGAGCTGCCCGCCGACCCACGCCGCTCGCCATGGCGCGATCTGCACGAGCTTCTCAAGCGGGTGGATCCAACACCGGCCGACAAGGAGCTGATCGCCCAGATGCTCGCCCGGCATCACGCGCACCTGCTGCGCTCGCTCGAGCGGGAGCCCTCAAAGGACCGGCACGGCACGTCGGTCAAACGGCCCGCGTTCCCTGCGCCGGGCGCCGGTGGTGGCGGCGGCGCCAGCGGCGGCGGCGCCGCCGACGCGCAGCGCACGTCGATCCACTCGGCGCCCAACGTGCGCGCGTGCGGCGCGCTGCTGCAGCTCGACGACGAGGCGACGTGCAAGCTGCTCTCGTCCTTCGAGGCGGTCGCGCCCAACGACGCGCGCGCGCTGCTCCGCAACAACGAGACGCCCAAGCCCAAGGCACCGCCGGCGCCGGCTCCCGCGCCCGCGCCCGCGCCCGCACCGGCACCCGCGGCCGCGGCCGCGCCCGGAGCTCCGGGCCTGTTCGGCGCGACGCCCGCGGCCGCGCCGCCCGCGGGAGGCGGCGCCAACCCGTTTGCCATCGGAGCGCCGGCGACCGCCGCGCTGGCCGCTGCCGGCGCGCCGGCGCCGGCGCCGCGCCCGCCGTCGGGACCGACGCCGGCGGAGCTGCTCGCCGGGACGGCGCTCGAGCTGGCGCTGCTCGAGCATGCGGCGCGGGAACGCTCGCTGCTGCTCTGCTGCCTGCACCAGCTGTTCGCGCTCGCCTTCCGGCCGCCCGACCTCGCCGCCGGCGCGGCGGCGGCGCAGGAGTCGATGCAGCAGCTCGCGTACGGCCACCTCGCCCACCTGCTCAACGACGGCCTCGCGGAGCGCCTCGTCGGCCTCTACCGCGCGCGCTACGCGCACGGCTCCGACCCCGACGGCGCGAGGCGGCGCGGCGACGTCGACGCGCGACTGCCCGAGCGGCTGGCGCCGGTCGCGGGCGAGGCGCCGAGCCCCTTTGTGCGGCGGCGCGAGGCGGCGGCGAGCGCGTGGCGCGACGCCGTGGGCGAGGCGCTCTCGCTGCAGCACGCGGCGGAGCGGTGCGAGCTGTCGGCGCTGCTGCTCCTCTCCGCCTACGCCGCGCAGCAGCACATCGACGGCTCCGTGCCCGCGCACATGCGCGACCTGCAGGCGGCGTGCCAGCCGCTGAGCGACGCGGCGCTCGCCGAGCTCGTCGACACGCTCGCGCCGTCGGGCACGCCGCGCCGCGCGCCCGCCGCCGCCGCCGCCGCCGCCGCGTCCGCCGCGTCCGCCGCCGCGCTGGCGCTGGGCGGCGGCGGCGGCGACGATGGCGGCGGCGGCGCGGTGGCGATGGTGGTCGACGGCGCCGTCGCCGACGGCGGCGCGCGGCGCGCGGCGCGGCTCGCGCGGCTCGAGGAGCGCGCCGAGCAGCTCGACACGCTGACGCTGCTGGCGGTCTTCATGGCGGAGGCGGCGATGGCGGCCGCCAAGGACGTCACGCGGCGCACGCTCAACGTGCACGCCGCGCGCCACGACCCCGTGACGGAGCTGCTGCGCAGGCGCGCCGAGGTCGCGGCGGCCGTGGCCGCGGCCGCTGCGGCCGGCGGCGGCGGCGGCGCGATCGGCGGCGGCGGCGGCGCGGGTGGCGGAGGAGGCGGCGCGGGCGGCGCGGGCGGCGCGGGCGGCGCCGACGGCGCGGTGGGCGCGGTGGGCGCGCTGCTGCTGTGCTGGTGCGTCGTGACGCTGTGGGGCGCGGGCGAGGCGCACGTGCAGCGGCTCGCGGGCGAGCTCGCGACGCGCGGCGAGGCGCTGCTCGGCCTCCGCTGGGCGCACGCGCTGCTGGCGTCGCCCGGCTTCCGCGCCGCCGACGCGCCGGAGGAGGTGTCGTCGATCGCGCGGCTGCTGCTGCTCGAGATGGTCGGCGGCATGCTTGAGCAGCCGCGCGGCCACGAGAGCGCCTCCCTCGGCTGGCCCGAGCACTCGGAGCCGCTGCTTCGCCTCACCGTTGCCGCGCTGCGCCGCCGCCCCAACCTGTGCCGCCAGTTCTGGGCCGACTGCGACGACGGCCGGCCGCTCTCGCGGCTGCTCCACGGCGCGCGCTACCCGCTGCGCCTCGCGCCGCTGCCGAGCCTGCTCGCCGCGCTGTGCGCCGACGCCGAGTGCACGCGGCGCGCGTGGGAGCACGCGCGCGGCCTGCGGCAGCTCTGCCACCGCGTGCCCCGCGCCGAGATCGAGCGCCACCGCGCGCCGCGCACCGAGATCGAGCAGCTGCCGCGGCTCTGCCTCGACGGCGCGCAGCGCCGACTCGGCGCGCCGCCGCTCGCGCTGCCGCACGGCTGCGAGGGCTTCTGCCTGCAGCCGGCCGACGCCGACGAGGCGCGGCTCGACGCGGCGCCGGTGCTGTGGTGCCCTCCCGACGGCGCGGCGCTCGACATGGCGCCGCTGCTGCGCGACGCGGTGCGCGCGTGCGCCGCCGCGGGCGGCCACGCGCCGCGCGGCGTGCGCGCGGCGGCGGCGGCGGCGCTCGAGCTGCTGGCGCACGCGGCGAGCTGCCACTCCTCCGAGGAGACGGTCGCGATGATGCCGCCCCTCCACGAGATCTCGTCGCTCGTCAGCTGCTGCCTGCCGCCGCTCGCGTCGTCGGCGGCGGCCGCCGCCGCCGCCGCCGCGTCGTCGTCGTCGCACAGCCACCCGCCGGTGTCGCTGCTGGTGCCGTGCCTCCGGCTGCTCGCGTCTCTCGCGCCGCTCTCGCCCCTCTCCTTTGGCGCGCAGCTCGGAGGCGCCCTCCTCGGCGCCGAGGCGCCGCCGTGGCTGCTCTCGGCCGTCGAGCCAGCGGCCGAGCTCGACGCCTGCTTTGCCTTCCTCCGCCTCGTGCGCGCCATCGCCGTGCCCGACGCCGCGGCGCCGCCCGGAGCACAAGCACCCTCCGGCGTCGGCTACGGTGGCTTCGGCGGCGGCGGCGGCGGCGTCAGTGGCGGTGGCGGCGGCGGCGCCGCGCCGGCGCTTCGGCCGCTCCCCGCCGTCGTCGCCGCGCCGCTCCGCTTCGTCGTGCTGCGGCTGCTGCCGACGCAGCCGAGCGAGCCGCCCGGCTGGGTGCGCTGCCGCGCCGCGGCCTTTGCGCTGCTGCTCGAGGTGCTCGCCCACGACGGCGCCGACGCCCTCGCGACGCCGCAGCAGCAGCGGCAGCAGCAGCCGGGAGGAGGTGGCGCGGCGCCGCCCGGCGACGGCGGCGCGCCCGGCGGCGGCGTCGCGGCGGAGCTGACGCAGCTGCTGCTCGAGGCGGCGCCCGCGCACGCGGCCATCCTCGACGCGCTCGCGTACGCGGCGGGGCCGCTGCAGGACGCCGCGCGCGCCGAGGCGCGCGACCCGAACACGGGCACGCCGCGCTGCGCCGCGCTCTCGCTGAGCGACGGCGTCTCGGCGGCCGAGATGGCGGCGCTGCTCGGCGCGGCGCTCGCGCTGCTCTCGCGGCTGCTGCGCGCGGCGCACGCGCGGTGCGCCGCCGGCGGGCCGCCGACGCCGCTGCACGACGCGCTGATGAGCGGCACGCTCACGCCGAGCGGCGCCGCGCGCGCGCCGCCGCCACCGCCGGCGGCGGCCGTCACAAGGGTGGGCGGCGGCGGCGGCGGCGGCGGCGGCGGCGGCGGCGCTGCGGACGCCGCGCCCAACGCGGCGACGGGCGCGCTGCGTGGCCTCGGGCTGTGCATCCTGTTCGACGACGACGACGCGGCGTACGACGACGACGCGGCGGCGGCGGCGGCGGCGGCGGCGGGCGCCGTGGACGCCGTCGATGCGATGGCCATCGACGCGGCGCCGCTGGGCGGCGGCGCGGACGGCGGCGAGGCCGAGGGCGGCGCGGGCGGCGAGGCCGAGGGCGGCGGCGGCGGCGCGGTGCTGGCGCACACGGCGGCGCGGATCGGGCCGCTCGCGGCGCGCTGCCTGGCGCTGCTGTGCCACGCCGCGAGCGAGGACGCGCGCCTCGCGCCGAGCCTCCTGCCGCAGCTGCGCCCGCTGGCGCCGGCGCTCGCGGGGGTGCTCCACGGCTGGCTCGGCGCCGCGACCGACGCGGCGGCGGCCATGTACGCGCCGTACGGCCGTTCGACCGAGGCGGCGGCGGCGGCGCTGCAGCTGCTCGGCGCGGCGGCCGAGACGCAGCCCGAGCTGCTCGCGGCGCTGTGCCGCGGCCCGGTGGGCGTCGGCGAGGCGGTGCGCGTGCGGCTCGAGTGCGCCGAGGTCGAGGGCGGCTGGGGTGCGCTGCTGCCGGCGCAGGTGGCGACCGTCGACGAGGTCGAGGAGCTGGGCGGCGGCAGGTACGCTCTGCCGGCGCGCCTCACGTTCAGCGCCGTCGGTGGCGGTGCGGGCGGCGGCGGCGGCGGCGGCGGCGGAGCCGGAGGTGGTGGTGCTGGCTCGGGGGGCCGCTGGAGCGCCAAGGAGTGTGCGAAGCTCGAGGAGGCCCTCGCCAAGTTCCCGCCGTCGGCCGACAACGCGGCGCGCTGGGAGTCGATCTGTAAGGACGTGGGCGGCGGCCGCTCCGTCGGCGCGTGCGTCGCGCAGCGGAGCGTCCTCGACGGATGGCTCGCGCCGCATGCGTGGCGCGCGTCGCAGCTCGAGGCGTGCGCGCCCGCGCTCGGCGCCGGCGGCGAGTGGCGGCCGTGGGAGGACCTCAAGGCCGAGGAGAAGGAGAGGGCCGCCAACGGCGACGGCGGCGCCGCCTCGGCCGCCGGCGCCTCGACGCCAAACTCAGCGGCCAAGCGGAGCCTCGCGCTGGGCGCGGGTGGGAGGGCGGCGGCGGCGGCGGGCGTCGGCGGGTACGAGCTCCCGCTGCTGTCGCTGCTGCAGCGCCTCGCCGTCCGGATCGACGTCTCGCTGACGGGCGACGGCGGCGACGAGCCGTCCGAGCTGCGCAACTCGGCGCTGCCGTCGCTCGCGCTGTCGGTGCTCCTCTCGCTGTGGCGGCGCCCCGCCGTCCACGCCGCCGCGCTGCGCGAGCTGCGCCGGCCGGGCGGCGCCTCCGACGCCTTCTGGACGCAGCTGGGCGGCCTCGTGTGCGGCGACGACGACGCGCCGGCGCAGCCCTCCGCTGCGCCCGGCGACGGCGGCGATCGTGGCGGCGGTGGTGATCGTGGCGGTGGCGGCGACGGTGGCGGCGGCGGTGGCGGCGGCGGCGGCGGCGGCGGCCCGCCGACGCACGCGCAGCTCGCCGTGCGCTGGTCGCGGCGCGCGCTCGCCACGTCGCTCCTCGCGCACGAGCTGGCGCGCTCGCGGCCGCCCGCGCCGCTGCGGCCGGCGGTGCAGCAGCTCGTGGCGCGGATGCTCCGGTGGCTCGCGACGGAGCCGCAGCAGCTGGCGCGCGCGCTGCTCGGCGCGCCGGCGGGCGTCGCGGACGAGTCGCTGCTGGCGCGCGCGCGCGCGAGCTCGGCCGCCGCGCTGCGCTGCGCGCTGCCGGGCGACGGCTGCCCGCCGTTTCTGCCGCTCGAGTGCGAGGCGCTGCCGCCGTACGCGCGCAGCCACCTGCCGCCCCCGCTGTGGGGCGGCGGCAACGCGCTGCTGGCACCGCTGCTGCCGCCCGTGGCGTGGCTCGACTCGGAGGCGCTCCAGCAGCGGCTCCACCGCGGCCGCGAGCGCGCCCGCGCCGCGCGCCGTTCCTCGGGCGCCGCGCTCGAGCTGGCGTCGCGCGCGGCCAAGCGCGGCCTCGACCGCGGCGACATCCGCGGCCAGCAGCGCCACCAGGCGCTCGCCGAGGCGGCGGCGTTTGCCGGGCAGAACGCGGACGCCGAGCTCGAGGCGGGCAGACGGCTCATCGAGACGGCCGCCGCCTTTGGCCACCAGGCGGCCGCCGCCGCCGCGCACGGCGCGATGGCGCGCGCGTGGCGGCAGCTGCTCGCGGTGGCGATGCAATGCGCGAGGCTGTCGCCGCCGCCGCCGCCGTCGTCGTCGTCGTCGGCCTCCGCGCCCGCTGCCGCGCCCAAGCGCCTCGCCCTCGGAGGCCTCGGAGGAGGAGGAGGAGGGGGAGGAGGAGGTGGCGGTGGCGGCGCCGAGCCATTTGGAGTGGAGCCGGGCGGCTCGCTGGAGGGCTCCGTCAAGGCGCGTCTGGCGGAGCTCGCGCGGCAGCAGCAGGAGTGGAGCGACCGCTGTGCGCACGCCGAGGCGCAGCTCGCGCAGGCGCAGGCGCTGCTCGCGGCGGCCGAGCTGATCGGCTCGGGGCGCGGCGTGCTGCGGCGCGAGCGGCGGCTCGACGCCATCTACGGGCAGCTCCGCTCGAGCTCCTCCGCGGCGAGCGGCGGCGGCGGCGGCGGCGGCCTCCAGCAGAACAAGGGGGTCTCGGCGCAGGTGCGGCAGGCCTTCGAGCGGTACGACCGCGACAAGGGCGGCTCGCTCGACTACCGCGAGGTGCAGTTCGCGCTCAAGGACATCGGGATCACCCGCACCTTCGAGGAGGCGCAGAAGCTCGTCAAGAGCTACGACGTCGACGGCAGCGGCCAGATGGAACTCGACGAGTTTGCGCAGCTCGTGCAGCGGCTGCGCGCGACCGACCACGTGTCGTTTGACGAGGCGGCGCTGCTCACGATGGCGACGGCGCAGGCGGCGCAGGCGGAGCCGCTGTGGGGCGTCCCCGCCCTCCTCGACGACGGCGGCGCCGGCGGCGGCGGCGGCGGCGGCGCCGAGGGCGACGGCGCAGCCGGCGGCGGCGCTGGCGGCGCAGCGGGCGGCGGCGGGAGCGGCGCCTGGCTGAAGAGCCTGCTGGACCCCAAGGTCGGTGCGCTCGCCGCAAAGCTGCGCGCGGCGGCGGCGCCGTCGTCGCAGCAGCTGCTCGACGCCGCGGCGCAGCTGCTCGAGGCGCAGGCCGCCGCGCTGCGCCGCGTCGGCGGCGAGCAGCTGAGCCGCGTGCCCGCGCCGCCCGACCCGGCGAGCGGCGTGCCTCCGGAGGCGGCGCTCGCTCGGCTGGCCAAGCAGCTGAGGGTGGAGGCGACGGCGACCCTCGGGCTGCCGGAAGGGACGCCGCCGGCCGCCGCCGCCGCCGCCGCGCACCGGCTCCATCTGCAGGCGAGGGCGGCCGCGCACTACCTCGACAGCACGCTGGCGGGGGGGCATGGCGGCGGCGCGCTGGGCACGCCCGGCGGGCCCAAGGGCGGTGCGCAGCCGAGCTTCCCGTCGTCGCCGTACGCGCCGCCCCGGACGGCGCCCGGCACGCCGACGGCGCGCGGCGCGTTTGGGCTGCAGCGCTCGTTCACGTCGACGCCGAAGACCAAGCCGACGCTGCCGCCCGCTTGGGGGCAGCACGAGGCCGTCTCCTTCGAGGGCGCCGTGCAGCTCATCGACGCCGCCAGGATCGCCGCGGCGGGCGACGTGCGCAATCGGCTGCTCGCGGCGACGCTCGACCGCCTCGCGCACGCCAAGGAGCGCATCGCGCAGCAGGCCGCCGCCGTGCGCAACGCCGCCGCCGCGCCGCCGCCACACACTGCCGGCGGCGGCGGCAGCGGCGGCGGCGGTGGCGGCGGCGACTCGGCGCGAGTCGGTGCGCTGGTCCAGCTACAAGAGGCGCTCGCGGAGGCGGACCTGGCCGACGCGGCGGCGCGGCCGGGGGAGGCGCTCGCGGCGCTGACGGCGCAGGCGCGCGAGTCGTTTGCGCGCGAGGCGGCGGCGGCGGCGGCGGCGGTGGCGGCGGCCGAGCAGGGCGCGGCGCTCGCGCAGCGTCGCGCGGCCGAGGAGCTGCTCGGCGGGCGGTGGGAGGCGGCCACCGCGGCGCTTGCGCACGCGCAGCTGATGCGTGCCGACGGCGCCTCGTCTTCGGCGGCGCTGTCGCGTCTGTGGCGCGGCTCCGACGTGTGCGGCAAGGTGGCGTCCGTCCTGAGCAGCGGGCTGCACTCGAGCGCCACAGCGTCGCTGCTGAGTGAGCTGCAGGCGCTGAGCGGCGGCGCACCCGCCGCTGCCGCCGCTCCCGCCGCCGCCGCCCCGCCGCCGACCGACGTGGCCGCCGCCCTGGCGGAGGCGGTGGAGAAGCTGCTTCGCGACGAGCGGCAGGCGGCGCCGCCAACCGGCGCGGCGGCGGCGGCGGGCGGCGGCGCGGGCGCGGCGGCGGCGGCGGCGCGGCTGAGCGTGCGCGGCGCGGCGGTGCATGAGCTGAGCTGCGTCGTGGCGCTCGCGCTGCACTTTGAGCTGCCGGCCGAGGCGACCGGCTGCATCCGCCCGCCGGGCGAGGCGGCGGGCTCGTCGGCGCGACTGGGCGTGCGGATCGTCGCGGGCGGCGAGGCGGGAGGCGGCGCAGACGACGCGGGTGCGGGCGCGGGCGCAGGCGCCGCGAGCAGCGCAAGCGGGGTGAGCACGCCGGCGCTGTACTCGTTCGAGCTCACGCCGGGCGACGCCGCGGCCGACGGCGCGGCGGCGGCGAGGGCGGCGCGGCGGACGCTGCGGCCCGACGGCTGGGTGCGCGACGGCGCGGGGCGGGTGGTGCAGAAGGCGCCCGCGGCGCTGGCGGGGCTGCTGTGGCCGCGGCAGGCGGTGCCGCTGCTGGCGTGCCACGCGCCCGACGCGGCGGCGGCGATGCGCGGCCTCGCGCGCGGCCTCGCGGCGCAGCTGCGCGCGCGCGCCGCCGACACGCGCCGCTCGGTGCCGATGGGCGCGTGGGCCGACGCGTCGGCGATGCTGCTCGGCGCGCTGCACTCGCTGCTGAGCGTCGCACGCGAGGCGGCGTCGTCGCCGTCGGCGTCGTCGGCGTCGTCGTCTTCAGCGGCGGCGGGGGCGGGGGCGTCGTCGGCGGCGGGCGCGGCGTGGCTGCCGGCGGGCGACGCGCGCAGCCTGCTCGACGACGTGAGCGTCGCGCTGCTCGAGTCGACGGCCCCCGCGCTCGGCACCGCCGCCGCGCCGCCGCCGCTGCTCGGCGCGCTGCTGCTGCTGCAGGGCGTCGCGCCCGCCGACGCGGCGCCGTCGCCCGCCGCGGCGCCGCTCGTGGCGCGGCTCTGCGTCGGCCTCGGCGCCACCACGCCCGGACCAGGCGAGGAGGCGGCGGCGGCGGCGCGGGGCGGCCTGTGGGATCTGCAGCTGCAGCTGCTCGGCCGGCTGCTGCCGCGGCTGCTCCCGCCACCGTCGCCTCCAACAAGCAGCAGCGGCGGCGGCGGCGGCGGCGGCGGCGGCGGCGGCGGCGGCGGCGGCGGCGGCGGCGGCGGCGGCGGCGGCGGCGGCGCCCTCGCGATCTCCGGCTCCATCTCCCCCGCGCTGCTCGAGCAGATGTGCGCGGCGCTGCTGCCGTGCCTCGCGTCGCTCGCGCCGTCGCTGCTCAGCGCGTCGCTCCTCCCGACGCTCACCGTCGTCGCGACCTCGCCGCCGTGCGCCCACGCCCTCCTCGCCACCGGGCTGCTGCCGAGGCTCGCGGCGGCGATGGTGCCACTCCTCAGCGCAGGGCGAGGAGGAGCGACACCTGCGGCCGCTGCCTTGACGGCCGCAGGTCTGGCCGCCAAGGCAGCGGCCGCCAAGTCGAGTGGCGGCGTGCCCAGATACGACGCGCACGGCGAGCGCACGGCGGCGCACGAGGCGTGGTGCGGCATGCTCGGCGTCGCCGCCGCCGCCTTCGAGACTCTGGGCGAGGCGGCCGCCGCCGCGCTGCCGCAGGCGACGGCGCTGCTCGAGCACCCGCTGCTGCGCGCGCCGTTGCACGCGGCGGCCGCGGGCGACGCCACCAGCCTCGCCGGCTGCGCCGAGCAGGCGGCGGTGCTGCGGCTGCACGCGTCGCTCGCCGCGCTCGACGGCGGTGGGGGCGGTGGGGGCGGCGTGGGCGGCGTGGGCGGCGTGGGCGGCGGCATCGCCGCCGGCTCACCGACGCACGCCGCGCGCGCGGCGCTGCCCGGCCTGTCGCGCCTCCTGCTGCGCCGCGCCGCCGAGCTCGGCGCCGACATGCCGCCGCTCAGCACCGCCGAGCAAAAGGCGGCGCTGCTGCTGCCCACCGGCGAGCCGCTGCCGACGCCGCCGCCGCGCCCCTCCGCCACCTCGGCGTCGTCGTCGGCGTCCGCCCCGGCCACCGCGTCGGCCGCCGCCGCCGTCGCCTCCGCCTCGGCCTCGGCCGCGTCGATCGCCGCCACCGCCGCCTCCGCCGACGCCGCCGCGCCGTCGCTGCCAATCGCGTCGTCGCCGCCCGACGCCGCCCTCGCGGCGGGGTCGCTCTACACGTCGCAGCTGCGCCTCACGCTGCAGGCGAGCCTCACCTCGACGCTCGCGACCCTCGGCGCGCCGCGCGCCGTCCGCGCGCACGCCCACTGGACCGACACGGCGCCGCACGCCACCGCGCTCCAGTCGGCGCTCAAGGCGACGCTCCTCGGCCTGCAGCAGCTGCCGGCGCTCGCCGCGCTCGCCGCGCCCGCCGCCGTGGGGCCGGCCGGGCCGGCCGCGCCCGCGCCGCCGTCGCGCGAGGCGCTGCTCGGCGCGGCGGCGCGCTGCATCCTGCTCGCCGCCAGCCTCGGCGCGCAGGCGAGCGTGCAGCAGCGCGCCGAGCAGCGCCTCGCGCAGCAGCTGCGCACCGCCGCCGCCGCCACCGCCACCGCCGCCGACGATGGCAACGCCGCCGCCGCCGCCGCCGCCGCCGAGGCCGCCGCCGTCAAGATGGGCAACCACTGGGCGGAGCGGCACCGCAACAAGGCGGCGCCGTCGAGCGAGGCGGCGCTCGCGGCGCGTCTGCTGCGCGCGCAGCTGGCTTCGTGGGTCGAGGCGGCGGCGGACGACGTCAAGCTCGACGACGTCGAGGCGCGCGAGGCGCTGGCGAGCGTCGTCCGTGAGGCGGGGCGCGCGCTCGACTGAGGGCGAGCGCGACGCCGGAGAGACGGAGAGAACTGAGAGGGGAGAGAAGGAGAGAGAGATGAGACGAGAGGCCCTGGTCCACACGAGGACGCATTTGACACTCGACCGCCAGAGCGCAGGGTTTTTTGCCGAGACCCGAGAGTTTGAGTTCTACGAAGCTCCAAGATGAGACACGAGAAATAGCAAATACGCAACACACATGCACATACTTAGGCCAAGACAATGGGCGCTCGTCACGAGATGATGTGCGGCACGTTGACGTAGAGCGCATGCAGCGGCCGGCCACCCTGCCACTCGAGCTCGTCGAGAGCCTCCAGCGGCCGCCCGCTGCCCCGCAGCAGCTGCACGTCGCCGACGCCATGGCCGATGAGTGGCGCGACGGCGCGGCGCACCTCATCGAGGCCGCAGGTCTGGGGCAAGTCGAGGTACCAGCTGCGCCCCGACGGTCCGATCTCACGCACGAGCAGGGCGCCCTCGGCCTCGGCCTCGGCCTCGGCCTCGGCCTCGACCGCCTGCGCCTCCTCCGAGGCGCACGGCTGCTCGTGCCCATACGACGACGGCGGCTGCTGCCGCTGCTGCATGGCCACGAGGTCGAGCGGCACGCGGCGCGCGGCGGCGGGCACGAGCCGCACCGCCTGCGTCGGCCACGACGTCGAGTCCATCCGCACGAAGAAGGCGAGGCACGTGCTGCGCCCCTCGAGCAGCTCGACGGCCTCGCCGACGCGCCGCCCGCCGATCGTCCACGCGACGCGCCGCGTCGCCGCGTCGAAGCAGCAGCCCACCACGTCGCCCGCGCGCAGCCGGCGCGAGCCGTACCGGCACAGCTCGGTGTGCGAGCGGTTGACGCGCGCGACGGCGCCGTGCGACTGGAACTCGACGCGCTTCATCGCCAGCGCGCCCGGCCGCTCCTGCAGGACGCCAAAGGCGAGGCCGGCGGGCGGCGCCGTCAGCAGCTCGAGCTCGAGCACGGCGCTCCGCCCCAGCCGCTGCGCAAAGACCACCTGCGCGTACCCCGGCCGGGGCGTGCGCCGCAGCGTGCGCGTCGCCTCGTCCCACGACACCAGCGTCGCGTCCCAGAACGCGGGCTTGTCCTCGACCGGGAGCGCGCCGCCGCAGCAGTCGGCGGCGGCCACGGCGCGGAGGGCGGTGCTGCACGCGGCCAGGTGGGAGGCCGCCTGCAGCGAGCCGCCGGCGCATAGGATCTGCTCGAGCACCGTCGCCGGCAGCGACTCCAGGGTGGGCGGCGGCGGCGCCATGCGGTAGGCCTGCAGCCGAGCGCACACCCCGTTGCCCGTGTTGATTGCCAGTGCCTCGAGGGCCTCATCGACGGAGCTCGCGGCCCTTAGGACCGCTGGGTCGATGGTGGTGCCTGGCATCTCCGCGAGAATGGCCTCCTCCGCGGGCGAGCACGCGCCGTCGAGCTCTATGCCCATCAGAAGGAAGCCCTTGACGTGCAGCGCGACGCGGCGGTCGTGGCTAGCCGGGAGCTCGATGCGCTGGCCCGCAGCCTGACCTAGCACAACCATCTCGGGGTTGTTGCGAAGTGCTGGCGAGATGCGCAACCGCGCGACGCGCACCGCGCCAGCTCAGCGCGTCTGCGCTTGGTTCACGCGCGCCGTTGCGGCTCTTCACGGCTACCCCCAATTTGAGCTGGTGCGGGGGGACATGCTAAAGGGCACCGGCTGGGTGCTCCTCATGGGCATGGCCCTGGCCAACCACGACTCGACCGACCTCTCCGGCACGGTCTACAGCGGCGACACGCTGACGCTGGTGCCGGGCGTGCAGTACATTCTCTACGCCCAGCTCTTCGTCAACGACGGAGGGCTGCTCGTGGTCGAGCCGGGCGTGAAGGTGACCGCGCGGCGCATCCGGTTCTCGGCACTGGTCGACCAGTCGCCGATGATCATCGTGCGGCAGGGCGGGCGCATCCTTGCCAACGGCACCGCCGAGCTGCCCATCACGTTCACCGCCTCGCCCTACGACGAGTTCAACTACAGCACCACGCGCGTCTGCACCGACCCCGTCACCGGGCGAATCATCGAGCAGGGCTACCGAGGCAAGTGGGGCGGCATCGTCCTTCTCGGGCGCGCGCCCATCACGCCGGGCTTCCCTTCCTTCCTCAAGGGTATCGACGGCCCCGGCGACGTGTTTGGTGGCGACGAGCCCAACGACGACTCGGGTGTGCTGCGCTACGTGCGGATCTGGCACACGGGGAGGGCGGGGTCGACGGCGGCCTGCAACGACGATCGCTCCGGTCTCACGCTCGCCGGAGTCGGCAACCGCACCGTCGTGTCGCATGTCGAGGTGGCCTTCAGCCTCGACGACGCGTTCAAGGTCTTGGGCGGCACGGTCAACGTCGACCACCTCTCCTCGCTCTTCGCCGGCGACGACGCCTTCGATGTGGACGCGGGCTACAGCGGCAACGGCCAGTTCATCTTCGCCCTGCTCGGCGAGCAGGGCGACCGCGGCCTCGAGATTGACGGCTTCGGCTGCCAACCGCCCGTGAGCCAGTACACGCCCGTCGCCTGCTGCTGCGACGTCCCCGCCTCCGCCACGTCGCCGTCGTTCTTCGTCTCCAAGGCGACGGCCGCGGAGTGCACCTTCCAGGGCGGCGCGGGCGCGCAGTGCGAGGCGGGCGACCCTTGCGGCTGGGACATGGCGTGCGACAACATCAAGCCGACCGGCTGCTTCGTCGACCGCTGCACGCACCCGTCGCTCTACTCGGTGACCGTCGTCGGTGTGGGCGGCGGCGACGCGTGCACTGACGACGCGCCCGGCGTGCTCGTCTCGACGCGCAACGGGACGGCGGGCGAGTACGGCGGGCTGGTGCTCGCGCACGCGCGTGGCGCCGCCGCGCACGTCGACAGCTGCCACATCGCGGGCGTCGTGCAGACGCGCAACGAGTCTGGATCCGATCGCGACCCGAACATGCCGTTCGGCGTCATGCAGCTCTACTTCTCGGCGGCGTCGCAGGTCTCGCCGTCGACGTGCGCGAGCCGCGTGCTGCCCGTCAGCTGCGACGACGGCGCCGCCGAGTCCGGCCCGCTCGCCACCGTGGCGGCCGCCGTGGCGCCGTGGGCCAAGGAGGAGCGCCACCAGGTCTGCCTGCAGATGGGCATCGACTGCGTCCACGTCGAGCCCGTCCCGGCGGAATCCGACCCCGAGTGCGACCCCGCGGCCGTCGAGCAGCCGCCGGCCGGCTTCGCGCCGGTGCGGTGCAACGGCGCCTTCGGCACGCCCGGCGCGGCGCACAACTGGCTGCGCGGCTGGTCGCTGCTGTACGAGAGCGGCTACCAGTCCTCGCCGCCCGCCGCGCCGCCGCCACGCGCGCCGTCGCCCGACTGCGACAACCTCTGCCAGGTGGTCGAGTCGCTCGGCCTCGACAAGCTCTCGCTGTACATCGCTTGCTTCGCGTCGCTGGCGACCTGCGTCCTCGCGCGGCTCGTCAAGCGCGCCTTCACCAAGGACAAGCCCGCCGAGGAGCGGCCGACGCAGGTGCAGATGATCAAGGTGATGCTGCGCTCGCTGCTCGGCACCTGCTCGTTCTGGCTCAACATCCACTTCCTCACGCGCGTCGAGGACTCGTACGACAACGAGGACTACAGCGGCGGCGGCGGCGGCGGCGGCGGCGGCGGCGGCGGCGGCGGCGGCGGCGGCGGCGACGAGGACGACGGCGGCGAGAAGCTCGCCAAGCAGTTCTTCATCGCGGGCTACATGCTAATGTCGCTCGGGCTGGTGGTCTCGCTCGTGGTCGCCTTCTCGCTCGTCATGTACGGCGTGCTCGGCAGTGAGCCACGGCTGCTCGACGCGAAGGCGCTGCAGGAGCGCGCGCGCCTCGTGCCGCTGGTGACGCTGATGTGCGGCTTCCACATCGACCACGTGACGCTGCTGCCGTGGACGCAGGACCAGTGCGACGGGCTGCCGCAGAAGCGGCTCGTGCTCGTGTGCGGCGGCGCGATGCTCGTGTCCGAGCTGCCGATGCTCATCATCAAGTCGCGCTACGAGACCGAGCTGAGCGAGCACCACTCGCTGCTCGCCGCGCTCTCGATCGCCGTCTCGGCCGCGTCGCTCTACCGCGGCCTCGCCTCCAAGGTCATCCTGTACACGGCGAGCCTCGCCATCTCGCGCTCGGAGCGGCGCAACGGCCGGGCCGAGTCGGGCGCCGACGACGACGAGCTGCAGCCGGGGTGGACCCTCGGCGGCCTGCTCGGCCAGAAGCCGTCCCCGAAGCCGAGCCTCCGTCGCGAGAGGGGGAGCTCGGCCTCGGTGACGAGTGCCGAGGGCGGCAGCGCGCCCCCCTCGCGCCGAGGCAGCCACCTGCCCGGGCTCGAGCTCGTGAGCGCCATCAACCGCACCGAGTCGGCCGGCCGCGACGGCAAGGGCGGCAAGCGGTGGCCGACGCTCAGCAGCACGCCGCGCGGCTCCCCGAGGGAGAGGGAGGCGTCGCCGCGGTTGGCGCCCTCCTCCGCGCACCCTCCTCCTCCTTCGGGCTCTGAGCGGGGCACCGGCGTGCGACCGACGAGCACCGAGTCGGGCGGCTCGAGCGCCACCGCCATGTTCGACGGCGTCGCGCACAGTGGCAGCCTCGAGAGGGTCGGCACCGCCGCGGAGCAGACCAGCCGGCGCAGCAGCAAGCTGTCGACGATCTTCTCCTCGATGCGTGGCACGTCGACCAAAAGTGAGGCGTCGGCCAGAGGTGAGGCGTCGACCAAATCGGAGGCGTCCCAAGCGGCCAGTCTAGCCGAAGCGTCGACGAGTCGTGGGACGATTCTGAGCATGATGCGGTCGGGGTCGTCGGCCGTCGATGTCCAGGAGTCCCGTCCAGAGACGCCCCGAGTGGGAGGGGACAACCAGAACATCCTTTCAGGCGACGTCTGAGAGGGTGAGGTGCCTAGTTTCCAGTAGAGTTGTGTGGGTTGTTCTAGATAGCACCGTGTGCACTGAGTAAAGAAGCCGTATGTTCTACTAAAATGCACATTCCATGTACATGTATGCATGCGACACCACCGCAACCACTCACACGACTCTACTGCCCCTTACGCGTTACAGCGACGTAAAGTATCTAGTTATCGCTTGGCCGCACCCCGGCATACCGCGAAACGCCGTCATGTCGGTCGCTCGCGTGACTCCCTTGGAGACGCAGCCCACGGTGAAACGCCAGCTTTCGCGCAGTATGACCCAATCTCTTGGCGGCGTGGAGGGCAAGAGCGTCTCGTGGAAGGTGATGCAGAGCATGGACGTGCGCAAGAGCCGTGGGCAGCGGAATTGGGAGCGCAAGATCATGGGCGACGCTCGGCCCGGATTCATTGACGTCGACGTCGGCTACAGCCAGGAGCGCGCGTCGATCTTCTCGTTCTGCTTCCAGTTCCCAGACGTCATCTGCCGCTACCATGGCTCCGTGGTCCCGACGATTGTCATCGAGATCCTCTGCTGCACCGGCCTCGGTGTGGTGGCCTCGATCTACTGGAAGGACGAGGACGACCTCAGCCCAATCGGCCACCAGATCGTCGGAACACTGCTCGCCTTCCTCATCGTCTTCCGCTCGAACATCGCTTGGAAGATGTACCTGGCGGGATACACCTCGATCACCACGCTGCGCACCCACCTGATCAACGTCGCCAACGTCGTGATCGCCCCGATGCTCGCCAAATGCCGCAACCCCGGTCCGGGCAAGCAGCCAACGCCGCTGCCCGAGGAGGCACACGAGCTGGTGCGAATGCTCAAGCTCTTCTTCTTCCTCTCCATCGAGCACCTCCGCTCGACGGAAGGAACCGGCGCGTGGGAGTGGGCACAGACGATCGCTTACTCGTACGCATTGCCGCACGAGATCAAGGAGTTCAACCGCGAGTACGGAGTGTTCCAGGCAAACTCGACGCGGACGGACGTGCAATGGAGGCACGACGAGTACGAGGCAAAGCGCATGCCGTACCATGCGCGGCCGGCGCAGTCCAACGGCTGGCTCGACGGCCGCAAGAAGATCGGCGAGCAAAACGTCAAGCAGGCCATGGCCTGGCAGCTCGGCGGCAAGGAGCCGCCCAAGCCCAAGATACCCAAGTCGGCGTGGCGAACCGACAAGGAGATCGACAGCATCGGCCTCGGCGGGCAGTACGCCGACAAGGGCAATTCGTACGACCCGACCCGCGGCAAGCCGCTCAAGGTGCTGCTGTGGTTGCAGGTGCTGCTCAGCAAATGCGAGACCAAGGCCGCCAAGGGTGCCGAAGAAGGCGGTTACATGAAGATGGCGGGAATCAACCAGGTTAACGCCCTCGGAACTCACTTCTTCAAGATGTACCAGGTCGACTCGCTCGTGCTGCCGCTGCCATGGAACCAGCTTCTCAAGATCTTCCTGCTGTCGTGGACCTTCACGCTGCCGTTTGCGATCGCGGCGGAGGTCGGTTGGTACAACGCTCCCATCATGCTGCTCATCTCGACGGCCTTCTTTGGTCTCGACCAGGTGGGTGCAATGCTCGAGCAGCCGTTTGGCACCGAAGCCGCCGACATCTCCCTCCTCCATATTGGCGCTGAGGTGGCCGACGATCTTGACAGCCTCCTCCGATCGGCCGAGTTGATCGCCGACTCCTACGCCGAGGCTGTTGGCGCTGAGCCCACGCACACACGGACCTTTGCGTTGAAGCGTGGCAAGACGAACCTCGAAGAGAAGATGGATGATGAGGAGGAGGAAGAGGAGGAGGAGGACGACGCGGGCGATGACGCAGCAGATGGTGGTGACGACGGTGGCGACGACGGTGGCGATTGAGCCCCTAAAGTATTGACGTATTGAGAGAGTCGTGCGCGTGGCCCAACCTCGGCAACATGGGTACGTCTGCACAGTCTTGAGTTTACCAGGTATTTGGGCAGTGGACCGGTTGAGGCCAGGCCATTTCGCGTGTGTGCAACATTCTTTTACTTTTTAGAATCCACACACAGCTTCACCCGCACGGCTATGTGGTGATCACAGGGTGGACACCGTCTCAGTTGCGCACGCCGTACGTCCGCACACCCCGTTCACGCCACGCGCGCTGGTGCTCACGCCTCCTCGACCGTCGCGGCCGCCTTGGGGCCCTTGCCGCGACGGTAGCGCTGCAGCCCCTGCGGGTTGCCGAGCGTGGCATTGGCGCCAACGCATGCCACGTAGATGTCGCCGTTGCTCGCGTCCACGCCCAGCTCGTGCGGCGTCACGCACTGCGAGGTGTCGGTGCGAATGCTCTGCACGGCCTCGCACGCGCCGCTGTTCGGCCCAAACATCTTGGCGGCGTCGATGATGTGAAGGTACTGGTGCTGGGGCCAGTCGGCGTGCGTGGCCGGGGCAAATGGGAAGTCGGCGGCCGCGATGAGCACCAGGTCGTCCTGTTGCGTGCTGATGGTGCGCACTCCATACGGCGAGCCGGCGAGCGCTTGCTCGCCCGCGAAGCACGCCCACTCGCCAACCTGCTTGCCCGACTTGGGGTCGAGGAAGACGAGGCGCGCGTGGCCACGGTCGGCGACAATGACGGTCCCGCTCGGCTTGTGGTACGCCACCGAGTGCGGCCCCGAGAACTTCGGGTCGCCGCTCGCCTTGGGCGAGCCCTCGGCGTTGCCCGAGATCCACAGCAGCGCCGCCGCGCTGTTCAGCGGCTTCGTAGTGTCCAGCGCGACCACGCGGTTGTTGACGCCTCCATCGCCGTCCGTGATGACCACCAGCCCGTCCGGCCCAAAGTCGCCATCTGCGACGTTTCCGTACTGCAGCGGCGCGACACCCGTGCCCTGCTTCGACCCGGCTGTGTCAAGCAGCTCCCCGAGGGGCGAGTGCAGCAGCACCTTGCCCGCGAAAAAGTCGAAGACCCACAGCTTGGGAGCTGCGCCGTCGGGCGGGAACTGGATGTTGATGCCGTGCGAGCCCCACGTCTTGTTGGCAAAGGAGCAGGAGGCGTTCCCCCACCAGCGCAGCAGCTCGCCCCCCTCGTTGAACACCAGGACCGGCGCGCTCATGTCGGGCCCGCGCTGGATGACGTGGATCTCCTTGCCGGCGACCGTGTGGTCGACGGCGACCGCCGAGAACTGGCGCGCCAGCTTGGGCATGCCAATCGGCCAGCTCGGGTCGAGGGTGTACAGCGGGTCGGTGTTAGTTGGGGTGGGGGCGCCGACGGGGAGGAGGAGCGCAGCGACCGCAGCCATGGGCCCCTAACCGGAGCAGCCGACGCGCATGACTGCGTGGATGGGGGGATCACCACCTAATATGTGCGGTTTGAGTGTTTCGGGCGGGCGTCGCGCCATCCATAATGCTGTTCGCTCGTCTCGTACTCGTCAACCAGCTGTGGGTTGGCCTGCGCAACGGTCTCGAAGACATCCTGGCTGGGCACGGATAAACGTGTCGCCTCGCCCGAAGACTCCGGATACAACACGGGGTCCGTTGTCGTCGGGGACAACGCGGCCAACGCGGTGAGCGAGACGAGCCCATAGCACATGGCGCTGTGCGGCCCCGAAGTTGCCTTTAGTAAAGAGTGCTGAGACTACATGTACAGTACACCTCCTCCTGGCGGCCTGTGTAAGGTATGCGGTAGACCGCGCACAGGGGGAGGGGGGGCATCACCCGGGCTTCACCGTGAAGACAGGACCCGGGGACGCCAGCGGTGTCGGTGATG
>Ga0209713_10000437_pt1 | contig 23458 bp, 14 predicted proteins | sample ArcOceMetagenome_3_FD_187444 | JGI IMG/M metagenome (GOLD analysis project Ga0209713, IMG submission 187444) | Marine eukaryotic phytoplankton communities from Arctic Ocean - Arctic Ocean- Svalbard ARC20M Metagenome (SPAdes) (version 2) | ecosystem: Environmental > Aquatic > Marine > Oceanic... | reverse complement strand
ACTCCATTATATAAATCAAAATGGTTTGTGGGAGGAGCTGCACTAATTGCAATTATTGCCGCAGTTACTTTGTACAATGTAGAATTTAATTCTACTAAAACACAAGTTAATTTAGTTAATAATCAAGTTGCAGAAGTAAACAAACCTATTCAATTAGAAGAGAAAACTAAAACTACACAAGTTGAAATAACTAAAATAGAAGAAAGTAAAGAGGAAGAATCTATGATTTCTGAATCAACTATTACTTTAAATATTGGAAAAGAAACGAGTAAAAATGAAGTGTATTTAAACAAACCAGAGGACAAAGTAAATACTGAAGAAAGAGCTACTTTGGCAAATGTAGGTGATACTAAAACCGATAAACCAAAAACACCTGTTGAATCTAAAAAAATGGATCCAAAACCAGCTTTAGACTTAATACCCCCTACTGCCTCTTTCTATATAGAAAAAACAATTTGCGAAGGAAATGACATTAACCTAATTGCAGATCAGGCAAACGAAAACTATAATTATTCATGGAAACTGAATGACGGAGAAATTGTTTCTGGAAAAGTTGTTGCACTCGAAGCAAACCTAATTGGAATAAATAAAGTAGCCTTATTTATTAAACAAGCTGGATTGCAAGTTGCCAAAAAGGAAAGTGCGTTTACTGTATTAGAAGCTCCAACAGATAATGTCAAAATTGAATTGAACCAAGTTACCTTAATTAATGAATTGGAATTTGATATGGAATATGCTTCTAACCAAATAGTGTGGAATTTTGGTGATGGAATAAAAAGTACAGAAAGTAGCTCGACTCATACTTACAAAAAAGCAGGGAAATACACTTGTGAATACACAATTACTGCAATAAATGGCTGTTCTGCTTCGTTCGAAAGAAACATAAACATAAAAGGATATTACAACCTAAGAACGGATTATGGTTTCTCCCCAGGAAAAAGAGACAATCTAAATGATGTCTTTATTCCTTTAGAACTAAAAGAACTTAATGTTCCATTTGAAATGTCAATCTATGCTAGAAATGGACAATTGTTATACACATCAACGTCTATAGACAAACCTTGGGACGGAAGAATGAAAGACGGCTCCACTTGTACGTTTGGTTCTTATGTTTGGGTTGTTTCGCTAACAAATAACTTAAACGAAAAAGAAGTTTATAAAGGAACAATAACAAACGTTAGTAACTAATTTGTTTTTTTCTTATCATTTTACCTTAATTTAGTTAAAAATTAACAACCTTTATTCCATGAATAAATTATTTATTGCATTCCTTTTTATTATTTCTAGTACAATTGGAATTTCTCAAAATCATCTAGAAAACAAACTATTAGAAGTTTTCTCTTTAGAACAAACGAAATTAATTCTTGAAGACAAGCAACAAGAAAAGTATTACAATAACATGGTTTTTAATTCCTATTCAATAGAAGAAATAAACCCTAGTAAAATTAAACTTCAAAATTTTGATGTTCTTAGCTCACTAGAACTAAAAAACATTGACGGAACAATTACAATTGTAACGCCAAATGAATTGATTGAATCTGTTAATAATGGCACTTTTAATATTCTGAAATTAATAATAGAAAGAGACTACCATGAATCTAAAATTTATTTACTAGGCAATACCAATCATTTATTGAAAATAAAATCATTTACTACACTTTCAAAATTACAAAAAAAATGATGAAGTTAATTACACTAACGTTAGCTTTCTCATTAATACTTGTAAGCAATTTATTCTCTCAAACTTATAACATGACTAGTGGGAATGACACGACTTGTTCTGGAACATTCTATGACAATGGAGGACTTGGATTGTATGGGAATAACCAAAATCTTACCCAAACTTTTTACCCTGGATTACCAGGAAGCGTAATTAAAGTAACTTTTACAACCTTCCAAACTGAAGTGAATACTGACAGGTTATTAATTTATGATGGGCCAACAACTGCAAGTCCATTACTTGGAGTTTACAGTGGAAATGGAACATTAAATGGCGTTTCTTTTAAGTCCACTTCTGGTTGCCTTACATTTAATTTCATTTCGGATGGGAGTATTAACCTCAATGGATGGGCAGCAACAGTATCATGCACTTATGCTTGTCAAAATTACACAGTCCTTACAGATAGTACTTTCCCAATAGCTGACACCAATAATGAAATAAAAATTTGCGTAGGAACTCCTGTCAATATGGTAGGAAATGCTAATTACCCTAACAGTGGAAGTTATTACAATCAATCTAATTCTACCTCAACATTTGTATGGAAAACAGGAGATGGATTTACCCTTCCTGGGCAAAATGCAACCCATACTTTTAACATGCCAGGAGTTTTTGACATTAGTTTAGTCGTAACTGATACGATAGGATGTACTTCTTTTAAAAAAGGGGCTAGAGTAATTGTATCTAACACTCCTAATTTTAAAAATGTATCCTATTTTCCAAATGACACAATTTGTTTTGGAGACACAGCCATTATTTCATTATCGGATAGTGGATTATTTACACCTTTTGTGCCTCCGGTTTTAAACGCAGCAGGAGTAACTTTTCTTCCTGACGGAAGTGGTGTTTCATACAGAGATACAATTCCAGTTTCGATATTTAGCCCTCTAGCAACCTTTGGAACAGGTTACTTGGAAAGTGTTTACGTAAACATGGAACACTCCTATTTAGGAGATTTAGAAATAAGACTTACTTGTCCCAATGGTAGTTCTGCAGTATTAAAACAAGCAGCAGGAGGAACCAACACACATTTAGGTGAACCGGTAGATCCTCCAATAACTCCTGTCCCATTAAATCCTGGTATTGGATATACTTATGAGTTTACCAACAGAAGTCCAACCTATGGAACCATGGTAAATGAAGCGGGTATTTATCAGCATACATACAATGATGTTTTAGGAAACCTATACACTGCTCAAGATTATCTGCCTGCAGGAACTTATGCTCCATTTCAAAATTTAAGTACACAATTAAACGGTTGCCCACTTAATGGAAACTGGATTATTACCGTTACCGATAACCTTGCTATTGATAATGGATACATTTTCTTTTGGGGATTAAAATTTGATTCTTTAATCAGGCCTCCAAATACAACTTCATCCATAACTGGAGTAAGAGATTCAAGTGTTTGGACTAGTGTGTCTTCAATAATTACAACTCTAGGGGATACGAGTGTTGTAACAAGTCCTCTTACAAGTGGAATACATTCATACAATTATAAAATATTTGACAACTTTGGTTGTGAACACGATACAACTGTAGATCTATTTGTAAAACCAAAACTAAAATCTAATGCAGGAATTGATTTTGTAACATGCAGGTTAGATTATCAATTAGCACCAATTCCAACTATTAATAATGACTCATCTCATTGGAGCTTTTATAGTAATTCACCTTCAGGAAATTCTTTAATTACAACTGACACATCTTATAATGCGAATACTGTCGTAAACGAATTCTCTGTATTTAATTACATATTAAACGAGACTGTAGAGGGTTGCTCAACTTATTCAGATACTGTTATCGTTACCCATATTGAAGCTATAAACACCATAGACATTGGAATAAACAAGGATACAATTTGCATTCCTGAGTTGGTTACGTTTACCAACAACTCTAACATGACTTATTACGATAGTATCTATTGGGAATTTGGAGATGGAAACACTTCAAATACACAAGGAACTACAACACATACTTACAATACAGTAAATTGTTTTGATTTAAAAGTTACTCTAGTAAATTCATTGGGTTGCAAAGTAGATTCCGTTCTTACAAATGTTATTTGTGCCTATCCAACACCTATTGCCAATTTCACTTACACACCTTTTGAAGCAATTGTACCAGAAACCACAATATACTTTTCAAATACCTCTTCTGGAGCTACAATTTATGTGTGGGATTTTGCTGGATTAGGCTCTTCAATTTTAAGAGATGACAGTTATGAATTTCCTAAAACAGAAGGAGGTGCATATCCTGTAACACTTACTGTTTCTAATGAAGGAGGTTGTACTGATCAAATCACAAAAGTTGTTGTGATAAAAAACCCTCTAAGTATTTGGATTCCAACTGCATTTACTCCAAACGGAGATGGACTAAATGAAACGTTTAGAGTTGTCTTTAATAATGATGCTGTCGAAAAATACTCGTTAAGAATATTCAATAGATGGGGAGAAACTTTATTCTATTCTGAAGATCCTGATTTTGAATGGGACGGAACTATAAATGGCGAGGAAGCTCCTGTTGGAGTTTATATTTGGCAAATAAATGGAAAAGAAGAATTTGAAACAGATAGTTTTACGAAATTTGGTCACGTAACTTTAACTAGGTAAATTCTTTTACTTACTTTTATCCTAAATCCAATAATTACAAGACAAAATTTACTCGTGATTTTTATGGGTAAATTTGATTTTTCAATAGTAATAAAAGATGAAAATTGGAATAATTGGTGGTGGTGCAGCAGGATTCTTTGCTGCAATTCATGCAAAAAAAAACTTCCCTAAAAGTGAGGTTACAATTCTTGAAAAATCTCAAAAACTACTTTCTAAAGTTAAAGTATCAGGAGGAGGAAGATGTAACGTAACAAATGGATGTACTGCTATAAGCGAACTCTCGAAAGCCTATCCTAGAGGAGAAAAAAAGCTAAAAAAAGCATTCCGAGAATTTAATACCAAACACACTATGGAGTGGTTTGAGGAAAGAGGAGTTGCCTTAACTATTCAAGAAGACAATTGCGTATTTCCTGTTTCTCAAGATTCACAAACTATAATTGATTGCTTTATGAATGAAGTAACTCAACTTGGTATTAATATAGAAATGGGAAAAGGAGTAAATTCTATTGAGAAAAACAGAGGATTATTCGAGGTGAAATTCAAAGGAAATGAATTAATTTATGAATTTGATAAACTAATTATTGCAACTGGAGGTTCTCCCAAAAGAACCGGATTGGAATGGCTAGAAAAATTGGGGCATAAAATTGAAGATCCTGTCCCTTCCCTTTTCACTTTTAATATGCCTAGCGAAGACATTACAAAACTGATGGGAATAGTGGTAAAAGAAACCAAAACTTCCATACAAGGAACTAAATTAAAATCTGACGGACCTTTACTTATAACTCATTGGGGAATGAGCGGACCTTCTGTCTTAAAATTATCAGCTTTTGGTGCACGTATCTTAGCAAACAATAATTACGAATTTAAACTGCAAGTAAATTGGGTGAATACTCAAAACTATGACGAAGTATTTAATTCATTAAAAGAATTAGGTGTAAAACAACCTAATAAATTATTGCAAAACTACAGAGCCTATTCTTTACCAGAAAGATTGTGGTTCTATCTTTTGGAGAAAAATGAAATTGCTATTTCTAAAAAATGGGGGGATTTAGGAAAGAAAGACATTAACAAACTAACCAATTCACTTACCAATGATATTTATTCAGTAAAAGGAAAAACGACTTTTAAAGAAGAATTTGTAACCTGTGGAGGAGTCAGCCTAGAATCTATAGATTTTGGAACCATGCAAAGTAAAGCTGTACCAAATCTTTATTTTGCAGGAGAAGTAATGGATATAGACGGAATTACGGGTGGTTATAATTTTCAGTCCGCTTGGACAACTGCCTTTATTGCAGGACAATTAAAATAAATCAGTGATTTCTCACTGATTTTCTTTCATTTATTATCTTCTTGGTTTAGAAGTTCCTCGGACTGGTTTAGTTCCACCACTACTTGGCTTTTCTTCTTCTCCTTTTTCTTTGGATCCCGAAGAATTAATCTTACTCGTTACATTTATTACCCTCTTTACAACCTCAGTAGTCCCTGAAGAATGTATAGCTGTTATCGTAACTACATTTACCCCTGCCCTTAAACTAACCAAACTATTAAAAGCATATTTCTCATTAGCTATTTTAGTAAAAGTATATCCTTTAATAATTGTACCATTCACTTTAATTGTAAACTGAGATTGAGAAGATATTTTCTCAACCTCTCCCAATACTTTCATTTGAATAGAACTTGTCGAAGATTTACCCTCCTCAGGGTTAGAAACTCTGATTATAGGCTTTACTAAAACCGAAGTAACAGATATTGTTTTAGAATCATTTCCGCAGTTGGTTGCAACATCTACACTAATTGTATTCTTCCCAGCTCTTAATGTTAAAGTTGCTGAATATACTCCAGAACCTGCATTGAAAGAAAACGACTGAGAAACTCCATTAACTCTAACTTGCATGTCAGATTGTGACACTAAGTTTTGTGCAACTCCAGAAATCACAATCTTATTTCCTGTTACTGAAGCACCATTAGATGGTCTTGAAATAGAGACTGTAGGCTTTGGACAAGGTTTTGTATAACCTATCGTTACAGTTTTACTTTGAGTTCCACAACTATTTGTTACAGTTGCAGTTATTACATTATTTCCTTCTGTTAAATCATAAGTTGTATTAAATGAATTGGAACTCGCATTAAATGTAAATGGTATTGAAACTCCATTCAATGTTAAAGTCATTTGCGACTTACTTACAATGTTTGTCGTTACTCCATTAATAGTTATGTATTGATCTACGGGAGTAAAGCCATTTATTGGGTTTATTATTGTAACAGTAGGTTTAGGACAGGGTTTTGTATATCCTATTGTTACAGTTTTACTTTGAGTTCCACAATTGTTAGTTACAGTTGCAGTTATTACATTATTTCCTTCCGTTAAATCATAAGTTGTATTAAATGAATTGGAACTCGCATTAAATGTAAATGGTATTAAAACTCCATTCAGTGTTAAAGTCATTTGCGACTTACTTGCAATGTTTGTCGTTACTCCATTAATAGTTATGTATTGGTCTACGGGTGTAAAACCACTAGTTGGGTTTATTATAGTAACAGTAGGTTTAGGACAAGGCTTAGAATAAGACAAATTAATAGTTTTACTATCTTTACCACAGCTAGTTGCCACAGTTGCCAATATGGTATTATTCCCATTTATTAATGTTGCAGTAGCGGAGAAAGTCTTTGCAATTGCATTATAAGTAAAGGCTGTATTTACCCCATTTAATTTCAATTGCATATCTGCCTTAGTAATCAAGTTATTTGCTACTCCAGTTATTGTAACTGCAGAAGAAGAAACCGAAACTCCATTTAAAGGAGAAGTAAACATCAAAGTAGGTTTTGGACAGGGCTTTATATAACCAATGGTAACAGTTTTACTTTGAGTTCCACAACTATTTGTAACAGTTACTATTATTACATTACTTCCTTCCGTTAAGTCATAAGTTGTATTAAATGAATTGGAACTGGCATTAAAAGTAAATGGAATTGGAACTCCATTTAGTGTTAAAGTTATTTGCGACTTACTTGTAATGTTTGTCGTTACTCCATTAATAGTTATGTATTGATCTACGGGAGTAAAGCCATTTATTGGGTTTATTATTGTAACAGTAGGTTTTGGACATGGTTTTTTATAAGTAACACTTGTACTTTTAGTCACAGTACCACATTGATTAGTTACAGTTGCAATAAGTGTATTTGAACCTTCCATCAGTGTTATATTTCCTTCAAATTTACTAGTCGAAGTAGTATAGGTAAAAGGAATTTGAGCTCCATTTAAAGCAATGGTTATTTGGTTTTTTGCCGAAACCCCACTTACAAATCCTGAAAAAGTTATTGGATTAGTTGTATACCCCATCCCAGTATTAGGAGAAGCAATATTGATTATTGGCAATGGACATCTAAAAGAAATCGAAATCACTTTATTATCCGCCCCACAAGAATTTATTGCACTTAACTCAATTGTATTGGCTCCTTGTTTTAAATTCAAAGTTGTCGATACAATTTTTGTTGTTGCATTAAAATTCTTATTTACTAAAACTCCATTTACTTTCAAAGTAATTTGACTAGAAGAAGTAACATTCTTAACAGCTCCTAAAAAAGAAACAGTTGCAGAGGTTGAGTTTAATCCATTTCTTGGGCTAGAGATAGAAACTAAAGGCGAAGGACATGGTGCATTGTAAGAAATATTTATCGATTTACTATCCATTCCACAGTTTGTGGTTGCAGACACTACAATAGTATTGTTTCCTGATCTTAAATTTAAACTAGAGTTAAAAGTTCTACTTCCGGAATTATAACTGAAAGATTGATTCACTCCATTCAATGCCACTCTCATCTGAGATTGGTTTGACACATTCATTGCAGTTCCTGTTAAGGATATAACTGAATTAGAAAAATTACTTCCATTTTGTGGAGATGAAATACTAACTGCTGGCGAAGGACATGGTGCACTCACAGAAATTATACTTGTTTTGGAATCAATTCCACAAGCTGTATTGGCATTTACCACAATCACATTTTGACCACTTATAAAGTTTGCTGATGCACTAAAAGTTTTACTATTGGTAGTATATGTAAAAGGTATAGTATTTCCGTTTACAGTTACGTTAATCTGACTTTTTGAAGAAACATTAGAAACAGTTCCTGTAATAGTAGTATTTCCAGAAGATAGACTACTCCCATTTGAAGGAGATGTTATGTTCACAAATGGCTTAGGACAATTGTAAGTAATATTAATAATCTCACTGTCAGTTCCACATTCATTAATTCCAGACAATTGAATCGTGTTAGCCCCCATTCTTAAATTAACAACAGTAGATAGTCTTCCATTATTAAAATTAGAATTCACTAGTACTCCATTTACTTTTAATTGTACATTGCTATTACTTTTAATGTTAGTTACACCTCCAGTAATAGTTACCGAAGAACTCGTTACGTTTTGGTTATTTCGTGGTGAAGAAATAGATACGACTGGAAACAAACAAGGCTTTTCATAAGTAAACTGAATCGTTTTTGTTTGAGTTCCGCAATCGTTAGTCACTTTTACAGACACTGTATTACTTCCTTCTTTCATATCATATCTTCCAGAAATTACTCCAGTAGATTTATTAAAAGCAGGTCTTAAAACAACTCCATCCACTAAAACTTGAATCTGACTAAGTTCAGAAATATTTATTGCGGTTGCAGTAAAATTAACTTGATTCGATTGACTCTCGTATTTTTTTCCACTCACTGGGTATGTAATCACAACAGTTGGAGGAATACAGTTGTACTCTATATTTTTGAATACGGTTGTATCTCCACATTTATTAATTGCTTGTATAGAAACAACATTAGCTCCGACACTCAATTCCAAATCTGCAGCTAATACTCTACTATTCGCATTATATTGGTGAGTAATAATTGTATTGTTTAGTTTCACCTGTAAAGTACCTCCTTGTAATTGTAGTACTTTAGCAATTAATCTTGCTTTTTTAGTAGTTAAAACATCAGTTGGCTCTGTAATAGTAATTAAAGCTTTAGGACAAGATTCTGGGTTGTAAATAACAATTACACTATCCATAGATTCTCCACAAGAGTTAGTTGCAATAAACAGTATTTTGTTTTCACCTTCTACCAACATTACATTTCCAGTAACGTAATCTGTATTTTTATTGTAAGTAGTTTGCAACATTTGGTCGTTAGAAACCAAAATAATATCATTGTTATTCTTTATCTTAGATACTCTTGCTCTTATTGATAATAGTTGCTCATTCACAACATAGTTATTAGGTACGTCAGTAATTTTAATATACGGAGGTGGACATTTATCACTAGAAACTGGATCAGAATAATCTCCTCCTCTAAATATATTTAATCTAAGAAATACAGATGAGTAATGGTATTTATCATTATTCCCCCATTGTAAAAATTCAGTTCCATCTCTTTTTAAACCATCAAATTCATCTTGTAAAACAAATGTTACTTTATGCTCAAATCCAAAAGACCATTGAGGAGTAATTTGGTATCCTAAACCAATTCCCAAAGAAGGCATAAATCTTACGGTTGTGGCATCTTCATCATTGTACAAAGCGCGAGTTTCGTATTCATCATCTTGTAAATTTTTTAAATCTCTTTTTGAAACATTATTAGGGTCTAGAGTATTGTAATTATAAATTTTATTGAAATTCCTGTAATTTAACAAGTTTGTTCTTGTTTTATAATCTGTTACACCAATACCTCCAAATACAGAAAGTAAAACCCCTGTTCTTTCTCTTAGCATATGAAAATTCAAAACTGCTTCTAAAGAGAAGTCATGAATCATAGTTTTACTATTTAAATAAGTATACCCTAATGTATTTTTATAATTGGAAGGGTTAGACGAATAAATCGTATTATCTATAATATCTATAGAGTCTAGTTTTGTCAATTCTTGACCAAAAGTAAATCCTTTCATATATCTGAAACGTGCATCTACACTCCAGAATTTTCCTGGGGATTCGTAAATCCCTTTACCAATAGTAAATCCATAACCAAAACCCGGTCTATCTAACTTGATATCGCTATCTTGCCAAACAGCTCCCATATTAAAACCTATATTCCACTTGGTATCTCTCTCGTGATTTGTAAATTGAGAACTGGCTACTTGTGGCAACACAAGAACTAATATTAGGGCTAATTTTAAATGTAATATTGTTTTCATAATGCGATTATTTATATTTGAAATACTGTAAAGCTATAATTATGCCAATTTGTTTTATTCCTTTATTCTTAGTGTCCAATTCAGGTTAATCCTGTTTTAAAACACCTTACAAAGATAAAATCAATTTAGTGATAATAAAAATTGAATCGTATCCACTCCGTCAGCATAATCAGAAATAGAAGGAGATTGAGCTTTTCCAAAAGGAACATAATCTGTACCGACCACACACTGTATGTTTTCTTTATTTTGTTCTAAGTAATTATCTACTTCGTTTTGATTATGAATATAATGATAATTTAGCACACTCAATGGAGAGTGAAGCGATTCATCTTCTTTCATTAGTAAAAATCCATTTTCTATCAACTCTGTCTGATTCATTAAATAAATGGCCTTGTTGTAATCGTAATTATTCGCATATTTATTATGATTCACAATTTCTTTGTAAGGATAAAAAGCTTTGAATAAATTATTCAAATCGTATCCTTTTGGCACAATTACTTTAGTTACGTTTCTACATCCTTTTCCAAAATAAAGAAAGACATCTTCTGCAAATGCATTCAGTTCTTGTTCGGTTTCATTTCCAGAAATAACTGCAACTGAAGTTCTGTTTTTTCTTATTACATGAGGAACTTTACTAAAATAACTTTCGAAATATCTAGCAGAATTATCACTTCCTGTTGCAATTACAGCTTCATATTCTTTCAATTGGTGAATAAATTCTATTCTATCGGCAAACCTTTCATCTAGATTCATTAATAGTTGCGAAACAAAAGGGAGTAACAAATTATCTTCGCTAGATAATTTCGCTTTTATTTTATTTCCAGAAATTAAAACACATAAAAAATCGTGAAACCCAACCAATGGAATATTTCCTGCCATTATTACACCTACATTCTTTGGAGATTTTTCTTCAAAATTATAACCATTCATCCAGTTTTCCAACTCCTCTTTCTGTAACATAGATACAATTCCAGAAATTGACTTCCTTATATTATGCTCTGTAAACCAAGGGTTGTAAATTCTTGTCTTCAGAATCAACTCATTGAAAGATTCGTATTCTTCTTTGGTAAGTCCACAACTAAAATCTCTCCAAGGTGTGTTCTCTGTAAAATGGTTCAGAATTAATCCCAATTGAATAAAACTATTTTTTCTTTCTTCCTTATTCATTTTGCAAAGATATAAACTAAACTTAGGATTCACATTTTTTTTAGGCAACAAGTTTGTTTTCTTTAGTCTAGTTAATAATAATCAGTAAAATATCTGTTAAAAAAGTAGACTATCCATTTCATATTGTATTAATTTTGTAAAAATTAGAACAATACAATGGCAATAATTATAACAGACGAATGCATTAATTGCGGAGCATGCGAGCCAGAATGTCCCAATACTGCAATATATGAAGGAGGAGCAGAATGGAAGTTTGCTGATGGAACTGGACTGAAAGGAATGGTGAAGTTATATGATGGAAAAGAAGTGAATGCTGACGAATATCAAGAGCCGGTAGATATGGATGTCTATTTTATTTCTCCAGATAAATGTACAGAATGTGAAGGATTTCATGAAGAACCACAGTGTGCGGCAGTTTGCCCAGTAGATTGTTGTGTGGATGATGAAGACGTGAGAGAGTCTGTACAAGATTTATTAAAGAAGAAAGATCTTCTTCACCTTGCTGAGTAAAAAAAATAAGACTAAATTGATTAGCACTAATTCTTATTGGATTAGTGCTATTTTTTTTACACCCAAATTGGTTTTCTAAAGAATCTCTTTACCATTTTATTCAAAGCCAATCTTCCAATTTTTTATTGGTTTACATAATCATCTATTTAGTCCTTGGAAATTTCCTGTTTCCTAGTCAACCATTTTTAGTATTTCAATTATTGGCCTAGTAATTACAGCAACCTTTTTATATTTTACTTCCCGTTTCTTAGTAAAGCAATTTTAGTGGATACATATATTTAGGTGGGAATGTCTTTGGTAAACCTAACTTTAAATTAACTATAAATTTTACTTATGAAATACATAGAATCTTTTAAGAAAATTAATGGAATATAGACTTTATCTGGCGTAATTTTTGGTGATAATTAAGTATAAGCTAAAAACAAATCAAAATAAAATGAAAAAAATATTCATTCTCTCAGTAGGAGCAACAATTATCCTAGCTTCTTGTAAAGTAATAAGACCAGGACAAGCAGGAGTAAAACAAAAGCTTGGAAAGCTTTCTACTGAAGTTAAAACTCAAGGAAATATACTTTTTAATCCCTTTACTAGTAAAGTAATAATAGCTTCAATTCAGACTAATAATCTTGAACTAAATTTATCGCTCCCAAGTAAAGAAGGATTAAGTGTACAATCCCAAATCAGTATTCTTTATCAAATAGAGAAAGACAGTTTACCAAAATTAATTACCAACCTTGGTTTAAATTACGAGCCAATAATTAGTAATGTATTTAGAAGTACTGCTTCTGATGTGTGTGCTAACTATTATGCGAAAGATATGCACAGTGGTAAAAGAGCCGAAATTGAAGATGCTATACTTCAGAAAATGAATAGTCTATTGGCAAAAGATGGGTTGATTGTAAAATCAGTATTAATGAAAAGTATTCAGCTCCCTAATGGACTAGCAAAATCGATTGAAGAAAAATTACAAGCGGAGCAAGATGCTATGAGAATGAGATTTATTATCGATAAAGAAAAATTATTGCTGCCAAAGGAAAAATTATTGCTGCCAAAGGAACTAGAGATGCTCAGATAATTTTATCTCAAGGATTAACAGACCAAATATTGAAAGTGAAGCATATCGAAGCGCTACTTAAATTAGCTGAATCTCCTAATGCAAAAATAATCATGACAGCAGATGACACTCCTTTTTTAATTGATTAGATTATAAAATTAAGAAGCAAAAAAAAATCTAAGAACTGATTGTTCTTAGATTTTTTTTTGTTTTAGATAAAGTATTGCATTAATTAGCTAACAGATAAATACTGCATCATAAATGCACAGGCAATTGCTCCAAACGTACCTACTGCATATCCTAATACTGCCAATAAAACTCCTACTGGCGCTAGAGATGGACTAAATGCTGCGGCAACAACTGGTGCAGAGGCTGCTCCTCCAATATTGGCTTGACTTCCTACAGCCACATAAAAGAAAGGTGCTTTAATTATTTTGGCAACTATGAGTAAAAATAAAGCGTGAATGGTAATCCAAATTAATCCAACAGAAATTAAAAATTTAAAAACTCCCCAGTTATTAATTAATTCTTTAATATCCATTTTCATACCAATAGTTGCTACTAAAATATAAAGAAATATTGTTCCCAATTTAGAAGCTCCAATTCCTTCAAATTCTCTTGCTTTTGTAAATGAAAGAATAATTCCGAATAGGGTTGAAAAAACAACCAACCAAAAGAATCCACTTCCAAAAGAAGTCAATAAAACAGAAGTCATTGGCGAAGTATCTTTAATACTAACTAGCCAATCTGAAACTGCTGGGCTAATTATATTAGATAAGAAATGAGCCAATCCGATAGCCGCAAATGAAAGTGCGATCAACAACATCAAGTCTTTAAATGTTGCCACTTTAGCCATTTTCTTCTGAAAACTTTCCATTTTATTTTTTAGACTTTCAATTGCAGAATCGTCTGCTTTGAAAAATTTATTGATTTTTTTATTGTATCCCGTTCCAAATAATAACAGTGACATAAAAACATTGGCTACAAAAACATCCACCACAATCATAGCAGAAAACAATTGATCGCTCGCTCCATAAATTTCTTTCATTGCGGTTTGGTTTGCACCTCCACCGATCCAACTTCCGGCTACTGTCGCTAAACCTCTCCATATTTCATCATCCAATATATCTGGTGAGATTCTTGAAACCATCCATAAAGCAATTGGTCCACCTATTACAATACCTATCGTTGCAGTAAAAAACATAATTAATGCTTTGGGTCCTAATCTACGAATCCCTTCAATGTCGATATTAAGACAAAGTAAAACTAAACTGGCCGGTAGCAAATACCTGCTAGCTACAAAATACAAATTGGATTCATCTGAAGAAATAACACCAAATGTATTTAGAAAAGCAGGTAAAAAGTAACACAACAACAAGGCTGGAACAATTCCATAAAATTTCTTAAAAAATGGAATATTACTCGCTTCTGTTTTAAAAATAAGCGCCAATAACAACAACAACATACCTAGCACTACTGCATCATTTTTTATTAATGGTTCTTTCTCTTTGAATTTGAAAGTTTTGTTTAGTAATTGAAATTTTTCATCTCCATCCTTTTGATAAATCTCCATAGAATGTTCTCCCACATTCATATTATCTATTATTAAATACCCAGAAGTAGCAACCGAGATTATCGTATCATTAAAATGAATGAAAATTTCAGGTAGTTCATTGAAGTTTCTAGACAATAAATCTATCGCTACACTTTTTCCATTTGATTTATAAAACAAAGAAGGAACTTTATTTGATTCAATAATTTGTGTACGCTCTGTATCCAAACCTCTAAATTCAGCCTTAGAAATAGATTTGATATTTATTCCAAACGTTAAATTTGAAACAACTAACAATAAGATTATAAGTAATTTATTTTTCATTCTCTCTTTTTTAAAATTTATCTGATTCCAAATCTGGCTATTCTAGGCTATCGATTCAAAGAATTCAATTCTTTGAACTCTTTTTTATGTTCGTTTTTGTTTAACGAGTTATGAGCTTTCGTATCAATATTGCTAAGTATAGAAATTAATTTTGATTGCCAATAATACAAAAAATTGATGAAAAAAAATGGCTTTAGTTTTTTTCAAGCATTAGATTGTTAATAAACCCTAGAAAACATTGGATATCTAAAAGTAAAACGGTACATTTGCAGACTAAAAATTAAAAACCAAAATAATAATTATGAAACATTACGAAACTGTTTTCATTCTAACTCCCGTTTTATCTGATGTTCAGGTAAAGGAAGCAGTAGATAAGTTCAAAAGCATTATTGAGAAAGCTGGTGCAAAAATCGATAACCAAGAAAACTGGGGATTGAAAAAATTAGCTTACCCAATACAGAAAAAAACCACTGGGTTTTATCATTTGTTTGAATACTCTGCTGAGAATGGCGAATTAATTGCTGACCTAGAGGTTGCATTTAAAAGAGACGAGAAAGTCATTAGATTTTTGACTACTAACCTTGACAAGCATGCATTAGCATGGGCAAGAGTAAGAGAATCAAGAATGAAAGCTGAGAAAAACTAACTTTAAAAACATCAAACAATGAGCAAAACAGACATTAGATATTTAACTCCGATTGATATTGAAGTTAAAAAAGAAAAATATTGTAGGTTTAAGAAAGCTGGAATCAAATACATTGATTACAAAAATTCTGATTACCTATCTATGCTTGTAAACGAGCAAGGTAAGATTTTACCAAGAAGATTAACTGGAACTTCTCAAAAATACCAAAGAAAAGTAGCACAAGCTATCAAGAGATCAAGACACATTGCTCTTATGCCTTACGTTACAGATTTATACAAAAAATAAAAAACCTTATTAGACATGGATGTTATATTAAACCAAGACGTAGAGCATGTAGGAGATAAAAATGATATGGTAACGGTTAAATCTGGATTTGGAAGAAATTATTTGATTCCACAAGGTTTGGCAATGTTAGCTACTCCATCTGCAAAGAAAATGCACGCAGAAAACGTTAAACAAAGAGCACACAAAGAAAAAGCTATCATTGATGAAGCTAAAGCTATTGCTACTAAACTTGAAGCTAGTAAAGTAAAAGTTATTGCTAAAGTTGGTGAAACTGGAAAAATATTTGGATCAGTTACTTCGGTACAAGTTGCTGAAGCTTTTGTTGCTGCCGGATTTGCAATTGAAAGAAAGAACCTTAAGATTCACAATGAGCCAATTAAAACTGTTGGAACTTATAAAGTGACTGTAAAACTTCATAAAGAAGTAATAACAGAAGCTGAGTTTGAAGTTGCAGGGGAATAATTAAGTTTATACTTAAATTTATAAAAGGTCACGATTTATTTCGTGACCTTTTTTTATGTAAATTTTTAAAGAAAACATTAAAAGTTACAATTGTTACTTAATTTAAAAACTTTATACCCTACTTTTGTGCTATTATTAAAACAAAAAATATAAAAATGGATTTAGAAAATATCATTAGAGAAAACAAAGGAACTATACTTGATGTAAGAACAGAAGGAGAGTTTATAGAAGGAAACGTAGTAGGGTCATTAAACATCCCTGTACAAGACATTATGAACAGACTGGACGAGGTAAAACAAATGGAAGCTCCACTTGTACTATGTTGTGCATCTGGACAAAGAAGTGGAATGGCTCAGCAAATGCTATCTGCAGAAGGAATAGAATGCTACAATGGTGGCGGATGGATGGACGTTAACTTTTACAAAAATTAAATTATGCTTAAATCAATAATGAACTTATTAGGCTTTGGACCTAAAGTAGATTACTCTGAACTGAAAAAAAACGGAGCAATCATTTTAGATGTAAGATCGCCACAAGAATACAAAGAAGGTCATATAAAAGGATCTATCAATATTCCTGTAGATGGGCTAAGAAATAACCTAGGCAAACTAAAAGGAAAAGAAGACAAAACAGTAATTACCTGTTGTGCTTCTGGGATGAGAAGTGCAACTGCCAAAGGAGTTTTGAAAGCTAAAGGATTTAAAATGGTGCACAATGGTGGAGCTTGGATTAGTCTAGATTCAAAATTAAATTAAAAAAGTTGTATTTTATCTCAAATAAATTTTGAGAATAAAATAAAAAATGTACTTTTGTATCGCTCAATGAAACAGAGCTAGTTCTTTAAATACAACATTTGCATTGATTCATTATTTTGGTCCGGTAGTTCAGCTGGTTAGAATACCTGCCTGTCACGCAGGGGGTCGCGGGTTCGAGTCCCGTCCGGACCGCCAAGTTCAATGCATTTAGTAGAAAAAGCCCTTAATTACTAGTAGTTAAGGGCTTTTCTTTTTTTAAAACTATGTCAGAACCTATTTATCAGTATTTAAAAAAATAAAGAACGCCAAAAGACACCCTCATTTTACTACTTAATTTTTATTTCAATTCTTCTGTTTAAGGCATTTCCCTTTTCACTTCCCATATATGAATATGCAGGGACAGACCACCCTAAACCATTAGTTTCTATTCTATTTTCAGCTATTCCTTGATCTACAAAATATTTCTTAATAGATTTGGCCCTTTTTAAAGATAGATCAATATTATATTTTTCTCTACCTACTTTATCTGTATGTCCTTCAATTAATATTTGTATACTAGGTTTATACATCATGATTTGAATCACTTGCCTTAGATCATTAGCATATTTTTTATTATCAATAATACTACTTCCATTTTCAAACAATAAATTTAAATCTATGGAATATCCTGACTTAATTGGTGTAGAAAAAAAAGTATTCCCAACAAGAGGCTCTTCTAGACCCTTTATTTTTATTTCAATTTGTATTTGTTCACCAAACATACATGGAGAAAATTCAATTTTATAACTTGATTCAATATCCGTAATAATATTATCAAACAATTGATTAAATTCATCTTCATGATAAATTTCATATAGTTTTCCTCCAGAAAAATATCGAATACCTTCTAAATAATTTCTATCAAAATAATTTCCAAAACCCACTGGAGCAATATTAATATTATTATCAATAGCTAGTCTTATTACATCTGACAATGACAATGGATTTGCATCTGTATTTGTAAATCCATCTGTAAACAAAATAATTATTTTTGAATCGGAATAGTTATCTTTAGAAAGCACATCTACAGCCTGAAACAAAGCATCCTTAATTGCCGTTGAATGACCAAACCCTAATAAACCAGTAGTAGGAAGCAATACATCCCTTATTTCATCTAGTTTTTTTGAAGTTATAAGATGCTGTATATTACCTTCACCATCAAATTTATGAATTGAATATGTGTCTTTATTTTTATCTTTTTTAAAATTATTACTTATAGCATTATATACTCCCAACTGAAGTTTACTAGCTCTATCATCCCCCATTGAACCGCTATGATCCAATACAAATGAAAAATGTCGAGTAAGGTCTTTCTTTGGAAGTAATCTATACTTCTGAACAATACAACCATTTGAATCAGAAGTTGATATTAATTTAATATAATCAATATTATCCAATTTTATATCTTTTAAATATCTTTTATAAGTAAAATCTCCTACTTGAAAAGAAACATAACCTTTAGATGGTGTAATTCTTGGATAAGTAACAACTAATTCTAATTTTGGGTTAATATTTTTTTCAATTTCAAAATTTCTGAAATCAGCTTGATTTATTCTAATAATAGGTTTAGTTATAATATAATCATTTGGAACAGTTTGCTTTTTAATAATTTTCTCATGCTTATTTGTACCTATTTTATAGCCAAAAGGCTTCTTTTTTCTATTAAAAAATGTTATAATATTCTCTACTGTTTCAGTTGTAATTTTATCCAACTCACTCAAATTTTTCCCTACAAAATTTCGTCTAATTATTGTACTATCATTCTGAGCGTAAGAAGTCAAACTAAAGCACAAAAAAACACCTAGTATGAAGTAATTATTTTTTACATTAAAATTCATTAGTTAAATTGATTGATTATTTTATGCTTTTCAGCTTGTTATTTGTGTTTCTCATCTCCTCGTATTGATTGAAGCTATTGCAGTAAGGTTTAAAAAATGCATTCCCTTGGACTAGAACCGCACTTTATTTATCTAATCAAATTAACGTGACCTGTATAGGATTTTACTTCACTTGAATTAGCAACTTCTACATAGATTTTCCAAATGTAGGAATCTATTTGACATAGCTTTCCATTGTGTAATCCATCCCAGCCTTCATTTACATCTCTTGTTTGAAAAATTAGCTCACCCCATCTATTAAAAATAGTTAATCGGTATGTTTCTTTCACAAACCCCTCAGTTAGAATAGGTAAAAAAACTTGGTTTATCTGATCTCTATTTGGAGTAAAAGTATTTGGAATATAAATAGCAATGTCCTGATAAACTTTTATAGTTTTGGTGATGGAGTCTTGACAACCTATATTGTTAGATGAAATCAATTTCACTGTATATATATTGGCTCCAGGTGAGTATCTATGGACTGGATTTTCAGTGATATTAAATTGACCATCTCCAAAATTCCATAAATAAAAAGTAGAAAATTGCGATAAGTTGGTGAATTTAACTTCAGGTACTTCAAGGGAAGAAAACAAAACTCTATCAGCTATAAAATCAGCTATGGGCTGCTCATATAAGCAAATAGCACTTGTATCTAGTGAAGATGAAACACAGCCTTCTTTGGAAGTAACAGTTAAACTAACATCATAACAATCAGGAATTAAATATTGATGGCCAGAAAATCCTATTTGTTGAGAAATATTTCCATTACCAAAGTCCCATAAATATGTAGCTGTTAAGTCAATTGTATCAGCTGTAAATAAAACATCCAATATATCACATCCTACACTATCTGAATAACTAAAATTAGAATTTGGTGTTTTTGAAATAACAATTGATTTAAATGAAGAGTCGGAGCAACCTGTTAATGGATTGTTTGCTACTAATTTAATAGTGTAATTACCTGGAGATGCATAAGTATGAGAAGGGTTGAATAAAAAGGAAGTGTCTCCGTCTCCGAAATCCCAATGAAAATTCAAACTACCAACTGACGTGTTTTGAAAATTTATTGGTTGTAAATCACAAAAAATAGTATTTAATATATTAAAACTTACATCAGGCAATGGATTAACTGTAACCTTTATTATTGAATCAGGACCCGAACAACCATAAGGCAATGAAGTAGGAATTACATGATAATCTACAGTTTGAGGTAAAGGAGACGTAATTGATAAATTATCATTTATTAATACACTGGTTTGAATAGGAAAGCTAGTTTCATTAAAAACTAGAGGAGTTGATGTTGCATACCAAGCAAAAGAACTAGGTATATTTGCATTTAGTAATATATTGGTATTCTCTCCATTACAAATTTCAATATTTGAATTTTGAACTTGAGGCGAAGAGTTAACGGTAATTAAGTAGCTTTCTATAGCTCCAAAACACTGAATACCTGATTGTTGTATCATTGGCGTTACTGAAACCGAACTAAATTGTTGAACAGCTGTTAAGTTAGTTGCATTAAACGAAGGTACATTTCCAATTCCTGAAGAATTCAAAGAAATTGCAGTATTTGAATTCTGCCAATTAAAAATTGTACCTGAAATAGAACCAGCAACTATTTTTTGAGGGACTTGAATTCCATTACAAACACTTATATCTGATAAGAGATATACATCTGGTGAAGGTAAAACAGATATAACAAATGATTGAGAAGGGCCTGAACACGAAACACTGTCATTAATAAAAATAGGTGTCAAAGTAAAAGTTGAATTTTTTACACCCATAGTATTATTAGTTGTTATAAAGCCAGGAATTGAATTAATTCCACTTGAAGCTCCTACTCCAATAGTAGTGTCAAATGTATACCAATTGTATATGGTTCCAATTACTGGTCCATTAAATGATATTGGACTTAACGTAGTGTTATTACAAACTAAGGTATCGTTAATAATATCTGCAGTAGGTATTGGATTAACAAAAACAGTTACTGGAATAACTGGGCTTGAACATCCATTACTTGTACTTGTTCCAACAACTCTGTAAGTTACTTGTTGAACTGAATTAGTTAAATTAACCAAAGAATCATTGATTAAGGACGATGAAACAACTGTTGTCGTTTCATTTAACACATTTACAGATTGATCAGCATACCAATTGAAAGTAACATTGGTATTTGCAACCAATGATAAATTAACTTTAGTACCGCTGCATATTGTTAATGTATCTTCATTTAACAAATCTATACTAGGTTTAACAGTTACAACAAATGTTTGAGCAATACCCGGACAAGAACCATCAATAGAAACTAAAAAAACAGAATAAACTACAATTTGATTTATATTAGTATTATTCACTAATCTATCAGTAATTAAATTACTTGTACTTGGAAGAAGTGACTCTCCAGTTACATTCGGATTATCTAAAGATACGAACCAATTGAAAGTGGAAGGAATGTTTGCAGTCAAAATAGCGTTTACTGGACTACCACTACAAATTTCTACATTTGGAATATTAGATAAAATAACATCTGGTTGAACTTTAACCATAACGTTAGAGTCTGGCCCTGGACATCCATGAGGAAAAGAATTAGGTGTGATTGTATAATTAACAAACTGACTAACTGAGGTGTTATTTGTTAATGAATCATCTATTAAAAATGAAGTTTGAATTGAAGTCAATTCTCCTGTAACATTATTATTTGGTGTAGCTGACCAAGTTATATTTGAAGGAATCGTAGTAGTAATATTAATATTTAACTTACTGTCATTACATAACACTGTGTCATTTAATAGATTTACATAAGGGGTTGGATTTACAATGATTTCACCTAATAAAGTATTAACGTTGTTACATCCTTTTCCACTATCAGTTAAAACTGCATAATACTTATAAGTACCCGTTGTGGTAAAAATAATGGGTTGAAATGAAGTGTCACTTATCCCGTTAATTAATATATCTGGTGAACCTGTCTGATACCAAGCAATTGAGGTTGCTCCAGAACCACCCGTGTATGAGAAAGTAAGTGGTTGACCTATAGTGGTTCCTTCGCATATCATTTGGCTAAATAAAGGATGATTAGTTATTACTGGATCATCTAATACTTCTACTTCAGCAGTATTTGAAGTTATAGCTGAACAACCTCCTATGGAAAAAGAAACCACACAATAATAATAAGTAACTCCTGATACTGTTGTTGCTGGCAAATAACTATTTGATATAGCTCCAACGATTGGTAAACCTCCTATATTAGAATTCACATTGTTTTGATACCATTGATAACTTGCTGAATTATTACCTCCTACATACGAAACAGAGAGCAAACTTGGTGTACCACCCACACAAAGCTTTTGCAAACCAATTGGCTGATTTGAAAAAGATGGTGAAGGTGTTGTGGTAATTTTTGCAGCAGCAGAAGTAATATCACAATTTAATCCAGTTTGTGAAACCTCGCAGTAATAATAAACCGTTCCCATTATATTTACCGGTGGTGTAAAAGTTGAGTCCGTAGCTCCAGGAATTGTTACACCTCCAAAATTGGAATTTACTAAATTACTATACCATTGAAAATTAAAAGTTCCTATCCCTCCTGATGCTCTCACTTTTAATGGAGCAACTGGAGAGGTGTTTTTACAATAAATTGCAGAATCTGGTTGTTGCACAATAATTGGGTCATCAACAACGATTACTATTGCATTTAGAGAAGTATCAAGATCACATCCATTTCCACTCAGACTAATAACAACATTAAAAGAAACAGTATCAGTAGAGAAAAATGACGTAGGCAAAAACAAAGCATTGGTGTCACCTAAAAGATTGATTCCATTTCGCTGCCACTGATAACTCGGGGTTCCTAATCCTCCAGAATAATTAACAAAGAAAGGAGTACCTATGGATCCTCCAACACAAATAGATTGATTTGAAAGAGGATGAGTTGTAATGATCGGATCAGGATTAACAATTACTTTCGCAATATTTGAGACAATAGAAGAACATCCTCCTTTTGATAAGGAAACGACACAATAATAATAAAGGGTCCCAACATTATTTGAAGGTGGTGCATAGGTTGCGTTTGTAGCACCAACAATTGGCACTGCAGCAGAATAAGAATTGGAAGTATTGACAAACCATTGGTAAGTAGGGATACCCACTCCATTTTGATAAGCAACCGTTAACGCTGATAAACTTCCATCCAAACAGACTGTCTGCGAATCGATGGGTTGGGTGATGAATGTAGGACCTTCTGTAACAATAATCTTTACAGTATCAGATACCACTCCACAATTAAGTCCTGT